>Ga0222713_10001408_pt1 | contig 26948 bp, 25 predicted proteins | sample C33_649DmetaG_FD_165061 | JGI IMG/M metagenome (GOLD analysis project Ga0222713, IMG submission 165061) | Estuarine water microbial communities from San Francisco Bay, California, United States - C33_649D | ecosystem: Environmental > Aquatic > Marine > Unclassified | place: USA: California... | reverse complement strand
GCTTAAGGGGGAGGCAGGAAAGGGGGCGTAGTTCACCACTCCATCACCGGCTAGATAGAACCTCCAGGTGTCACTCGCCGTGGTAGTCGTTCCCTTGTTCTTGGCGGTTACTTGCCAGGAGTATGGGATTCCTCTGTTTAAGGTTACCGATTTAGAAGTCCCGGCGATGTCTGTTTGAGAGCTCGAGGCGTTGGTGTTGAGGTTGGTGATCTTTAAGTCATAGGTCTCTGCATTGGTCGCTGCGCTCCACTGGAAGGTCACCTGGCCCGCTGTGTTCACGTCCTGGCATGGAGCGTTGTTGGCAGGGGCTGTGAGGGCGGACTTGCCCGGAGCTTCAATCACTGGCGCAGGTGGCGGTGTTGGGGTCTCATCACCTGTGCCCGAGGAGCAAGATGAAAAAAGAGCTATTAACAAGCCTGAAATAAGTGCAATTCGTGGATTCATGTACTTTATTTGTTGGAAAGGTAAGGGCTAGTGCTTAATTGTGCAAATCTACCCATAGGTCCTTTTTTCGATAATCGGAAAATTGGTTGCATGAACGAAAAATCAAGTAACAAATGAGTGTTATAGGTATCCTTGTCGGGTAATCAATTAATCCAAAAACCTATGAAAAAACTGATTGTATCTTCATTGTCCTCTTTGTTATTACTGACCAGCTGTGCGACTATTTTAACCGGATCTTCTCGAAAGGTATTATTGGAAAGCAACCCATCAGGGGCCGTGGTTTATGTCAATGGAATGGAACGTGGAACTACCCCTACCCAAATTAAGTTAAAGGCAGATGATCGCTTAGACTTTCGTCTGAGGGATTTTAAAGATAAAGTGGTCGTGGTGGATTCGCGTTTTAATTTGGTGGCCATCATTAACGGAGTTTCTTTGGTAGGTTGGGGCATAGACGCTTTAACCGGATCTTTGCGCCGGGTAAAAACCAAGTATATCAAGGTGGATATGGATGCGCAGTCTCTTGCGGTTCAGGGGTATCTGGAACAAGGGAGGATTTCAAAAGTGGTGATCGATGAAAAGAATCAAGTCATTGAAACCATGATTGTATTGGATTAGTCCAGTTAATTTCCATGGCGGTTTTGGTATATTTGCCGCATGAGTTTATATCCTTTGCGTTTTGCGCCAATTTTTAAGTACCGTATTTGGGGTGGAGAAAAACTGCGCCAGCATTTATCTAAACAGTGCACAGGTGATTCAATTGGAGAATCTTGGGAAATTTCAGATGTACCTGGAGATGAAACCTTAGTCGCTGAAGGACCTCTTCAAGGAACCTCATTGCGCCAGTTGATTGCTGAATTTGGAGCTGATTTAATGGGGCAATCTGTCATTGATCGGTTTGGTGGGGAGTTTCCTCTATTGATAAAATTTATAGACGCTCGGACGCCTTTATCGATCCAGGTACACCCCTCTGATGATGTGGCCAAAGCTAAGCATCAATCCTTCGGAAAAAACGAAATGTGGTATGTGATGCAGGCGGATGCTGAAGCCTCATTGTTGGTTGGATTTGATGAGTCATTAACCCCTGCTGAGTTTGAAAAACGGATCACAACTAATCAAGTGCTCGAGGTGATGCACAGTGAAAGAGTAGTAGAGGGAGATACGTTCTATATTCCTACAGGTAGAGTACATGCCATAGGAGCTGGTGTTCTGTTGGCGGAAATTCAACAAACCTCTGACATCACATACCGTATTTATGACTATGATCGCGTGGACCCAGCTACTGGAACAAAACGGGAACTTCACATCGACCAAGCGTTGGAAGTGATTGATTTTAAGGTCCATGAACAGTATAAAACAGCCTATTCAACCGCAGTAAATCAAAACACCCTTCTGGTCAAAAGCCCTTACTTTGAAACCTTTATGTGGTCGGTTTCTGGAACAGTTGCTTTAGATCTAACCCAGAGAGATTCATTTACCCTTTTGATCGGCGTTGGCGGTGAGGCCAGCGTGCATACCGCTAGTGGAGTTTATTCCATCAATTGCGGAGAAACTCTTTTAATACCGGCAGTTATCGATCAAGTTCAACTGGTTGGGGACCAAGCAAAGGTGCTTTCTGTGGGGGTATAGCAGTGACAAACCAAGCAAGGTCTTTAATCGTTTTTGCTTTAGCTTCCCAGAGAAATGCGCCTAGGGATAACCGATTTATCTGGGCATCTATGTAGCTATTCTCTCTTGTGTTGACCAAAAACAGAGAACTTTCACCATAGGACCATTTGGTCTGTTCAGCGTTCAACAGGGTTTTATAGTCCTCTGCTATGGCTTGGTTTAGCTCAAATTGCGTTTCTAGAGAGGCAACTTGCTGGATCTGCCCGGTAATTTCATTAGTCCATTCTTGTTGTGTATACGCGAGATTCCACTGCTGCTGCTCAATTTTCGCTTGAATAGATTGTATGCCACCTCTTTCTTTTCGCCACAACAAAGGAATCTGAACAGTCAAGCCGGCTACCTGATTGTTGTTGTCCATCCAGTTTTGAGGAACAACAGCTTCTGTGGATAATCTTTGGTAATTAAAATTCACTTGAGGTTTAATCGCATCCCGAAGTAGTTTTCTATCTACTTGGCTTTCAGCAATTTTAGCTCTTAAATAATCCATTTTGGGATGATTGAGCACGGTCTGGGCTACATCGATACCCTCAATCACCAACCAACGCTCCAACACTTCATCCAAGCTGTCTTCCGGGATAAGTTCAGGGGCTAAAACCAAGGGGCGCCCTTGTTCATCCCATAAAAAATTGGACACCTCCAAGGTCTTTTTGATCAGCTCTATTTTTGCTTGTTCTCTCTGGAGATTTCTGTTTTGCACCACGATAGAGGCCTCTAACCGTTCAATTTCAGGTTTATCCCCTTGAAGCACTTGTTGTTGAACACCCTCTAGGCGAAGTTCCGCATTGGCTTGCATTTGATCGTAGAGATTTAGTTTTTGATGTGCTGCAATCCAATTTCCATAGGCCTGACTCGCCCGAAAAAGCAATTCGTTATAGGCAAGTACCTGTTCGGCTTGTGTTTGTGTTTGGGCAATTTTTGCTTTTTTGAGTTCAGCCATTCGCTCATTGATCCAAAATCCAGCACCCAGAGGGATGCTGATTCCTGCGTAATAAAGTCCTTGATCTGGTGTTTTTTGTGATGGATCAACGTTTGTCCCAGTAATCTGATCACGCCCCGCAGTGAGCTCAATACCGAACCATGTAGGTACGGTCAGGTAACTGCTTTGGGCCTCGTAATAAGAAACGCCACTTAATGTTTTACCACCGTCTTTCCAACCAACTTTTGGATCAAATGCTCCACGTGCTTTAAGAATGGCTGCTTGAGCAATCTTATTGTCCAGGCGCACTTGCTGGGCTATGGGGTGGTTGCTGAGCACTAGATCGAAATACTGAGCAACCGTCATAACTTGGCTGTTTTCTGAGCCAGGTAACTGTGCCGATAAGGGGAGACATATCGCCAACCACATCCATAAAGCAATCAGTTTATTTTTTCTGATCATTTTCTTTCAGGTTAGGTTGGTAATAGTTGGGGGGGAATCCGTTCAAGTTTCTCCACAGCTCAAACCAAATGGGCACATCATCCAGTAATGCCAATGTTTGCGCTCCTGAACCTACCCGCACTTCAGGCCAATCCTGATCTGGATCATCGGGAGCAATCAGCAAACGATACATGCCATTGGCGCTAATGTTGTTTTCAATGGCCACTACTTTACCTCCAAAAGTTCCGTAAGAAATCCCTGGCCAGCCGCTAAATACGACCGTAGGCCATCCGTCAAATAAGATCTGTACGTGTGTGCCGATGCGCACAAGGGGGATATCTATGGGGCGGATGTATGTCTCTACAGCTAGGTCTACCAGCTCGGGTAAAATAGTAGCTACCTCCTCTCCTTCTTTTAGGGTTTCTCCAATACCTGCAGGGGCAATTTTATTGATGTATCCATCTCTTGGTGCGAGTACATAGCGCAGGTCTTTTCGAGTTTGATAGTTCGACATCTGGTTTTGCAACTTGTACACATCTGCCTCTGATTCAGACCTGTCACTACGGGCGCTCATCTGCTCACTTTCTGCTTTAGCGATTTTCTCACCGTACTCAGCCGCCAATCTCACCAAGTCTACTCGGGCATTGATGATGCTGTTTTTGCTGCTTAACCATTTGTTTTCCTGTGCAATTGTTTTGGCCTGTGCTGATTGAAACTTCAACTTTTTGTCTTCTACATCGGTAACCGCCTTGAGTCCTTGGTCAAATAAATTTTGGGTTCGGTCCAACTGTGTTTGCGCAATATTGCGTTCTAATTTGGCAGCTATGAGTTCAATACTATCGCTTTGAGCGCTGAGTTGTGCCTGAATTAATTTGTTTTGCGCCTGTTCTTTTTTCAGCGCCAACTCTTGAATCAAGGCAGATTTTTGATTGGCGAGCGCACTTACTTTGGCCTGGTAGGCGACTACTTTTTCGTTTTTTGCATCTACCTGCCCTTGGGTACGCTCAATCAACGCTAGGTCAAAATAATCATCCTTAACCTCAGACATATACAGTATGGTATCTCCTTTTTCCACTCGATCCCCTTCACGCACATACCAGCGCTCTATACGTCCTGCAATAACAGTTTGAATTTGTTGTGGTCTTTGGTCAGGAGTTAACGTAGTCACGGCCCCTTTGCCCCGTATGTTTTGCGTCCAAGGAAGAAACAACAGAATCAAGATAAACACACTAAAACCTTTGAGCAATCGCGAAAATATTTTAAATCGTTCGGTGTCCTCCAGGCGTCTAAAAGAGCTAAACCCTTTCAGGTTTACTTTGTTTTTGAGAGAATTATTTGAAATTTCTAACATAACTCGTTCCGCTATTGTTCTTCATTAATGGTGCCTGCCTCAATGTGCCAAACCTTGTCCCACAATCCTTTTTCGGGTTTGTTTTGACCCACCATAAGCAAGGTCCACGGCGCCTCTTTACGGGTTAAAAATGCTTTAAAGTAGGCGGCTTCTTCTTTCTGGAATACCTCTAAAAAGTGCTCCAACACCAATATTTTTGGTTTTTTGACCAACGCTCTGGCCAATAGTATCTTCCGCACCACCGATCCAGGCATTTGAAGGCCTTCTGATTGAAGCGGTGTTTCCAATCCGTTGGGCCATTGATTCACCAAATCGGATAGGTGGCAGTCTGTAATCACATCCCAAATGTGCTCCTCAGAAATATCTGGATGCATCATACTTATATTTTCTCGGAGTGTCCCTTCAAATAGTGTTTCTCTGGCCAATACTTTTCCTATTCCTTGATGGTATTGCGATCGTGGTATGGATTCTAAGTGCCTGTCCTGCAAGGATATATGACCTTCTTGTGGATTGATAATCCCAAGAAGTAGTTGAATTAAGGTGGATTTGCCTGAACCATGTGCCCCGTACAGGTAGTATTTATCTCCCGGCTCCAGGATAAAGTTGATGTTGCTGAGCAATCTGTTTTCCGTAAACCCAAAGCCAATATTATGCGCTTCAAGCTGCCAAGTCGTTCCCAGTTCCTTTTCCGACAATGATTGCTCTTCCATATCTTCCAATTCAATATCATTGATTTGGGCCAGCTTCTCGATCGAGGTCAATACATCGTAAAAGGTCTCTAATCCCAAGATGAGTTTTTCCACTGAGTTGATCATCAACAGTATAATGATCTCTGCAGCAACAAATTGACCAATATTCATCTGTTGATTGATCACCAACGTACCCCCGATAAACAGTAAAGCCGCTGTGACCAAAGCTTTAAAACCAATCATCTTTAAGTATTGACGTACCAACACCTTGAAATGTTTTTCACGAGCATCTAGATAGCTGCCTATCAATACGTTGCTTTTATCCATGGCCCAGGTAGTCTTCCCGGATAGTTTAAAAGACAGTAGTGAACGAGCGATGTCTTGAATCCAATGAACAACTTTATACTTGTATTTTGATTCCAATAGACTGGTTTCTAGTCCTTTTGGTATGGAGTATTTAAATATGACCACCACCAGCGTGAGCAAAACAACCCCGTAGGCGATAAAAAATGGATGGTACAGGGAAAGCAGGATCAAACCAAATATAATTTGAAGCAATGCGGCACTGAAGTCAATCAATATTTTTGTGACCCCTTTTTGTATGGTCAGGGTTTCAAAAAAACGATTGGCCAGTTCTGGCGCATAGCGACCTTGAAGTGCACTCCACTTCATTTTAGGAAATCTATAAGCGAGGTCAAAGGAGGTGCGCGTAAATATTTTTTGTTGCAGGTCTTCAGTAATGCGCAACTGCATCAATTGGAGTACCCCAACAAAAATTACCCCCAACACCACTAAAATCCCCAGTAAAATCCATGAGGTGCTGTAGTCACCCATTTGAATAAAATTGACAATAGCCTGAATTCCCAAGGGAAGTGAAAGGTTGACCACACCGGCAAATAACGCGTAGTAAATAATTTGGGCGATGGTTTTTCGTTCTAAAGTAAGCAGCCTAAAAAACCGCTTTAGAATGGGTAATGGCTCGTTGTTTGACATTTTATCCATGATTGCACTACAAATTTAATAGTATTACTATCAATAATAGATAGTTTTAGTATTAATTTAACTCTTTTTCATTCGAATATTTCTAATAATCATTCAAAAGTTGGATCCATCCATGTGGCCAGAAGTATATACTGACCACAAAGCTCGGCCCAATGCACGCATAAACGGTAGGCCTAGCTCCTCGTATTCGTAGTGATCATCATTAAAAATACCGTTTTCATTAACCAGGAGACTAACGGCCATAATACCCTGGTGATCACCTTCTTTGATGTAGGCAATATCGGTGAGTGTTCCGTATGCTTGCCCTATTTTGTTGTAGATCCTAATTTTTGGACTCATCTTTCCTTTGAGGTCACCGTACAGGAGAAATTTGTTGTAGCTGTCCCAGTATCCAAGCTCTTCTGTATATCTGGGGTCGTCAGATTCCAAGGTGTTGCGTCCCATCCAATACAACAAGGTATCCGCATCAGCTCGATTAAGTCTCCAACGTTGTGCCTCCGTAAATTCTTCAAACCAGACCAATCTTTTTAACATGCCTGCTAGGTCTTCGAGGGGGATGTGGTTCTTATAGGTGAAATCCATGGGTTGTTGAATCAACGAATCGCCCAACACGAATCCTTTTCCTTTGTGCAGTCCTTGAATAGGCTCATTTTTTATTGGTTTTTTGGCTTGAATAGAGGGTTGGTGATACACCAACTGTCCTTGATCAAAAAATTTATATTCCCAGGTGTTCTCGTTATCGGCACCCGTTAAAAATTTGTGGTGTATGAGCGTATTGGTTAAATCCATTTCATGGAGCCGCTGATTGATCTGATCCCTACCTAGAAAGTCAAACAGATAATTATAGGCATCGTTATCACTGACTAGAAAAATTTCCTGAATCAGGTTGAGCACAGTTTTTTGCTCTGCGATGAGTTGATTGTTTTTTGGGTCAATCACCTGAAAAGGGGTGTGTTCGTCCAATGAATACCCTTCTGCCTGAAGCCGACGAATTTTTTCTAGGGCCATAATGGCAATCGGCAATTTCGCCGTACTGGCCGGATAAAAGTAGGTTTGGGGATCAGCCTGAAAGGTAGCTGTGTCAAAAGTGGGTAGTCCATCAGCGGACACGTGTACTTCAGACCAATATACCTGTAATTCATGGGGAGAATTTGGGTCGGTAAATCGTCTGATCAGGGCGTCTTCACTTTGAAGCACTTGAGTCAAATTTTGTTGGGCGGTGCGGGTTTGGCCCAAAGCGCCCCATGAAATTAAGCCAAAATAAAGGACCCCAATAAATCTGTGGTTCATACTAAAATTATTATTCATGTTGAAAATAGTCATTAGCACTGACTTATTCGCTTAGGACAAACACAACTTTTTATATATTTAAACAAACGTTTTGTTATGAAATACAACTTATTGATTGCTTCGGGCTTATTGGCCCTTTCCTGCGGAAAAAAAGCAGAACCCACTGCGCCAGAAACTTTGGAAGAAATGGCGCAACGCATTCACCGAGAGGCGATTACTATAGATACACACGACGACATCAATGTCGCCAATTTTACCGATTCGATCAATTATACCCAACGCTTGGAAACCCAAGTCAATCTACCTAAAATGGACGAGGGTGGTTTGGATGTTGCCTGGTTGATTGTCTATACCGGCCAGGGGGAACTTACCCCCGAGGGATACGCGTCAGGTGCTGAAAATGCGCAGGCCAAATTCGAGGCAATCCACCGTCTGTGCACGGAGTATGCCCCAGAACAAATAGGACTAGCGACCACATCGGCTGAGGTGCGTGCGTTGCATCAAGCCGGCAAAAAAGCGGCTATGATCGGCGTGGAAAATGCCTATCCTATGGGTGAGGATTTAGGGAATTTTGAAAAATACAGAGACTTAGGCGCCCGTTATGTGTCCTTATCCCACAACGGACACAGTCAGTTTTCAGACTCGAACACCGGGGAGCAAGACGGATGGATGCACCAAGGGTTGAGCGAACTAGGTAAACAGGCAGTGGTGGAAATGAATCGATTGGGATTGATGATCGATGTGTCACACCCATCAAAAGAAGCAATGCGTCAAATGATTCAACTCAGCAAGGCACCCATCATCGCTTCACATTCGTCGGCACGGGCGTTATGCGATCATTCCAGAAATTTAGACGACGAACAGTTGATGTGGTTAAAAGAAAATGGTGGGGTGGTGCAGACCGTAGCTTTTTCCAGTTATGTAAATACCGAAAAGCACGAGGCACGCAATGCGTACATGCAACAAATCAGAAAGCAAATTGCCGATCAAAAAGGGTACAAGTGGTACGAGCGCAGTCAATTGCGCGAATTGACTCAGGAACAAAGAGAGGCGTTTATGGCTTATTATCCCCAAGTAGCTGCAGAGGCTGATAAAATAGCTCAGTCCGATCCACAAGCGCCAACGGGGGTTACTGTGGCCGATTTTGTGGATCACATCGATTATATGGTCAAGTTAATCGGGATCGACCACGTGGGTATTTCCTCTGACTTTGATGGTGGAGGTGGAGTCCAAGGCTGGAACGATGCTTCACAGACCTACAATGTCACCCTTGAATTGGTTAAAAGAGGGTATACGCAAGAGCAGATCAACAAACTTTGGGGCGAAAATCTACTCAGAGTATTGGATGAAGTACAAGCGGTAAGCGTCAACTGGGGTAGCTAATGGTAGGATGGTGAAAAGTCTATTCGTCTCATTAAGTTGGATTTTTTGCCTGAGTATTTGGGGCCAATCCCCCTTGGGTGCCTGGCAGGCCCAGTCCCAAGACCCTGAATTAGGCGCTTTGCATGTGGTTTCCATCGTCTCCTCATCTCACCAAGTCATCACCTGGTACCGACAAGAGAATGGTGCTTTCGTGAGGACTATGGGAGGATCATGGGAGTTGATGGACGATCGATGGACCCTCACGGTTGAGTTTGATTCAACTCAGAGTGATTTGGTGGGTAGTACTCAAGAGTATACCGTTACCCCTACAGCCACAGGTTATTACATGGCTCCTCTAGGATTACACTTTTCCCAGATCGATGCGGGTACACCCGGAGCATTGGCGGGAGCTTGGTTGATGACGGGCAGAAAACAAGACGGCCAAATCAGTACAAGATCAACTGATGGCCCTCGCAAGACCATGAAAATCCTTTCCGGTACTCGCTTTCAGTGGATTGCGTACAACACCGAAACCAAGTCATTTATGGGCTCCGGCGGCGGAACATATACCACAGAAAACGGCCAATACACGGAACACATCGAGTTCTTTTCCAGGGACCAAACCCGGGTAGGGGCTACCTTGCCTTTTGATTTCACCTTGGTTGATGGCGCATGGCACCACTCAGGCATGAGCAGTCAAGGAGCGCCGATCTATGAAGTCTGGACTCAGCGATATTAAATAATAGTGTTTTTTTTTGTTGGGCAGGCAAACATACCGTTGTGCCCGATGTGTCATATCACTTCATTTTTTTGTATTTTTAGTAGATACTTAAACTTGAATTCATGAAATCCATCAAATTGTTGGTGGCGCTTTGCGCTACCGCCTGGGCCTCGGCCCAACCACCGGTTACCGAACCGCTTACCTTGGATTATTACCTCCCCAAAAACACCACCTACAACCCCAACATTCCCACCCCAAAACAAATTATTGGCCACGAGGTAGGAGAATGGCATGTCACCCACGACAAATTAGTTCAGTATGCGGCTGCTGTTGCGGCCCTTTCCGATCGGGTGCATCTGGAAAATAGGGGAGTAACTTATGAAGGAAGACCGCTCTTGCTGTTGACGATCACCAGTCCAGAGAATTATAAAAACCTAGAAAAAATAAAGGCAGATCACATGGCTTTAACCGAGCTAGGTGCTGCTTCTTTGGATACGCAAAACATGCCTTTGGTGCTTTATCAAGGGTTTTCAATCCACGGAAATGAGGCCAGCGGGTCTAACGCGGGTCTAGCCTATCTGTATTATTTAGCGGCCGCTCAAGGTCCAGAGATAGAAAAAGCGTTGAGCCAAACAGTCATATTGATGGATCCTTCTTTTAATCCGGATGGATTGCAGCGATTTGCCTACTGGGCCAACACCAACAAAAGCAACAACCTTAATCCAGACCCCAATGAACGCGAGTATCACGAGGTTTGGCCTGGTGGAAGAACCAATCATTACTGGTTTGATTTAAACAGGGATTGGCTGCCTACGCAATTACCTGAAAGTCAAGCCCGTTTAGTGACTTTTCACCAGTGGTTGCCCAATATTTTAACGGACCACCATGAGATGGGGACCAACTCTACGTTCTTTTTTCAACCCGGAGAGCCTAAACGAGTTCACCCGTTAACCCCAAAATTAAATCAAGAGCTCACCGCTGAAATCGGCACCTACCACGCCAAGGCATTTGATCAAATAGGCTCCTTGTACTATTCAGAGGAGAATTACGACGATTATTATTACGGCAAAGGATCTACGTTTCCGGACTTAAACGGAAGTGTCGGTATCCTATTTGAACAAGGAAGTTCCAGAGGGCACGTACAGGAAAGCGATAACGGACTGCTCACTTTTGCGTTTACGGTGCGCAACCAAATGACTGCAGCCCTTTCAACGCTTGAGGCAGCACAAGCCATGCGTGTTAAAATGCTCAACTATCAAAGAGATTTTTACGCTCAGTCTTGGGCGATGGCTCGGGCGGAAAAAACGAATGCATGGGTGATTGGCCAGGAAAAAGATGTCGCCAAAACCACGGAAATGGTGCGTATGATGCAACGCCAAAAAATTGAGGTGCACCCGCTCAAGCAGGACATCACTGCTGGGGGAACCACTTACAAATCAGGCAGCAGCTTTTTGGTGCCCTTGAACCAAAAGAACAACCGCTTGATTCAGGCGATGTTTGAACGCAGATTGCAGTTTACCGACAGTTTGTTTTACGATATTTCTGCTTGGACCTATCCACTAGCCTATGGAGTGCCCCATGCAAAAACTACCACAGCAGCTGCAGGGCCAGTATTGGCCTCTTTGGATCACCAAACAGGTGGAGTGCGCGGAACTGGGAAATACGCCTATGTGTTTGAGTGGCATGAGTACTACACGCCCAAGTTGTTGCAGGAATTGCTCTCCCAAGGAATTCGCGCTAAAGTGGCGATGAAACCATTTACCCTGGAGGGCAAAAAATACGATTACGGAACCATCATGATTCCGACTCAGAACCAAACTATGGATGCGGCATCCATGCGCCAGGCGATTGATCGCGCGGCACAAAGCGCACATGTGTACGTAGATGCTGTGGGCACAGGATTGAGTTTAGGCATCGATTTGGGCAGCAATAATTTCGAGCCTTTGACCCACCAGAAGGTAGGTATGTTTGTCGGTCAGGGAATTGCGGCCAGTGATGCGGGTGAGATCTGGCATCTTTTTGACCAGCGCTATGACATCACCCTGACTAAAATAGATGTCTCCTACGCGTCCCGAACTGATTTATCCAGGTATACTACCTTGATTTTGCCTTCTACCTATGGCAATGCCATCGATAAAGCGACCCTGGAAAACCTTAAAGAGTGGGTACAAGAAGGAGGTAAACTGATCGGGTATAAAAATGCAGTTACTTGGATGGAGCGCAATGGATTGTTGAAAGCTGAGTTTGCGCAGCCTGAAATGACGGCAAAAAATATTGCTTTTGACCAGAAAGAAAACTTCTATGGAGCTCAGGAAACTGGAGGAGCTATTTTTGAGGCTAAAGTGGACTTAAGCCACCCGATAAATTTTGGGTATACCCAAAATAAATTGGCGCTGTTTCGGGACACCAACATCTATATGAAGGCGGATGCCGATAGTTTTAACAACCCGATTCAGTACACCCAAAACCCGTTGATCTCTGGATACCATTCAAAAATCAATGCGAAGCTGATCCCCAATACCGTGCCCTTTAAGGTGCAAAGAATGGGCAGTGGACGGGTGATTGCCTTTACCGACAACACCAACTTTAGGGCTTTCTGGTATGGAACCAATAAGCTGTTGGCCAATGCCTTGTTCTTCGGTCATTCTATGTAAATAAATTATATTCTAACTGCAAAAAGGGCGTCGCTTCTGCGACGCCCTTTTTGGTTAGTTTACTGATGTGTTTTTCATCTCAAGAGGTACCCTCGGATTCATCAAACGAAACCAAAGCGGTGGAATCAAGGCAATCAGCATCGAAGTGGGATAGCCAAACGGGAGTTGAGGGCTGTCTTGGTGGTTTTCAAGCGCAGGGTATTTTTTGGCTGATTTATAGTGGTGATCGCTGTGGCGGGTCAATTCATAGAGTACTACCCGGCCCATGGCGTGATTGGAATTCCATGAGTGTTTGGCTTGAACTCGTTCGTATCGCCCACTGGGAAGTAACTGGCGCATCAAGCCGTAGTGTTCGATATAATTGATGGTTTCCAGCAGCAGAAACCCCACAACCCCAGCACCTGCCGCCCATCCCGTGACTGATGGTCCGAATTGCATCAGCACAAACAACCAAAAGGCTAAGTGAAAAAGTGCGGCCCACAACATATAGTTTTTTTTGGATATAAATCCCTGGTTGTTTTGCCTCAATTTGCTGAGTTGAATCACCCATGCTTTTTTATTCATGCCCCAAACTGCTTGGGGGTAAAAGGCGTAAACAGACTGGTTGTATTTAGCAGTTGAGGGGTCCTTGGGTGTAGATACATCTACGTGATGACCATAGTTGTGCTCCATATAAAACCCGTAGTAGTGACTGGGCATCAGTAGGAGTTGTGCTGCCTTTTGTGCCCATGGTGTTGATCTGTGTCCCAATTCATGAGCGACATTGATCCCATTGGCCCCAAAAATTACACCAACAGATCCCATGGCGCCTAAGCGTTCCCAAATAGTATGATCGCTTTGAGACCAATCTAGAAAATACCACAGGGAACCAAATACCACCATAATATTTACGTAGAGCAATACATCAAAAATCACCGAGGCAGGATTTTTATTTTCTGCCAATTCAAAGGGAACAGTTACTTCAAGTAACGGAATCACCACAAAGGCATAAATCAGCCCGGAGAAAGTCCCAATCCCACCCAGATAAAGCCCTAAAATTGACGCGATCGGCACTGAATAGGCCCATAGGTATTTCATGATCAGGTATTTAGATCATGAATTTAGCTAAATCAATCATTTTGTCCAACTTTAGTTGATTTAAACAGGGACATAAAAGAATCTATGCTGAATCAGCTCACCCCATTTCGCTCTGTAGAGAAACGCTCGAAGGACTTGTGGATTACTATGTTTTTTAACTGTTCCACAGCACACGCCAACTCTGTGAAGGTAGTGTAGAGCGGAGTAAGGCCTAGGCGAATCCATCCTGGAGGTCGATAATCCGGAACCACAGCAGGCGTTGAGGCCAATAAACATTGGGTGATGCGCCAGGCTTCGGGGTGGGATAAAGTGAGGTGAGACCCTCTGGCTGTTGGATCCAAAGGACTTTCTATAGTAAACTCCAATCCAGCTAGTTCATCTTCAATCATCGATTGTAAAAACTGCCCCAACAGGAGACTTTTTTTTCTCAATGCGCTCATGCCCACTTCAGCGGTGAGGGCAATACCTGGGGCAGCCCCTGAAAGCGACAACACGTTGGGGGTTCCTGCGGAGAATTGCTCAATTCCTGCAGCTGGGAGGTACTGATCTGAAAAGGCAAATGGATCTGCATGCCCAAACCATCCCTGAATTGGATTTTTTACTTGAGGCATTAAGGATTCATCCAAATACATCATCGAAGGAGCGCCAGGCCCTCCATTTAGGTACTTATAGGTACACCCAACCGCAGCAAGTGTTCCCGTATCCTTTAGCGGAGTTTCCACAGCACCGATGGCGTGACTTAAATCCCATACAATAATACTTTGGTTGTTCAGCGCCCATCGATTGAGTTCTGCAACAGGGTAGAGGTAGGCGCTTTGATAACTCACCCAGCTCAAACAATAGATGCCGGGGTAGTGCTGTATGGCCTCTTTTAATTGTTGTAGGTCCGCACTTCGGTTGGTCGGATAGATCACCCGGTGAAGGGATAGATCAAAGCCTTCCAGTATGTAGTGATCGGTGGGGAAATTCAGCGAATCCACACCCAGTTGTTTGGGGTAAAGACCGCTGTGCACCAGGCCATGAATGATTTGATATAAATGTACCGAGGTGGATTCGCCCACTTTGATGTTAGCTACCGGCGATTCGGTAATCTTAGACAGATCTCTAGCTATTGAACCGCCAAGGGCCAGCCAATGCTTGTTCCAGGATCCGATTAATCCTCGACCCCACTGCTGGGTAACCGCCTCCTCCATCGCTTTTTGTGCAGTCAATGGGAGTCTCCCCAAAGAATTTCCGTCGAGATAAATGGCGTTATCTGGTTCAAAAAATCTTTTTCTGTAGGCGCTTAAAGGATCTTCAAGATCTTTTTGAGCGGCTTGATCTAACCATTTTTTCATTTTTATTGCGGTATGGTTTCTCTTATTTTTTCGACCCAAGCTTGGTACATAGAAGGGCCTGGATGCAGTCCATCAGGTGCGATCCAATCGGACTGAACGCTTTTTCTTCTAGAGATCGGGGTGATATCGATCCAGTTTAATCCATGGGCCTTTGCCTCTTGATGCATGGCTTCATTGTATTGGTCAATTTGTTGGGCGATGAGTGCTTTATCCCGATTTTCGGCAAATGGGGTGACTCCCCAATCGGGAATGGACACCAAAAAAACCTCGTCTTTGCGACCACCGGCATAACCGATGGCTCTTTGAATTAAACCGTTGAGTTCCATGCGGTACGGCTCCACTTCTCTACCTCTGTATTGGTTGTTTACCCCGATCAACAGAGATACCCGGTCATAAGGCAAGGCGAGATCGGCCTCATTGAGGGCATGGTTGAGTTCATCGGTGGTCCAACCGGTTTTAGCGATTGTGGTGGTCTTCCATTTGGCGCCATTAGTGGACCAACGCTCAGCCAGTTGAGTGGTCCATCGCTGATTGAATGTAACCGACTCACCTATGGTATAGCTATCCCCGAGGGCCAGATACCGCAGTGGTTTTTCTGTGTTGAGCAACCAAACCAGCGCGGCGGGTAATCGCCTGGACCAATCTTTTTCGGTATGCGCCCCTTTGGGTTCATACCGGCTTTGCCAATGGCGTGGTCCATAACCTTTTGTGGCCAATACCTGGTCCACTTGGGCTTGCCACTTTGGATACATGGCGTCCAGGGTTTGGTTGCCCGTGTCAAAGTACCAAGACCCAACGGGCGTATTCGGTAGATTTTTCTCCAAGTATCTTTTAAATGCGGCAGGTAATGGATTGTTGTCCAAAGTATACAGCCCTGGCCAATGCGTGCTCATCGACATAGAGCCCCCAAAAACTTCTGGATGTTCCAAGTGAGCATACCAGGCCAATAGTCCACCCATACTGCTCCCGCCAATAAAGGTGTGCTGAGGTGTTCTGTGCGCATTAGGGTATTGGGTGTACACAAACGGGAGTACTTTTTGGGCAATCCAATCGGTAAAGTTATCGCTGTAGGGCAATGTCATTTGATCGCTCGGATCTATAGTGGCTTGCCATAATTCCTGAACGCGAACCAGTTCTTCACGACCTAGTTGTTCGTACACTTTTTGGGGAAAATATTCCGCCCTTCTTTGTTTTTCTGCATGCCACAGGCCAATAACCAATGAAGGAGGAATCGCTTTTTGGAGCATCAACGAATCCATGATTTCATCTACACGCCATTCCTGTTGATTCCAAGTGGTGGTTCCATCGAAAAGCATTTGCCCATCCATGAGCACCAATACTTGAAGGCTGTCTTTGCTTGACGTGTTTTTAGGAGCCCATATAGCGATTTTTCGAGTTCCAAACTGTGGGTAATCCAGCTCAAAGTGACGTATGCCCGCCTGTCCCCATATGGGCGAAAACCAAAAGAAGGCGCCTAAAACGGCCCAGGTCCAAGTCAACCTCATTATGCTTATTTTTGATTTCCAAATTAGGGATAAAATTCCGCTTTTATGTCCAATACACACCGTATTTCTTCAAGAAAAGACACCGTTTTTACCGTCGTGATGGGGGCCACTGTGTTATTTTGTTTTGCCCTGGCTATACCCCTGTTATCTCAGCCCTTAACTAAGGAAACAGTGATTGGGGGAGCGGTTATTTTTGCGAGTAATGGCCTTCTGTTGTGGCTTTGGTTGGGGACGAGTTATACATTGTCCGACACTCATTTAGGCTGGAAATCAGGTCCTTTACACGGCAGTATTCCACTCAAAGACATCAAAAAAATCACTGTAGGGAAAACGCTTTGGGTAGGTATGCGACCTGCCACTGCTTTAGGCGGGCTGATTATTCACTACCAAGCCTATGAAGAAATCTATATCTCGCCCAAAGATCAAGAGGCTTTTGTAGCGTTACTCGAATCAAGGGTACCCGATCTGAAAGTTCTCCGTCCATAAATTTCATCACACCAGCACAGACTATCACTTAAATAGTTATTTTTGCTCCCCCAACTATGGGTGTTTAGCTCAGTTGGTTTAGAGCGCTACCTTGACAGGGTAGAGGTCATGGGTTCGAATCCCTTAACACCCACTTTAAGTAACTGAAAATAAAATAGTTACGATACAAAATCAGAAAAATGGTACAAATTACGGTACAAATTTGTTCTGATTGATTACTTCAATATTATATAAATAGAATCTTTAAAAATTCTTTCACCCTGAACATCAAAAAACATTGAACCCTCTTCTTTCGTAGTAATTGTATGTGAGTATTCAACTTTAATTTTCATTGTATCTCCAGCCATTTCTCTGATTGGAGCAATTACGGTGTTAAAGATCCCTGTCTCAGAATTAGTGTAACCACTTAAATTTATGGTTGGAACCAATTCATCCTTCCAATTAATTACAGGGGGTAGATTAACATAAGTAAGTTGTCCAGTAAAATAATTAATATAAGTATAAGTGATATTAGCAACTATGTCACCTTCCATCAACCACCAAAATAAATTTGATGAGAATTCAACCTTCTTTGGTTGTGACCCACTATATAAATCTTCAACTGGTTTTCCATTTCTCAATAATTTACCTGTAATTCTTTGTATGGTTTGATTTTTTGTTTTGTCCAATGTCATTTCATAAAATCCATTAGAATCCATATAAAGTTGATAATTTGGATTATCGTTTAAACCTTCTAAAAACTGAATTGTTATTCCATTACCCTCGTCAATAATTATTTCATTTTTACTACAAGAAAAAAATATTAATGTTATTAAGAAGTATAATGTTTTTGAAAAAAAAGTATGCATCTTAAACAAATGAAATTTTGAATGTTGTTCTGTAACCTCCCCCATATTTCAGACTGGGTTTAGGTTAACAAAGTAGTTATTTATTTGTTTTGATTTACTAGAATTCTGTTCCATTTGGATGGGTGTTTTTCCCTCCAGTGATTCATGTGGTCTAGCGAAGTTGTAATCTCTCATCCATTCTTCAGAAAGAAGTCTAGCCTGTTCGATGTCTTCAAACAGATAGGCATCCAAAACATCTTGCCTATAAGTTCTATTGAACCGCTCTACATAACCGTTTTGCATGGGTTTTCCTGGTTGTATAAACTGAAGTTCTATACCGTGCTTGGAACACCAATACTCTAGGGTTGATGAAGTAAATTCAGGACCATTATCAACTCTTATTCTTTGTGGAATGTCTGATTCTTCAATAATCCGTTCCAAGGTTTGTACAACACTATATGATGGGAAGCTAAAGTCTATTTCAACAGCAAGTGCTTTTCTGTGGTAGTCATCAATCACATTAAAGACTCTAAACCTTCTTCCGGTAATTAGTGAGTCTGTCATAAAGTCCATGGACCAGGTTTGATTTACTTTACTTGTCTGCATAAGAGGTTCTTTAACTCTTGTAGGGATACGTCTTATTGTTTTTCTTCTCAGGTTTAGTCCAAGTTTTAAATAGATTCTTCTTACCCGCTTCTTGTTCCAAAGATGCCCTTCTAGGCGCAGTCTCTGATATATCTTATCCTGTCCTTCCCTTGGTCTTTTCTCATCCATGGAGGAGACAATATCAATCAACAAGCGATCGTCTTTCTTTGGTTTGTAGTAATACATGGACTTGGGGAATCTTACCACCCTACAAGCTCTGGTGATACTTACCTCATAGGTCTTCTGAAGATAAGTAGCCATGTTCTGCCTTTCACCAGTGCTTACCACTTTTTTGAGAGAACATCCTTGAGCATGACATTATCCAAACAAACGTCTGCATACATCTGCTTGAGCTTTTTGTTTTCTTCCTCTAACTCTTTGAGCTTCTTTAACTGAAGTGCATCCATTCCAGAATACTTCTTCTTCCAAGCATAAAATGCTGGTTTTGATATTCCGTACTCCCGGCAGATCTCTTCTGAACTCCTTCCAGATTCATGCTGCTTTATCGCTGCAATAATCTGTGTCTCGGTAAATCTTGTCTTTTTCATAGGCTGAATAAAATTAAAAAATTATTTAAGTTTTATCCAGTCCGAAGTTTAGGGGAGGTTACACATAGTTCTTATTTTGAGTTAAATAGTTCTGATTGTTTCATTCCTCTGATATACCCATTGATTTTTTCATTCAAAGTCAAGTGTATTTCTATCAATCCATTTAATTGTTCGATGTTCATGGAGTCACCATCTTTTTCAATTCTTTTGATAATGATTTTATGTAGTGTGATGTTGGTATCATAGAGATACTTTCCAAGTTTATTTGAATCCATAATCTTTCAGTTTTTAATAAATAGTATCAACCTAGAACTTTTGAGTGAAGGGTTGGAAATCTTTTATTCAAACTTTTTCAGTTGTTTGAACTTTTAAAATACTTCCCATTAGGATATAAAGAGTCCATTAGGGAGAAACTCCCTTTTTTGAAACTTTTTCCATTTTTCAGATGAATCTAACAAGCACTCCAACAACGATTCCTCCTATCTGTATTTTAACGAGTTCAGACCTTTCTTCCTTGAAACCTTTCGGGACACTAATGGTTGGTTTTACCTATCGGTGAGTGTTGACCATTATCGGGAACTTCCCCCTATGTCAGGTGTAGTATCTCGGTAGATTAAGTATGTCTTGGAGTAATCTACAACTCTGAAGAACAAGGTGTTCTGAATATAAGTATCACAGAGTTGGAGAAAACGATAGAAAAGGAGAGAGAATTATTTGTTCAGACGAACAATTAACTAAAATCAAAGAAAAAATAGTGTACCATTTGAAGGTACAATAATGTACCATTTAATGGTACAAAAATGACTAACTATTTTTACAAATACTTGATGATCAATTAAATACATTTAAAATATAAAAGAGTGTTAATCCCTTAACACCCACTAAAGCATAAAAACCGACGCCCTAAGGCATCGGTTTTTTTGTTTTTCAGCCCAGCTCAAGCTTGCTTATATCCCCGATTTAAACTGGGGTACCATGCGGGATTTAGTCGATTGCTCAAAGGCGTAAGCACATTCGATCAGTACAGGTTCAGACCAAGCCCGTCCAAAAAAGGAAAGTCCTACGGGAAGACCGTGTACATTCCCCATGGGGATGGTAATGTTTGGGTACCCTGCCCAAGCCGCTGGAGAGGACGTTCCAATGTGGTAGTTATCGCCGTTGACCCAATCAGTGGCCCAAGCGGGACTTCCTGTAGGGGCAATGATGGCGTCCAGTTTATGTTCGTTCATCACGCGATCAATTCCATTTTCTTGACTTCCCATTTTTAATTGGTTCAGGTGGTCTATATACTCTGGGTCGGTCAATGGTCCTTTGGCCAATGCGCGTTCCAAGTACTCCTGGTTAAAGTATTTTAGCTCTATGGAATCCTGCTGGTTAAAAGCGATTAACTCTTCCAGATTTTTGATGCGGGCATTGGGTCCTAGCGAGGCAAAATATTTGTTGAGTCCATCTTTGTATTCATAAAGCATGACCTCAAAGGAGTGTCCTCCGGTAGATCGATCGTTGATCGACTCAATTTCGATGACTTCAGCCCCTAACTCCTTGATGCGTTCAATGGCGCGCAGAGTTAAGGTATCCACAGAAGCCTGTGTGCCCCAGGCGGACTTAAACCAGCCGATACGTTTTCCTTTTAATCCGTCTTTTTGTAAAAACGCAGTGTAGTCTTTGGGCAGCTCAGGACTGTTTAAAGTCTTTTCATCTGCGGGGTCAGGGCCTGCTAACACATTGAGTAATAATGCAGCATCAGCTAGTGTTCGGGTCATAGGACCAGCCGTGTCTTGAGTCCATGAAATCGGTATTATTCCTGAGCGACTGATCAAACCTACGGTGGGTTTAAGACCGACTACGCCGCTGGCATTGGCCGGACAGACAATAGATCCATTGGTTTCTGTGCCGATGGCAGCCATAGCTAGGTTGGCAGACACAGCAACCCCAGATCCTGAGCTCGAACCACAAGGATTGCGCAAAATATCGTACGGATTTTTGGTTTGTTGGCCTAGTCCGCTCCAACCGCTGGTAGAGTTTTGACCTCGAAAGTTGGCCCACTCGGAGAGATTGGCCTTACCTAAGATGACTGCACCGGCCGCTCTTAATTTTCTGGCTACTTCGCTGTCTTTAGCTGGTATGGAACCTGCTAAAGCGCGTGAACCTGCTGTGGTTGGCAGGTCATAGGTGTCAATGTTGTCTTTGAGCAAAATAGGAACACCGTGCAACGGTCCTCTTTCAGAAGGGGGTACTTGATCTAAAGAATCCGAGATACGCATCGCCTCTGGGTGTACCGCAAGCACTGAAGCCAGTGTAGGGCCACTGTGGTCAATCGTATCAATACGCGTCAAGTAGGCAGTGACCACCTCTGAGACCGTCCAAGTACCAGTTTGATAACCCTGTTGCAGGGTAGCGATATCCATTTCCACTAAATCGAGTTGATTTTTTTGCTCTTTCTGGGCGCAGCCAGCCAGGACCAATAGGGAAAGTCCGAGAAGGCTAAAACGGTTAACGGTGCTCATGGGTTAGTTTTTTTCTAAAAATAGCAAATCAAAGTCAATGTTGATGCTGTCCTTGGTTTTCACCATCATAAAGGACGGGCGTTCAACTTGATGGGTGGTTAAACTCACCGGAAAACTCCCTTTGATTTGCCAACCTTTTGCTCCTTTTTGGGCGTTGAGTACCAGGGATGTGGGCTGTTTGATTCCGTGAAAATCCAGTATACCCTCCACTTTGTAGGTACGGGTTCCACTTAGAGTGATTGAGGTGGCTGAGAAGCGAACCTGAGGATGCTTAATCGCGTGGAGAATTTCCATAGCGTGCGCATCTCTGTTTTCGTTTTGGCTGTCAAAATCACGGACCTGAGCGAGAATTGCCATTTTTTGGGGTACATCGTTGACCGTGGTCAGGATGCCTTGCGGTGATTTGTTGTCCCCTTGCCAGTCGTGTAAGGGATGCGATGCGCTGTAAGAAATCACACTAGGTGAAGCGATCTGCCAGGTTTGGTTTTCTTGTGCCCAAATAGACGGAAGCATGGCCCATAAGCCGATCAATAAGCATAGTTTTTTCATCAGAATACATTTAAAATTTCATGACCACCATAGCGGCTGCGTAGGCACCAAAGGCTGTATAAGCGGCTGTTTTGTGGGCCTTCTTATCTTCCTCTGCCAACGCTTGGGTGGCGATCATCGCCGATAGGTGCACGGTAGCCAAAGCTTTGTGTGCCTTGATGGAACTCCAGCCCTTCACTTTTTTGTTGATCAGCGGGGGTGGGGCCATTAAGGACAGCCCGGCATCGGTAAAATACAAAGCAGTCACCACATTACCCATGGTTTTATGGGTGTTGTACAGGCGGTATTCGCCATTGTATAATCGACCACCGATAATTCCTTGGGCCAGCATACCAGCCAGTGTAGCATAGCCGACCACTTGATGAGCCGTCAGCATTTTCCTCCTCAATTCGAGTTCTTTTTCTCTCATGTCTGGGGTCAACGGGGCCCATCCCATTTTGCGAAAGAGTCCCTTTTCTCCCCAAAGCAATCTCTGAGACAACAACATGCGTTCTGGCAAGAGCGATTCCTCTGGGGAAGTTTCCATCAGCAGAAAAAGATCGTCAGCCTCAGCACCCGTTGTATCTTGGCTCCAAAGCGGGGTAGCCAGTATGACGCTGAGGAACACCCCATAAATCAGGCGCATCATCATGACTTGACAATACTCAGTATGTCTCCAGATAAAGAGGCTTGATAGGATGTCAGTGCTCCAGAAGTAGCTCCTGAATCACAAGAGGCTGTTGTTCCATCAATGGAAAATTGATTGCCATGACTAGCACATTTAAATGACTGATTGCTGTATGACCAAGCGTTTTTTGATCCTTGGTGTGGGCAGCAATTGTCGAAGGCGCGCACTGAATTTTCAGAGATGCGAAGCACCAAAACTCCCTGAGTTAAAATATTCATCCAGCCCCCTGTGTTGCGCAACGCGGCAAATGCGTTATTGGTCAAATCAATCGAGATGTTGTTTCCTGACACGGTAATTCCAGAATTGGTGTTGTTGTTGGTGTTTCCATTGGAATCGTTACCGGTATAGTTGTTTTCGTCGTTAAACCCATCATCCGAGGACGAACAGGCTTGAAGTAGAGTCACCCCAAAGAAGCCAAAAGCTACTGCAGGGCATGCTGTTTTGAGAAATTCTTTGCGTTTCATATGATTGTTTTTTGGGTTTCTATTTCAATAAGGAAGTGTAGTATTGACGCAGTTTAGCCACTTTGGGCGTGATTACATACTGGCAATAACCCTGATCAGCGTTTTGCGCATAATAGTTGTGGTGGTAGGATTCCGCTGGAAAAAAACGGGGTGCAGGGCTGATTTCTGTCACAATCGGGTTCTCAAATTCCGGCTGTAATTTTTTAATCACCTGTTCTGTGATGGCTTTTTGTGCGGAGTCATGGTAATAAACCACTGAACGGTACTGTGTCCCTACATCCCCACCTTGCCTATTGAGTTGCGTGGGGTCGTGGGTGGTCATAAATACCTGGAGCAAGGTTTCAAAGGAAATAACCTCCGGGTTAAAGTGCACTTCAACCACTTCTGCATGTCCCGTAAGTCCAGAACACACCTCTCTATAGGTAGGGATTCCGGGAACAGTACCCCCTGCGTAACCTGGGATGACCTTGACGACACCGTTTAGGGGCTGGAGCACCGCTTCCACACACCAAAAACATCCCCCGCCTAGGGTGGCTATCTGTAACTGTTCAGACATTTTCTTTTATTTGGTGTATTAACGATAGTGAATTGATGCAATACCTCAGTCCTGTGGGTTCAGGGCCATCGGGAAACACATGGCCCAAATGAGCGTCGCATCGATTGCAGACTACTTCTACACGGATCATCCCATGTGAAGTGTCTTTGACATAGCCGATGGCATCGAGGTCTACAGGCTGAGTAAAACTGGGCCATCCGCTGTGTGACTCATATTTCAACTCAGCATCAAACAGCGGGGTGTCGCAACAGGCGCAGTGGTATCTGCCAGGCTCGTGACTGCTGCAGTAATCCCCTGAACCAGGGCGTTCAGTTCCTTTGCCTCGGGTGATGTAGTACACCTCAGCATCCAAAATTTCAGCCCATTCTTGAGCAGTCTTATTGATTTTCTCAGGTGGGTTTGGTGTCCCGTTTTGTGCGTAGTGGATGACGTCTTTCCAGGTCATGTTAGATTTTTTTAAAGTAAGCGCCATACGGATCTTGAAAACTGGTGTTGGGACCGATTTGGGTACGGCTCAGTTTTTTTGCAGAGACAAGTCCCCACAAGACAATTTCCTTCAAAATATATCGGGCATCCTGAGGATAGGCTGAGGCGTATTTGTCGATCAGCGCGTCCAGTGGTTTGATGGAATCCAATAACTCTTGATAGGTTGTGTCGTCTGCATCTTGGTGAATATCCACCCCCTCGTGATCCACAAACCAAAGCAGTAAAGGATCATAGGGACCGCTTCCATCTTTGGAGGTAACTTTGTCCACTTTGGGAAATACCTCTTTAAACACTCTTTTTACCGCTTCGTCGATGAGCAATTGAGCAATTCGGTCTGCTCCTTCTTGTTCTCCCTCGTATAAAAGTTCGATTTTACCCGTGATGGCAGGCACCACTGAAAGGAAGTCACTCAGTCTGATGGTGGTAGGACCAGAATCAGTAACCAGGCTTCTGCGTTCAGCACCACTGATCAGGTTTTCTAGGGCAGATATACTCAAGCGAGCGCTGATACCGCTTTTTTCATCCACATAAGCGCTTTCTCGTGCGGCAAATGAGATCTCTTCCACCAACTGCCTCGCCAGTTCTGGGACGTGGACATTTTTCTCTTGTTCAGGCGTTAGATGCACCTCTTGGGCAGTGATTTTCTGAGCGATTTCAATGGTTTCTGGGTAGTGGGTCAAAATCTGCGAACCGATCCTGTCTTTTAGCGGGGTGACAATGCTGCCTCGGTTGGTGTAGTCCTCAGGATTGGCCGTGAAAACAAACTGAATATCGATGGGCAATCTCATTCTAAAGCCCCTGATTTGTATATCGCCTTCTTGAAGCGCGTTAAATAGAGCTACCTGTATTCTCGCTTGGAGGTCAGGCAATTCATTGATTACAAAAATGCATCGGTGGGCTCTCGGCACCATACCAAAATGGATGATTTCAGGATCGGCGTAGGTCAGTTTGCGCGAGGCAGCCTTGATGGGGTCCACGTCTCCAATGAGGTCTGCAACAGTCACATCTGGGGTGGCTAGTTTTTCAAAGAAGCGATCTTCGCGTGATACCCATAAAATCGGAGTGTTGTCCCCCAGTTCTGCCACACTGTTTTTTCCAAAATGCGAGATGGGTTGAAGCGGGTCGTCATTTACCTCAGATCCGGCAATGATCGGCATCCAGGGATCCAATAAACCTACCATCGATCGGGCAATACGCGTTTTAGCTTGCCCGCGAAGACCTAATAAGTTGATGTGGTGTTGGGCTAGAATAGCGCGCTCCACTTGAGGAATGACGGTTTGCTCATAACCCCAAATACCTGCAAAAGCGGTTTTTCCAGCTTTAAGGTGTTCAATTAGGTTGCTTCTGAGCTCCTCTTGGATGCTTTTGGGTTGGTATCCGCTGGCTTTGAGGGCTCCTAGCGTATGGATTTGTGGGGCTTCTTGGGTCATCATCTTATCGCATTCGTTTACTTCGGTTGTTTTCGTAATCTTCAAATATCATGGATCCCAGATCATCTAGCCCGGTGTAAAACGCCTTGCCTTGATTGGCTTGGGTAAATTCTTGAATGAATTGAATCAGGTAGGGATCTTGAGCGATCATAAAGGTGGTTATGGGAATGTGCAATTTCCTGGCCAATCTAGCCATGTCACAACAACGTCCCACAATATGCGGATCAAGTCCATTGGGGTTCTTGTAGTAAGTGCCATCACTCAAAGTCAAACAGCTGGGTTTCCCATCGGTGATCATAAAAATCTGCTTGTTGGTTTGCTTCTTTTTGCGGAGCAGATCCAGGGCTAAATTGAGTCCAGCCACGGTATTGGTATGGTAGGGTCCTACTTCCAAATAGGGCAGTTCTTTGAGGCTGATCGACCAGGCATCATTACCAAACACAAGGATGTCTAGTTGGTCTTTGGGATAACGAGTTTTAATCAGCTCAGCCAGTGCCATCGCCACCTTTTTTGCTGGAGTTATTCGATCTTCTCCATACAAAATCATGCTGTGGCTGATATCGATCATCAACACTGTGCTCATTTGGGCAAAGTGCTCTGTATCATGGACCACCAAGTCTTGGTCGTTCATTTCAAATTGATCAACCCCGTGGTTTACCTGGGCGTTTTTAATGCTTTCGGTCATGGAGATTTGGCTGAGGTCATCACCAAAACTGTAGGTGCGGAATTGGCCATTGGCCTCGGCGCCTGGTCCACTTTTTTGTGCCCTATGACCTCCAGCCCCCAAGGGCTTAATTTTACCAAATATTTGGTTTAGGGCTCTTTTGCGCAGTACGCGTTCTAATTTTGCGGTCATTTTGTGTTTTGACCGCGAGACATCTCCGGTATTTTGGTCCCCAGACTCTTGAGGGGTTACCTCATTTTCAGGTAGTTCGGGTGGTTCCTGTTCAATTAAACCTTTGTCGATCAGTTCTTGACGAAAGTCCTCCAGGGTGTATTCTGGTGTGGTGATTTGGTATTCCTTATCTAGGGTTTCAATCCACTCAAAAGCTTCATCTACATCCCCATTGGTGTAGGCGATGACTTCTTGAAAAATCTCATAGAGCTTATCAAAAGGCGTTAAGCTCGATTCATCGAATAGGGTAAAACGAAAACCGGAACGAGCTGAGGACATAAACAAAAGATTGTTTAACAAATATAGTCAAAAGTTCAACAAAATACCGAATTACCCAGACCTAGATCCAGAGAAAACATTTTCTATCTTTAAAATTCCAACAATAGCTTATGGAATTAAAATTACACCCTTACCTGCTTCAACTCGCACATCCA
>Ga0222713_10001407_pt1 | contig 26949 bp, 24 predicted proteins | sample C33_649DmetaG_FD_165061 | JGI IMG/M metagenome (GOLD analysis project Ga0222713, IMG submission 165061) | Estuarine water microbial communities from San Francisco Bay, California, United States - C33_649D | ecosystem: Environmental > Aquatic > Marine > Unclassified | place: USA: California... | reverse complement strand
GTTGCTCCCGTCAGACCAGTAGGGCCGGTCGTTCCCGTAGCCCCCTTAGGTCCTGCCTGTCCGTCCTCACCGTCACTGCCATCAAGTCCGGGCATACCGGTAGCCCCGACAGGTCCGGTAACTCCGGTGACCCCAACAGGGCCAGTAGCGCCGACGGGTCCAGTGGCACCAGTCAATCCCGTAGGCCCGGTGTCTCCAGTCGCTCCTACGGGACCCGTGGCACCCACAGGTCCAGTTGCTCCAGTGTCACCAGTGGCACCTACAGGTCCAGTTGCTCCGACAGGCCCCGTAGCACCCGTGAGGCCCGTCGGGCCCGTTACCCCGGTGGGTCCTGCCGGACCTCGCTCGCCGTCGGTGCCGTCCTCTCCATCGAGCCCGGGCATGCCGGTAGGTCCTGTGACTCCAGTGACTCCGGTAACCCCGATAGGACCCGTTGCACCGACAGGTCCGGTGACTCCGGTGTCTCCAGTAGCACCAACAGGGCCCGTTGCTCCGACGGGCCCGGTGGCACCAACAGGTCCGGTCGCTCCAGTAAGCCCGGTCGGGCCGGTGACTCCGGTTGGTCCGGCTGGTCCTCGCTCTCCATCGATCCCATCACTGCCGTCGATCCCAGGCATGCCGGTAACACCGACAGGTCCGGTGACTCCAGTAACCCCAACAGGCCCTGTGACTCCGACGGGACCGGTTGCTCCCGTGTCTCCTGTTGCACCTACGGGACCTGTTGCTCCGACAGGTCCGGTAACACCAACAGGTCCAGTCGCGCCAGTGTCTCCCGTTGCACCTACGGGACCTGTTGCTCCTACAGGGCCGGTAGCGCCCGTGAGCCCGGTGGCACCGCTCGCTCCAGTAGGTCCTTGCGGACCAAGGTCACCTGGGTCTCCGTCACTTCCGTCGAGCCCGGGCATGCCGGTAGGTCCGGCTACGCCTGTGACGCCGATCGGTCCGGTGGATCCGACAGGACCGGTTGCTCCGGTGTCTCCAGTCGCTCCTACAGGACCGGTTGCTCCGGTGTCTCCAGTCGCTCCGACAGGTCCCGTGGCACCCACGGGTCCAGTAGCACCGACAGGTCCTGTTGCACCAGCGAGTCCGGTAGGTCCCGTGAGTCCAGTAGCACCAACAGGGCCAGCGACTCCGTCCTCGCCGTCACTGCCGTCGAGTCCGGGCATGCCAGTAGCGCCAGATGCTCCGGATGGTCCGGTGACTCCTGCCGGACCCGTGGCACCCGTGTCGCCCGTAGCCCCGACAGGTCCGGTCGCTCCAGCCGGTCCGGTTGCCCCGTCGGGACCCGTTGCTCCGACCGGACCAGTCGCTCCCGCAGGACCGCTGGCACCTACAGGTCCGGTAGCACCGGCCGTACCGGGAGCGCCATCCTCGCCGTCGGATCCATCGAGCCCTGGAGTTCCGGACGCTCCAGAAGGCCCGGTTACTCCAACAGGCCCGGTAGGTCCTGTGTCTCCTGTCGCCCCAGCAGGTCCGGTTGCTCCGGTGTCTCCGGTAGCACCAGCCGGTCCGGTTGCTCCAGCAGGCCCCGTGGCTCCGGCGACTCCCGTCGGTCCAGTTGGCCCGGTGGGTCCTGCGGTAGCGGATCCCGTCTCGACCCAGTAGCCGTCGTAGTAGACGAACGTCCGCGCGTCGGTGGACCGCCACCACACCAGCCCCTCGTAGGGAGAGGGCGGGGCTGTGTCCGAGACGATGTAATCCCCATCCGCCCCGGTAGGCCCGGGTGGTCCAACGTCTCCAACGTCTCCGTCCGCTCCGTCAAGTCCCTGTGCTCCAGTAGGCCCAGTTGGACCGGTCGGCCCGGTGGCTCCTACGGCTCCAGCAACACCGGTATCCCCTGCCGCACCAACGGGCACCCAGTAGGTGGTCGCCGGTCCGTTGACGGAGTAGTCAAGAAAGCCGCTGAAAGAGTTCTCCAGGCTGGCCCCGTAGAGAAGGGTTCCAAAGGCGGCGGTGTACGGGCTCGCTGTGCCGGACCCGGTGCCATAGACGGCCTGCCCTGAGGTCTCAACGATGGTGTAGTACTGACCGCTGTAGCAGTAGACGGGACGGTTCAAGACGTAGGTGGTGTATCCGTTGGTTCCCGAGTAGGAGTCGGCAACGGCGTAGCCTAGCCAGTCGATGTCGTCAATGACGACTGGCCCGGAGACGATGTGATTGGTGATGCCGATGATTGTTCCGGGAGGGATGTTTCCGTTCTTCGTGCGAAGAGTGATCGACCGGACAACGATAACTCCGGGGTTGGCGTAGACACCGAAACTAGAAGCGCCCGGTGTTGGGTCGCCATACAGGTAAGCGAGGTACTCGTTAGGTGTTGCCCCGCCGTTAGCCTGAGCACCAACAACAGAGTTTACGTCCGTGCCCTGGTTCTCCGGATTGTGGTTGTAGTTGTTGTTGGTGCCGACGATGTAACTAAGCCAGGACGATCCATCAGAAGTTACTACGACGTCCTTGTAGTCGTAGTTGGTGTCGTTACGCCAGCCTCCGGTCCAGTTCCATCCCGCTGGACCCGTCGCTCCAGTAGGGCCGCTGACACCGTCGGCTCCAGCGGGACCGGTGGGACCGGTAGGACCAGTGGGGCCGGTTGCTCCGCCGCTCGCGTTAGCGCCCACGAAGTAGATCGGTCGGTTGACATCGCCCTTGGTGAACGCAACGTAGATAGCCGTTCCTACTGCGGGGGAAGTTCCACCAGCCACTGACGGATAGGCCCACGCCGATAGGGCCTGACCGAGGACGTCAGGTACCTGCGCCTTCAGGCGGATCCCGTCGAGGTGTCGTGACTTGACTACGGCCTTGTAGACACCGAGGTACCTGTTACTGGCAGCCATCAGAGACCACCCGCGTTCGAGGCCTGCCACTTTCCGTTTCGGTAGATGACCGGAGCGGGGTCTACAGCCGGAAGCCACTCAACTGTGTCGGTGTACCGAACATCTCCCTTGGCGTTGTCCCTGCTGACTACGAGGTCGAGTTCGTAGAGGTAGGAGTTCAGGTCGTTGCTGGTGGTCAGAGTCATCCGGTGAGTCACCGACTCCACCAGCCACAGGCCTCTCTCAGTGGGCTCGATAGCGTCGCCGTCCATCCGAACCAGCCCGCCCGGGTACACCTTCGGGTTGCCCTCTGTGCGAGCCTTAGCCGACACCCAGTTTCGGTTGTTGCGCTGCTGCGCCGCGAGTAGTTGCCTTCCCTCACGGTAGTTCGCGGCAGAGCGGTCGTCGTACAGCACAGTGATGGCGACGTTAGGGTCGTTGGTACTGCTTCGGAACGGTTCGGGCCTGATGTACGGCGACTTCACGGTGATGACTTCTCCGGTCGCGTCGTCCACAACGTGCATGATTCGGTCGGCCGCGAACCCACCATCGGGGAGCATCGAGCCGACGGCAGGGATGAAGTCACGCAGCGAGTCACGGAATCGGTACTTCTTGTCCATGCGGAAGGTGGGGATGCCCCGGCGCGGGTTGGTGAACACGCGGTACGGGTCCACGAAGTAGAGGTCCCCTCCCGACACGTAGAAGCGATACCCGACGCGCTCAGCCAACTCGGAAAGGAAGTGGAAGTCGCTCTGGCTTTGGCCAAGGAAGTCGAAGACCTCCACGGTTCGGTCAACGACAGCACGAAGCCCGTTTGCTTTCGCCAACGATCGAGCGATGTAGGAGGCGGAGCAGTTCATCCAGTCCTTCTGACGGTAGGACTGCATCGGCCTCGACGTGCCTCGTACGACGTACTCCACGTAGAAGACACCGGAGTCCTTCTCCGTGCGCTTCACGAGGCTTCCCTCGACGTACCCGTAGAAGGTCCCGATCTCCTTCGGGGCCCACCCCCACTCCAGGATGATCGGATCACCATCCACCCACCGGCTCTTCTCGGGATGAACTGTTCGAGTGATCGCACCCCGGCTGATGTTGGGGTAGTGCTTCACCGTAACGAGGGCGACGTCGTGCTTGCCTAGTTCCTCGATAAGACGGAAGTCCTCAATGACCCGAGACTCCTCCACGCCGTTGATGGTGGCGCGGACGAGTGGGTACTCCTTGATGATCGGTCCACTAGGCACTGGGTATCCTGATGATTGTGCCCGGCTCCACTTCGTCCCACACCAGGATCTCAGGGTTGGCGTTAGCGATGATCCACCACTGCGTCTCGTCGTCGTAGAAGTACCTAGCGACGTGGTCTACCCGGTCGGTGGAGGTCCACTGGTAGAACGTGAAGTTGAATGACAAGCGCGGCTTGCTGGGGATGTGCAGCGCGCTCACCATGGACTCGCCGGTACGGTCAGCGGCGCGCTGGACCGTGGCGAAGCGGTAGCGTGACCGGCTGCTGATCATGGGTTCGCCTGCGGACTGTGATTGGGGTTCAGCCGATCTTCGGCCTTGTTTCCGTCCTTACGGTTCTTGTCGCGCTTCTCTTCCTGCTCCTCGGTCAGCACCTTGCCACCCTTGATGGCGGACCCCTTGATCAAGGACTCCATGCTGAGCGTAACCGCGCATCGGTTAGGTGTCATCGCACGGGTGAAGTGGGTGTACGTGATGTTGAACCCCGTGCAGCGTCCGTAGAACGTCAGAGACTTCTTGTCCCCGAAGAACACCTGAATCGGAGTTGGGATCATCGGGCTAGTCTGCAACTCGTAGTCGTCAACTCGGAGCGGGTTCTGTCCGACGTTTCCTTGATGCCCCGTAGTGCCGTGGCTTCCTGCGGTGCTTCCGGATCCGTTAGACCCCTTGTTCGAGGGCATAAGCATCCCGAACATCAGGTACATCTGCCGCACGTCCACGTAGCAACCGTACTGCTGCACGTCGTACCCGTTCATGTTGTTGGAAAGCGACTGGTTCCACGTCTCGTAGGTCCGGTCGAAGAGAATCGCGAACGACAGCGACCCGGTGGCTCCCATGAAGTTGCCTCGGGCAGCCTTGTCTACTGTGCTCGCTGGCGGAGGGGCGTACTCCATGTCGGGAGAGTAGTTGAGCGCTACTTCGCTGGGGTTGTAGAGGAAGCGAAGTCCGAGGTTGTCGGCGTCGCCGTAGGTCACCCTGTTACCAGGCTGCACTAGGATGCGACCCGACTGCACCGGCTTGGAGTCGGTGAAGTCGGGGATCGACGTGATGCGCTTGTCGAAGGGAGCCTGGAATAGGGTGGGACCCCATCCCGTCTCGGTGTAGAGGCCGCCAGAGCCAGAGTTCTTAGCCATCAGCGCCCCTTCTGCAACTCTTTGACTCGGTGGTCGTCGGCAACAGCGTCCACGAACTGCTTCGCGAAGCGCTTTGCGTCAGACCCGGATCCGGCCGACCCGAACTTGATCGACCCCGGCTGGAAGATCATGTAGAGACCCCCCGCACCGCCGCCACGGTTGCCGTTGAGCCCACCCACATTCTCCCTCATCAGGACGGAGCGGATGGTCTCGGCCTGGTCACGCGGGATGATCATCTCCCCGTCGTGGACCGTGGCAGCCTGGTCGCCATCAATCTTCCAGGCTCCCCGGGCGTACCCGGGAACCTTGTTGTAGTAGTCCTTGTAGGCACCACCTGTGTATGTGGTCCAGGGGCTCCAGTTGGTGCCCTTCTGAGACATCAAGAACGCGACACGAGCGTTGGTGGCAGGGTCGTAGAGATCCTCGTTGGACTTCAGGTTGTACTGCTCGCGCCGAGCGGGGCCTAGGTCCCCGATCATGTTGATCTGGAACAGGCCGTAGGACAGGTCGTCGGAGTCGTCAGCCAGCGCGCGGGGACGCCCACCAGACTCGGCCATCGCCACAGCCCAGGCAGTACGAAGGCCGTCACCCTTGAACCCGGCGTCGCTGAGTGTCTTCAGAAGAGTGTTGCCCTTCAGTGCTGCTGCGCTAGGTCCACCGGATCCTCCACCCCTGTTCTTGTTGCTTCCGCTGGCACCACTAACTCCTGCGCCCCCGCCAGCGACACCGGCCATGGCCGCCTGCACGGCTGCGAGTTCAGACGAGGCGCCAACGGTGCTGGTAGACGACCCGTTGCCCGGGTCTGTCGACTCCTCGTCACCGCCCTTTCCATTCTTGCCGTCGTACGAGCCCGACCCGGCTCCGGCGAATCGGCGTGCGTGCGTGAAGGTGTCCCAGATAGGCATGACGCAAGTGTCGTCGGACGTGTTCGCGGCGTTGACCATCTTCCCGCCACCGATGGCGATACCTACGTGGTCGGCGCGCGATCCGTTGTCGGTGGCCGACTGTGATCCCAACTCGAAGAAGAGCAGGTCTCCGGGCTTGATGTCGCCCTTCTTCACGGGCTTACCGGCACGGGCCTGGTCACCGGCCAGGCGAGGCACCGAGATTCCGAAGTGATTGAACACGTAGGTGACGAACCCGGAGCAGTCCCACCCGTTGGGGGTCTCTCCTCCCCACACGTACGGCACCTTGCCAACGAACGTCAGGGCGTACTTGGCGATGGCGTCTCCAGACACCTGCGGCTTACCGCTGCGGTGACCCTTACTCTTACCGGAGGTACGGCCGGAGGTGTCGGGACCACCACCACCAGTGTTCCGTCGGCTCTTAGCCCCGGCACCAGGGCTAGTGCCCATCCCTCGGGCCAGCGCACTCTTCTCACTTAGCGTGACGCCGTCCACGACAGTGGCGCCACCAGTTGTGGCAGCGGTGTCCAGGGGCATGCCGGACAGGATGCTGTCCATGGTTGCCTGGAGGTTCTCCTCACCACTGCCGCCCATGAGCGAGGTGAAGACGCCGTCGGTGTTGTTGGCGTGCTCGTCGGCCGCCATCGCGTCCTGTACCTCGCCGTACCTCGACATAAGGTACTGCTGCTGCGCCGGAGTGAAGGAGTCGAACTCCTTGTCGTAGACGTTGATGAAGTCCTCGCGGGCGTTCATTGCGTCCCAGGCGCGCAGAGATCGCTCTGTGGCCACAGCAGTAGTTGCTACCGCCGCTGTGCCTAGAGCGGCCACCGTCGTAGCCCCTCCGCCGACCACTGCTGTCGCTCCTGTACGCAGCGCGTTTCCCGCCGTAGCAAGACCACCGCCAGGAAGTTTCGGCATGCCCGGCTTCGGGAGCCCCTTGGGGATAGGTAGTTTGCTAAGCGCACCCTTAGCGAGACTGGTGACACCGAACCCCGTGGCGATACTGCCTAGGGTGCTTAGCGTTCCTCCAGCCGCTCCAGCAAACATCGAGGACATTCCTCCGCCGTACCCGATGGCTTTGTCGAGTCCGGTCTTCTCTAGGAAGTCGGTGATCGCCTGAGAGAACTTGCCGATGACGTCTGCTGCATCTCCTAGCCCGTCGATGAACGCGTCCGTCTGGTTCACCGTGCGGTTGCGCTGCGTACCGGCCAACTCCTGCATCTTCTGCATACCGGTGTCGGTGATACCGGCCTCCGACAACGACTTAGCCGCCGCCTCGTGCTCAGAGGAGCCGTCATCGGATCCCAGGTACGCCTTCATCGTCTGGTTGTAGACGGAGCCAGACATACCGTTCGACTTGGCCACCGCGCGAGATCGCATCTGCGCCAACTGCATGTCAGCGGTCTCTTGGGTCATAGCCCCGGTGCCAACGAGCATGCGGAAGTTCGAGTTCACCGCCGAGTTCTGGTCGTTGAACGTCGCGTTGATCTGCTTCTTGGTCCAGTCCGCGTTCGGGTTGATCCCCATCGTCCGCGACAACTGGTTGCCGATCCCCTGGGCCCCTACCGTGCGGCCGTTGGCTCCAAGGGTGCTCACACCCCACTGTGCGAGGCCGTAGTACCCCTTCGTGGAGGTGGCATCCATCTGCCCCTTGATGACGTCGGCGTACGCCATCGTCGGGTTCGCTACCGAGTAGCCACCCAACTGACGGGTGTCACGGATCTGCTGCTGGCTACCCCACGCGTTACCAGACTGGCTGACGTAGGTCATCGCACCTTGCTGGAGATCCTCCGACGACTGTCCGTAGAACTGGTTGGTGAACATGCTCTTCGTCAGGCTGCCCGAGGTCACCGCCCCGCGAGAGGCGTAGCGCTCGACGTAGTTGTTGGCCACCTGCTCGGGCATGACCCGGTTGCCGTAGTTGGCCAGAGCGGCGAAGGTCGCAGCCCCACCGGACAGAGCCCGTCCGGGCATCGATCCCGCGAAGGAGCCTCCACCACCGTTGGGAGTGTTGGGTGGGGCTTGGGTGGGCTGGCTGGTGAGAGGAGACTGCGGGTTTCCGGTAGCAAGCCCGGCCCGGAACGGCGAAGGAGCACCGGCCTGCGGGAACTCGGCCCCGGCAAACTTGCCACCACCGCCGTTGGCCTTACCCATCGACATGGGTACCGAGCCGGAGGCTACGCTGCCTCCCACGACGGAGGTCTTGGTCAGCGCAGCGAGACCCTTGATCTGCTCGGCAAGGGCCTTCAGTTGCTTGCCGACCTCGTCAATGCCCTCTTGCACCTTGGCGGTACCGAGGAGTCGACCTCCGGCGATGCTGTCTTCAGCCACCCTCAGTACGTCCTTCGCTCGTAGTCGTAACGGAACTTCCTGTACCAGAAGGACCGTTCACGTACGGTTAGTCGGCGAATGTCACTAAGGGGCCAGCCGGGATGTTCTTCGGATAGTTCTACGATCTCACGCTGCGTTTGTATGTAGTCAGAGGCCGCGAAACATCTCCACCACGGTCAGGGGAACCCCAACCTCCGTGTCGCATGCCTCGTGCCGCATCTTCACCTCATCGTACCGGGGACCTGGCTGACGTTCGCCAAACTCCTTCAGGATCGTCCGACGGTCGGAGATTCCGAGGGCGTTCACCTTCGAGGTGGATCCGCTGATGAACTCCGCCTTTCCGTTGGAGTCCGTGATGCTGAGGACGCACTTGGACAGAAGGATCGTGTTCTGCTCGGCAGCCGTGATGTTGCCGTTGCTGAGGGTAGCCTCCTGAACGTGTCCGTCAGGGAGACGCACGCGGGCCGTTCCACCCTTCCGGAGTGGGACGTCGAACTCGCGCTCGCTTTCCAGCGCCTTGATCGGGACGGTGCTCAGTTGGATAGTGGCCACCAGTTCGTCCCCGCAGTTCGGACAGAAGTACGGGTCGATGATCACGTCGTCCCCGAAGGTAGCCTGTCGAACAGACATGATCAGCACCTCACGGTCTCCAATGAGAAGATCCCGAAGCACTGTGGGAGAGGCGGGAACGGGCCCTACCGACACGACACCACGGTCGAGAAGGACCTTGACGTACCGGAATGAGTCTCCGCTGAGCGCAGCCTTGGCGAGCGCCTCCTCGTCGTCCCCGTTCAGTTCTCGAACCTGAGCCTCGGTGTACGTTACCCCGTCGATGATGAGACCAGCGGGAAGGGTGACGTACGTGTTGGTCGGCAGTTCGAGTGACGGCTGCTGCGCCACCGTGGTTGAGGCGATGACCGCCGCGCTCTCCGCGTTGATCTTCGCGATCTCTTCCGGGGTGTACGCAGGAGGGCCTTCGCCAGCGCTCGCCTTCGCCGCGTTGTCTCGATCCTCGAAGGGATCGTTGGCGAACTCGATCCGGTCAACGGTCTCGCTGCTCATCTGGTTCTCCTAGTCGGTGTCACGAATCAAACTACGCCGAATCCTACTGCACGAACGCTGTCGCCTAGTTGAACTGGGCCGTCTTGTTGATGCCGATGCCGTCGGCCAGCGCGAACTCCCAGCCCTCGTGAGCGAGGGTCATCTGGGTGATGACGATGGCGTTGGCGCCCGCGTCGAGGTCGGAGAAGGCAACCGAGGTCGGCCACGCGTTGTAGACGCGCCACGCGGCCTTGACGGGAACCTTGCCCTGGGTGACAGGGTGGTCGAGGACCTTGATGGTGACCCGGTGACGGAAGTCGTCGTTCAGGTCGGCACCACCACGAGCCCCGGCGCCCTGCTGGACGCTGAAGAGTTGCCTCATCCATCGGCTCGACTGCTTGTCGGTGCGGCCCATCTGGAGGCCACGAGACAGCGTCAGCGGGGCGAAGTCGGACTGACCAGGCATCTTCTGCGTGGTCGTGTTGTGTCCGCCCTGACGGTAGGGGATGACCTCGGTCGTGATGCTCAGGCCGGAGACCGACATGAACCCGAGTTGGTCCCCGAACCCGCCGTTGCCGTCGTGGATCTCCACGATGAACCGGAAGTTGCGGAGGGGATCGGTCTTCAGGTGACCGATCGAGCCCTTCTGGTTGAAGTATCCGTTACTCATGGGGCTCCTCAGCCTTCGTCGCTGGTCTCTTCGGTAACGACGGTGGTTCCGTCGAACTGGCCAATCGTGATGACCACGAACTCGGCCGGGGTCTGAAGGGCCACGCCAACCTCGATGTGGACCTCTCCGTTGGCGACCGTCAGGTCGTTGTTGTTGCTTGCATCACACACCACGTAGTAGGACTGACGCGGCGAATCTCCGGCCAGCACACCGTCCTGGTGGACCTGGAGAAGGTACTGGTCCAGCACGTTCTCGACGGTCTCCCACAGGTTCGGGGTGTTCGGCTCGAAGACTGCGAACTGCACGCGTGCGTGAAGTTCTGCGCGGATCTGGAGCAGCGTGCGCCGCACAGCGACCGAGCGGTCCGGGGTGCCCTGGCCGAGCGTGCGCTGTCCCCAGATGCAGAAGCCTGCACCGGGTACGGCCTTGATCAGGTTGAACCCCTTGGCGAACAGTGTGTCCTGCTGCGTTCCGGAGAAGACAGTCCCGGCAGCCACGACACCGAGCAGCGGGAGGCTGGTGCCAGCCGCAGGCTTGTGCGTGCCGCGTGAGACGTCGGCGGTGACGAAGCGACCCACGACAGCCCCACCAGCAGGCAGGGTGACCGTGGCGCCAGAGGCGGACGACTGCGGGTCCGGGACCGTGATCCAGGGGCCGTAGACCGCCAGGTAGGAGGAGGCGTCGTACGGGGTGCCACCGCCCGGGAGGAAGGCCTCGATAGCCGTCAGCGAAGCAGCGGCGTCCACATCGGGAGCCGGGGAGTCCACGATGGTGAACACCCGGCCGGAGGCCTTGCCGTACTCGTTGGCGTAGTCGATGATCGAGGTGCTCGTGACGCCGGGGATGTTCAGCAGCACGACACCATCGATCAGGTCGATGCGGTCGATTGCGGCGTTGTAGCCGGGGGAGGCCACACCGTCAGCGCCACCGGTCAGGACCGAGTCGGCCGCGAAGACGGGCTGGTGCAGCGCCGCGTCGTACTCGCCTGGGACAACGACGCCGCTGACGGCGGAGTCGACGTAGGTCGATCCCGAGATGGGGCTGTTGACGATGTTGACCAGGTAGCGCGAGTCCAGCGGGTCGAGACTCAGGTCGGCGAATCGCTCCACAATGTTGCTGTCAGCGGTGCCGCCGTACTTGATCGTCAGGTCGAAGCGTCCGGGACGGGCAGCGTCCACGATCGTCGGGGTAGCGAGGGTGACGTAGATGCTGTCGCCCCAGTCCCCTAGGTACTTCGAGGTGAACGTCAGCGCGTCGACATTGCCGTCGAGGTCGTTGATCCCGACGTCTGCCTTCGTGGCGTCCGAAGAGTACGCGCGGATCACACGGCAGGAGGTTCCGCCGTTGTTGAAGAACAACCAGACCGCGTACGCCAGGTCTCCGCCGTTCAGTCCGCCGAAGATGCGAACGTAGTCGGACCAGGAGTTCACCACGGTCGGGTCGGTCGGGCCGCGATCGGCAGTGCCAATGAAGGCAGCCTGAGCAACACCCGGGGCAACGGGGGCCTGCGGCAGCGGGGAGAGGTTCTCCTCGATGTAGACGCCGGGCCGTGAGTATGTAGCCATTCCATCTCCTCAGAGCAGTTCGTTTGATTCCTGGGTTGCCGGGTGTTAGTCCAGATCTGTTTCGTCGTCGTAAGGGCCCATCTGGTATTCCAAAGTCAGTTCTGGGTCGGACAGGACCTGGTAGTAGGTCTCGACGGCCCCCTGAAGAAGTTCAGAGGACACTCGTACAGCGTAGATGCTACGGAAGATCCTCTTCCCATCGCGGTCTTTATCGTGGTCCTCCGTGGGCCCCCCGATGATGTCGAGACGGCGAATCGTCCCGTCCTCGGGGATCTCCAGGAAGCCGAATCGGTGGGGGAGCCTGTTGTTGACAGCCAGTTTCCCCAGGAGGTCGCGGTTGTGGAGAGCCTTGCGGCTGTAGACCGTCACCTGGTAGTCGAGGTTGTAGGGGATCGGGAACTCCGCGAAGTACGGGATGTCATCTTCGAGGACTCCCTTCTCCGGGTCGTCAGTCGTGTACAACTCGCCTCGGGCGTTCGTGGTCATGTCGTTGACGCCGTCATCAACGGGATCGTCCACCACGTCGACCAGCGTCGGCCAGATGCCACGGGGGTCGTAGTCCTCGGGGATGTAGGTCAGGCGCTCGACACCACGGTGTTCCCGCTCGGAGTCCTTGCTGATCCCGGCGTGCTCGATGATGATCGTGGGGAAGGTCATCTCGGCTAGTTCGGTCTCGGGGAGTCGGAAGCGTACGGGGACCGGTCGACCCCCGGCTGGCTCGTTGACGTCGGTGACCTTCAGTCCCTGGAGTTTCCTCTTCAGGGCTGCGTCTTCGTTGAGAAGCCAGGGCATCTACTACCGCTTCCTGCGGCCGTACAACGACACGGCTGCGGCGGTAAGGAGACCGACGGCCAGGGTCTTAGCCCCGGACACAGCCTCGGCCTTGTTCTTCGCTTGATAGCCCGCTACGAACTCGCGAACGGTCGCCACGTTGGGCGTACCGTTGCCATACCGATTATCGGCCATGGCGTGACCTCGCTGACGTTCGTATGGGCAGTTGTTGTTCGCAGTCTTAGGATCTCAGACGACAGGGCTGCGGTGTTAGAGGCCCTGGTTCCGATGGAACTGCTGCGCCTGGAGCAGCGCCGACGCGCGCTCGTGTGCGTTGCCCGCCTCGGTGAAGCGGACCATCGACATGCTCGGACGGAGGAGCCCTACCTTCTGCTCCTGGAACTGCCCACCGGCTGCGATCATCGCGTGGTTCTGGCCGCGCGTCTCGGTGGCGAGCGCCTGCCTGGCGAGCGGGCTGAACATCGCGGCGTGCTTCTGGAAGGCCGCCTCCTCACCGTGCCGGTCGACACCTCGGCCGGTCCCGGCGTGCCCGAAGACGTCGTGGACGGCGCGGAACATGTCGTTCTCGTCGTTGCTGAAGACGGGGTGGCCGCCAGTGCTCGCGGCGGAGAAGGTCTTGATTCGACCCTCGGCGATGTCGTTGAAGAAGTGCTTGGTGCCGCCAGCGTCGGGGTCTCCGTACGGGTCGTGCGGGGTGACCTCGTGCTGCATCCCCATGCCGCCCTTGGACTCCGGGGCGGTCAGGTGGTCGTACTGCCGCTTGACCTCCTCGCGCATCGCGTGGAAGGCCGGGAGGGCCTTGGGGTCGAAGTCGGGTAGGTCGCCGTACGCCTTCGCTACCTGCTTGACGATGCCCGGGGTGACCAGGGCTCGGCTGTAGTCGCGAGTGTCCGGGGCGAGCCCGGCCATCGACTGGAAGGATGCGGCTCCTCTGCGGGCTCGCTCAACCGGGGCTGCTCCCACCGCGAAGTCCGCTGCCCTCATCGCTGCCCTTCCCGAAGTACTCCGTGGAGTACCAGCCGCCTGACTCTCGAACCGACCTGACGCGCCACAGCCACTCATCGAACGCTGGAGCGACGGCCTTCAGGGAGAAGCGGTTGATGGCTTCCTGCCTAATCGTCTCAGGAGAGAGCCGGTCGGCCAAGTGGACCTGGTCGACGGCCTGCTGAAGCGTGCGGTACCGGAAGCCCGTTATGCCCTGTCGGATCGTCTCGGTGAAGACACCGTAGTCGGGAGCGATGGGAGGGATCCCGGACATCATCCCCTCGACGTGTACGGTGCCGAAGGGCTCGATGTAGAGCGTCGGGACGATAAGGGCTGAGGCGTTCGCCATGAGTTTGGCGCGTTCGGCGGGCCCCACCGGTCCTCGGTAGTCCCCCGCGAACTCCACACCACCGTCGGCCCGGATGAAGCCGTTCCCAAGGTCAGTACCACCGGCCCCGACTACGACCAGTGGCTTTCCAACACGCTCCGCGATGTCAGCGGCAACGTGCGGCCCCTTGCGAACGCTCACGCGGCCGATGAAGAGCAGGTAGCCCGCGTCGAGTTCGTTGTAGAAGTCGCCGGGTCTGACGAAGTTAGGGATCACCGCGTCGAAGGCTCGCCCGTCGTTGATGTTGTGCGCGCCGTAGCGGTGGTGCATCCACGCGTACGACTCGAAGCAGGCGAACGTATTCCGCGCCAAGCCCTCGTACCCGACCGCAGGCTCGATCGAGGTGTTGTCTGGGAAGGCGTCGATCACCGTCTGGTGTGCCCCGCCTGCCCACACCGCGATGAGGTCCCCCGGCTTGATGCGCGTACCGATCTCGGTGCGTGCCCGATGGTTGAACACCCGCCAGTACTCGGCGTGCTCACCCCACTCGATGAAGGGGAGCACCGTGGCCACGTCGGGACCGAAGTAGTCGAGTCGCTCCTGCTCGGAGAGAAGTTCGACCACCTCGCAGGTGGCTGTCGTCTTTCCTCCGCCCCAGTACGCGACGACGTCCAGGTCGAGGTCTTGGAGGATCTCGATCCAGCGGACTGCCTTGGTAGTGAAGGCGCACGTCGAGAAGGTGACGTCGTCCAGGGAGGTGTGCGGGAGTCCTACTAGGTGAATGGTCATGCCGGTCATCCTAGTCGACCGGTCGCTACTTAGCGATCCATCCCGTGTTGCCGGACCCGGACTCTTTCACGTAGAGAGTGGTGCTCGCCCCGCCGTCATCTCGCAGGAACAACGAGCCCACCACGGCGGTGACGGCTCCCTCAGGGGTCCCCGTTCCGGTGTAGATGTAGCCTGCTACGCCTACCCCCGTCGGTCCCGTGACGCCCGTGACTCCCGTGACTCCCGTGACGCCGACTGGGCCCGTGGCTCCGGTCACACCGACTGGGCCGGTGGCTCCGACGGCGCCCGTATCCCCGGTGACGCCGGTAGGGCCGGTAACCCCTGTGACTCCAACGGGTCCGGTCGCTCCGGTAGGACCGGTTGGTCCCGTGACCCCTTTGCCACCAGCCATGGAGTAGGTGGCGACAACACTGTCACCGGCCACAAACATGGCACCGTCGTAGGCCCGGTTGATGAGGCCCGTGACCCGCACGTACCCGCCCATGTCGACAGCGGCCTGGTAGACCTCGAAGAGAGCGAAGTTGCTCGGGTTGTCCTTCTTGAAGATGCGGAGGTGAGCCTGGATGTCCCCAGGGCTGTTCTCGGTCATGAAGGTCCAGAAGTTGACCGCGTTCGTTGCTACCCCGACGTCGTACACATCGACGTAGACCGCAGTCACCGATACGAACGAGGCGTTGTTGAACCTGATCTCGCCGACCCCGGGGTCTCCGTCGACAGTGCTGTCGTCAAAGGTGTACTCCATCGAGTAGCCGCCGAAGGCTCCTGTCGGTCCCGTAGCACCTGTGGCACCGTCGGGGCCTGTGGCACCTGCGGTTCCCACACCTGTGGCACCCGCTGGTCCGGTAGCACCCGTGGCTCCAGCACCTGTGGCACCCGCTGGTCCGGTCGAGCCGGTGGCACCGCGAGGGCCGGTGACGCCTCGATCACCTACCGGTCCTGTTGGTCCGGAGGCTCCTGACGGTCCGGTAGCACCTGTGGATCCTAGCGGCCCGGTGGCACCTGTGACGCCAACTCCGGTGGCTCCGGCCGGTCCGGTGTCACCGGCTACTCCAGTGGGTCCTGTGGGTCCCGTGGCGCCGGTAGTGCCTACACCAGTAGGCCCGGTAGGCCCGATGTCTCCTGCTGCCCCTGCGACCCCTGTGGGCCCGGTGGCTCCGGTGGCTCCAGTTACCCCAGCGCCTGTGACACCGATGTCGCCAGTGGCTCCGGTGAGCCCTGTGGCTCCCACCGGTCCGGTGGCCCCGGTTACCCCGACGCCGGTAGGGCCTGTGTCCCCGACGGCTCCGGCAACGCCGGTAGGGCCGGTTGATCCCGTGACTCCCCGGGCACCTGTGCCGCCCGTTACGCCCGTGGCTCCGACTGGGCCGGTAGCGCCGATAGGACCACTGACGCCGGTAGGACCGATGTTGCCTGTAACTCCGGCTGGGCCGGTGACTCCTGTGACTCCGATCGGGCCTGTCGATCCGGTGACTCCGCGCGCTCCTGTGCCGCCCGTTACGCCCGTGGCTCCGACTGGGCCGGTGGCTCCTACGGCTCCGGCCGCACCTGTGGGGCCGACGTTACCTGTAACGCCTACGCCTCCGGCTGGGCCGGTGACTCCTGTGACTCCGACGGGCCCGGTGACGCCTCGCGCGCCCGTGCCTCCCGTGGCTCCCGCGTCGCCCACCGGTCCGGTAGCACCGATGGGTCCCGTGGCTCCCGTGACTCCAGCACCCGTGGCACCGGCTGGACCGGTAGCGCCTGTTGGTCCGGTTGCTCCGGTAACTCCTGCTCCGGTGACACCGGCAGGACCCGCAGGTCCAGTTGCCCCGGTGACTCCGGTAGGGCCGGTAACACCGTCCTCACCGCGAGGTCCGGTGGCTCCGGAAACGGAAACGCCGGACACTCCCGTCACACCAGTTGCCCCAGTGGGGCCGGTTGCTCCGACAGGTCCGGTCGGTCCCGTTGCTCCGATGGCCATCTAACTACCTCGCATGTTGTCAGGGTCCATCAGATCAGTTCGGTGGTCAGTCTCAGTACATGCCCAACTCGCCCCACGCGGTGATGTTCACCAGCGTCGTGCTGGCGGCACCCGTGAGGAAGGTCGTGCCACCGATGAAGCGGATCGCTCCGTACCAGTCGAAGCCGGTGTTCCCGGCCACGGACTGGTCGTAGAAGATCTCCGTTCCAGCGGCTGCCGCGCCGGTAGCGCCGACCTGAAGTCGGAACGTGATCGCGGAGGCGTTCTTGTTGAAGACGTGGATGTGGCGCATCACCGCGAAGGGTGTCGCCGCTGCCAGACCTGCGTTGCCCGTGATCGTTCCCGGGGAGTAGATGTTGGTCGTGTACGTCGGGGTTCCGTTGAGCGCCGCGTTGACCAGGAGCGCGAGATTGTTGGAAGCCATTCGCAGCCACTTTCGTCAGAAAGGTTTCGCCACTCGGTACGTGTGGCCTCACCTGAAACGGTACCTAGGATTGATCCCAGGTTGGTACTAGCCTGAACCCCTTGGCCAGGTCTGGCCCACCAGCGGCACCGATGCCTGCCCTCCTCCGCCTAGGTAGAGAATCCTTTCCTCCAGCGGCAACCTAGCCCCATCCAGGAGCAGTAGATCGTGCGACAACTCGATCCAGGGCTGCTTGTCAGTCGTGTCGGTCTCATCCTCAGGCAAGTCAGAAGACGACAGCGAACCGAGATGAATGGTGCCGGTGTAGGAGGTACTCACCGTGTTGGTGGCGCGGTACCCAACCTCAATGACGAGCAAGTCGTTGTTCTGGGCATCGACCGAGGAGAGGGAGACCCCAGAGCCCGACCAGCCTGGGGGGAGTTTCCTGTTGGTGGCGGTGGTGTCAAGTTCGTATGTGTCCGAGCCAGCAGAGCCCACCGAAGTCGAGGCGTTGGACGACGACGAGTAGAGCGTGCCCCGCTCGGTTGCGTCGAGACCAACCACCCGCACATGCAGCAGCAGGTGCATGTCTGCGGCAGCCAGGGATTCCAGGGCGCGGATCTGCCCCTTCATAGTTCCGCTGATGGTCTGCTCTGCCAAGAGCGGGATGGACAACTGAGCAAGAAGGATGTTGGTGCGAGACGTGCTGGTCTCCGCGACACCTTTCGTCGCAGTGATCGGTGGGGCCTCACACGGCAACGCACCGTACCTCAAAGCACTAGCGGTAGAAGTCCAGTACCCACCTCCAGCGAAAGCCGGAGACGGGGTGCTGGTCAGACTCGACAGTCGGATACGGGTGGCCATGGCTACTCGTACACGAAGAGCGCCTTGGCAGCGCTACTCTGCGCTTGGTCCGTGCCCACAGGAGACCCCGACCCGGAGCCAGGGATACGGATGAAGTTGCGTGTTGCTCCATAGGCCGTGATGGGGATGATAGCGCCCTGTTGGAAGTCACCCGAGTTGTGGCCGAACAAGCCCATCATGGGCCGCAAGGCATCAGCGTCTTGGCCGTAGTCGTAGAAGACCGGTAGCGTCAGCCCCTGCGCCAGTGTGGCAGAGGTCTGAGAGAAGGGGTATGACCAACCCCCACGACCCGACAGCGTGCTCGCCAACGCACGACGGTAGTGCGTCGTGATGATAGTGGAGCCGGTGGTGGTCTGATGAATCACAGTGACGCCACGAGTCCCGACCGTGTCGTCGTCCTCAGCCCACCTGAAGATCCCAAAGAACCCGCCAGGAGCAGATGAGTTGACTGGGGCCAACGCAAACCAGAAGGCGCCAGAAGCATCGTGACAGCAAGCCCAGTTAGGCGTCTCTCCCGCGACCCCGTTTGTACTGGTGTTGAAGGCCGTGCGAGACAAGATCGTGACACCGTTGATGGTGCCAGAACCGTTGGACCCAGTACCTACAGTGATCCAGATGTTGGGACGTGCGCTGGGTGTCGTAGAGCCTGAGCCGTATTCGATCTTGAAGAAGATAGGACAGGTGGACTGAGCCGCGTCGTTGAGGCTCCAGATCTCATAGCCCTGGGCAGTCGTTGCCACCGTAGGGGCCAAGACCGTAGTCCAGTCGATCTGTCCGGTGTCGGAAGTCTGTACGAAGCCCGCAGCAGCAAGTCCTGCTTTGGTGGCAGAGCCCCAGGCACGGAACTCGGCATCCGTAGTCTGCTGATAGGTCGCCATCCACGTCGTTGCCGCCATCTCACTCCGTCCTGATCCAGGCGAGTATGACCTCGACTGTGCTCGTGCTGCCCGAGCGGTTCTCTATGGCGTAGTACGCCGACGTACCGGCTGGGCAGAATCCATCGATCGTGGGCGTTAGGTCGTAGTCGGCGACTGCACCTGTGGCCACGAACTCGAACAGCAGCCCGTGATCTCCTGTGGGATCCACCCCAATACTGCGAGCAGCATCGGCGGTGCGCTTAGCGCTCGTTGTGTAAAGCCTGACACGACAGGCACGATCGGTGGTTATCTGAAGGAGACGGTACCCGGCCGCGAGAACAACCGTCGCATCCTCGGTTGCTCCGCTGGCCAGGGAGGCGGTAGTGATCGTTGCGGTGGTCCTGGCACTACCGCCGCCGCTCGTCTTCAGCACCCACGCAGTGCCAGTCCAGATTCGAGTGACCCCGTCAACCGAGAACTCGTCGTTGACGCTCGGGGAGTCCGGGAAGTCGACAGGCATCAGACGCCCCAGTAGGACGGGAAGAGGTTGCGGAGCCGCTGCCCGAAAGTACCGGGGTCCGGGTGGTCGGACATAGGCTCGTCCCACACGGCGTCGGCGATCTCGGCGGGGGTGGCCGCGACCCCGCCAGCCAGGACGATCAGACCGGCTGAGTTCTGGGCGATGATCTGGACCTGGTTCTGAACCAGGATGCCGTTCTCCACGTCGAAGATGTTGTTGTTCGAGCCAGCCAGCCGGACGGTGTAGGCCCCGTCCTCGAACTCGACGGAGTACCCGTTGATGATCTCGATGACGCGGGCGAAGGTGGTACCCGCCACCGTGACCTCGGTGTTGTGCCGGTGGGTGTCTAGGAAAGGGATGCCCTCGTCGTCCTCGATGTCCTTCAGTTGAAGCCTGAACCAGTCCGTGTCCAACTCATAGAGCGTGCCAGAGACCAAGGTCAGGTCGGCCTGAGGCACGAAGATGACCTTGGTGTTCCAGTTCACGGAGATGGCCATGGGCTACTCCGCAGTCGGACCCGAGCCTCGGGTCACCATCTGGGTGGCAAAGAGGTTCTGGAGTTGGGCGATCTTCTGGTCCTGCATGGCGACCCGGTTCTCCAGGACGGTGAAGCGAGCCTCCTGATCTGTGCGAAGGCGAACGATCTCCTGTGCCAGGGCCTTGGCGTTCATGTGGGCGGCAGACCCCTCGCGCACGAGCCCATCACCGATCTTGACGGCGCGAACGGGCTCAACTTCTTCGGTGGACATCATGCTCCTATGCGTCAGGGATCATCTGAATGGTAACAGCCAGGCCCGCCCCGGAGTCGATAGTCCCGGAGATGGGTGATGTCTTGTAGTACGTTGCACTTGAACCCTTACGGACCCTCCCTGATACGGGCTGACTCGCGTTCCATGAGTATGTCGCTGAGATGTCTCCTGAGCCATCAGTGAGATCAGAGATGACCACGAAGGTCACCGTCTTGGTACCGCCCGCTGGTGTGCTGGGGGTGCCGGTCACGGTGTAGGTGAAGGTGGTTGCTCCAGTAACCGTGACCTGAAAGGTGCCGTTGTACTCCTGCTCGGTCGCACCAGCGATGTCCACATAGTCGTTGGTGGCTAGGTTGTGATCTGTACCGGTCGTCACCGTCGCCGTTGAACCCGAGCGGGTGATCGAGGAGATGGACTGGAGGTAGGGACGGCCACCGGCGCTGGAGGTGACTGGCACCCAGACGCGGGCTCCTGAGATGGGCGAGCCGGTGTTGGCGTCCTGGACGTGCACGGACAGGGTGACCGGGTCGGTCACCAGCACCACCGTGGCGCCATCGGTCTTGTAGGAGATGTTGCCGGAGCACCCCACCAGGTTGATGGTGACAGTACCGGTGGTGCGCTTGACGTAGATGGTCGAGTCGTTCTGCGCGTTGCTGGCGTTGAAGCCGGTGAACGTCAGACCGCGCAGCGTGACCGTCGTGGGGCTGGTCGTCCCCAACTCGATTGCGTGGTGAGCGTTGGTCCCCTTGGTGAAGACCATGTCGTCCAACTTGCCGTCAGTGTCAGTTGCGACGTTCCACACCAAGCCAGAGGCGTCAGCCGCCACGGTTGGCGTGCGGATCTGTGAGCCAACGAGGTTGGTGCCGGGAGCAGTGACAGCGTTACAGCGACGGAAGACCGTGTCGGTCACACTGGCTGCGGCCAGGAACGAGAAGGTGTCCATGTCTGTGAACTGGCAGGAGTCGAGCGTCAGGGTGCCTGCCGTGTGAACGAAGACACCACGAGCACGAGTACCCAGCGCCGAGAGGGAGATGTTCGTCCACGACACGTTGCTGCTGGCATTGAGGATCTCGAAGCGGTTGTAGGCCGTAGCCACCGCGTCGTTGCCTCCGTTGTTGCCACCAGAGGCACGGATGAAGAGCACCTTGTTGGAGTCGCGGAAGTCCACAGCCGTGCCCGAGGACCCAAAGGAGTGGAAGCCCTGGACCAGGTAGACACCCTTGTTGTACTCGATGTTGCCCCAGCGGTTCGTGTTCGAGTTGGCCGTAGCCTCTGCGAGCGCGAAGGTGTTGTAGTTCGGGGCACCATCACCGAGCGTGTAGGTCAGGGTGTGTCGCCCATACCTGATCGCGTCGATAGCGATGGGGTTCCCCTTAGTGGGGCCTGCTGTGGTGGGCAGGTTGGCGAGGATGCCGACGTAGCCCTCGGTGCCGGATGGTGCGCCGGTAGTGGTGTCCGCTGTGGCGGTGTTGGGGTCAACGACGTATGGCACCCACGACTCGAAGGTCAGGGTGTCGCTCCCGCCGACGTAGTAATGGTAGTACGCGCCGGTTCCCGATCCGATGACGATGCGAAGCCCACCACCGGCCTTATTGGACAGCGAGGCGGGCGCTGAGTAGTAGCCCCAGGCGAGCACGACACCAGATGTGGGAACCGTGAAGTTGGCCGGAGTACCACCGCCGTTGGCGTAGATCATGCCCTTCAGGGCGTTGGTCCAGGCACCTTTCGACATGCAGGTGCTGCCCTGGACGTAGTAGTCCGTCTCACCCGCTGTGGGGAGACCGGACGCACCGCCACCGAGAGCCGTCCAGCCAGTGGTCGATGTTGGGTCAACGATGATGTCTGTGAGGTCTGTGGCCCATGCTGGCGCTGCCATCAGCCCTCCAAGAGTTCAAGGTCTTCCACGGATACGTTGAGATCGTCAGCCACTGCTTGTGCGAAGACGACCTCGTCCGCGACGGCATCGCCAGTGATGACGACATCCTCGTGAATCTCAGATGCGCCGCAGCCACAGATGACCGAGTCACTGCCTGGGTTCGTCCAGAGAAACTGGTCGCACTCAGGACAGTAGGCTCGGGTCACCCATGTGTGAACGGCCATGGGTCATGCCCTCCCGGTGTTACGCGTCAGATGTGCGAATGGCCGTAGTCGAACCACCAGCAGATCCAAGCGTACCCGTGGTCTCGAAGGTCTTGATGCCGACCAGGTCACCAGCGGTACCACCGTCACGGACGCGGATGAAGAGCGACCGGTTGGACAGGTAGACCGCAGTGAAGGAGGCCGTGGCCGCTGACGCGAGCAGGTCGATGTACGAGATGAACACGTTGTTGCCGGAGGTGGCGTTGTCAGCCGCAAAGGACGTGGACGCGATGGTGAACGTCGAGCCGGTCCATGAGGTGTAGGCCACCCGACGGTAGATACCCGAGTCGAGTTCGATGCGGATCGTTCCCGTCGCCGGGGTGTCTGATGGGATAGCACTGCCCATGACCACTGCGGTCTCGGCGGCGCCAGAGAGCGTGGTGTTGAGGGAGAACTGGGCCACGTTCAGCGTTCCACCAGACTCCGGGCCGACCAGCACGCGGTCCTCGCCGGACACCAGCCCGCCGACCGTGAAGGTGACGTTGTTCGGAGGCGTACGAGGCGTGTTGGTGAGGTCGAAGAGTAGGTCGGAGGCCGTCAGTTCGGACGGAACAACACCGATACCGAAGGCACCAATCAGGGCCGAGCCAGTGGAGACACCGATGAAGGTCGAGGAGACGGTGCGAGCGGTCACTGAGCCGTTGACCAGAGCGCGGGAGGAAGCATCGCCCTGCTGCCAGATCGGCAGGTTGTTGACTGGGTTCGAGCCAGACAGCAACTGGAACCAGACTGTTCCGTCAGTGCCGTTGTCGAAGAGGGCGAGCAACTTGGCCGTACCACCAGAGGCGGTGTTGTCGTTGACCGTTCCGTTGGTGAGGACGGCTCCAGCGACCAGAGCACCTCCGGCAGCGTTGGCCACCCTGACGATGTCATCGTTGTCGTCCCAGGTGCCACCACCGGAGTCGCGGGCGATGACCATGTTGGTGCCGGTGTTGTAGACCACGGTTCCGGTACCACCATTGGTGGTGTTCTCGACCTTGTCTCCAACGACCAGGGCTGTTCCAGTTGCTCCGTCGTACGCGAAGGAGGTTCCCCAGGCAAGGACTGAATCCTCAGTGAGCCCTCCAGCCGTTTCGGTGTCGTAGCCAAACTGACCGGTGATGCCTCGGAAGAGGAATCCATTGAGCCCGTGGATGACCTCGGAGGTGCCGCGTCGCTGGATGTACTTGGCGTACTCGTAGAGGTCGTTGATGCTCTGGGTGCCGGGATCCCACTGCGAGTAGTAGGCCTCGGCGGGGGCTGTGCCGTCGATCTCCAGGAGTTGGTAGCCCTCGGTGTTGGTGATCGTCCACCCTGCGATGGTGCCCGAGGCAGTCTGGTTGTTCAGATCGACACCAGTGAAGATAGCGGCGGTGGAGTTACCCTGGCCGAGGGTGGCCGAGAACTCTGAGTAGGTGTCACCGAGTTCGCGGGCCTGGACGCGGATGCGCTTGCCGTCGATGTCCGCGCCAGCGTCACGAGTCTTGACCATGATGCGGAGCAGAATGTTGGCTGCGGCGTCGACGTTGAGGCCGGTGGACCAGTACGAAGTTACGACCTGGTTGTCCTGGATGATCTGGAGTTCGGTGCCGGACTCGACCGCGCCCACGACTACCAGACCGGAGTAGACAGTGTCGCCGCCGAGTTGGGTGATCGAGCCGTCGTAGAGGTACTGAGCGGCGGTGTCGTCAATGTTGAACGGCGAGTTCAGGGTGATAATGTTGTCGGTCGATCGCTCTGACGGAGTCAGGTCGGTGATGTCGAGGATGTCATCGCCAGCCGCTTGCGCGTCATCAGCGAGGTCCTGCAACCAGCGGTGGAACTCCAGCACTGTGTAGGTGGAAGTACCAGAGACGTGGCGGATGTCGCCGTCAACCTGGACCTCGAAGTCGGTAGCAATCGCCATTCTGGTCTCCCAAGACTATGAAGAGCCGAGCAACTCAGGGCCCATACGTAAGGGTATCGCGGTCGTCCCAGACGTTATCAAACTCAGCATCGCCGTCTGCCCAGTCGATGCTTGTGCCGCCTACGCTCTCGGTGATCTTCTTCACGCGCCACACCGCAGCGGAGGTTGAGGAACCAGGATCTGCCTGACCGACGTACACAACACCGGGAACGCTGAGGTCGGTCTCAATGTCGTACGGCACATCGAACTCCGGTCCCATCGGCCCTGTCGCACCTGTTGCTCCAACTGTGCCAGCAACTCCTTGCGGACCGGTAACCCCGGTGACTCCGGCCGGTCCTACTGGTCCTATCGGACCGGTAACTCCGAGCGGGCCCGTCGCTCCAACAGGTCCCGTGGCTCCGGTGAGCCCGATGGGTCCAGTCACTCCGGTCGGCCCGGTGACTCCTTGCAGTCCGGTGACCCCGGTAACTCCGCGAGGACCCGTGACGCCTGTGGGACCGGTGGGGCCGGTGGATCCGGGAGGTCCGGTGGGACCTTCGTTGCCCGTGAGACCTGTAGGGCCGGTGGCCCCCGTGACTCCGGCACCCGTGGGTCCGACCGGGCCGGTTGCGCCGACGGGACCTGTGGCACCTGTGACTCCGGCTCCCGTAGCACCGGGAGGTCCCGAGGGTCCAGTAGGTCCGGATGCTCCGAGCGCTCCTTCGGGCCCGGTAGCACCTGTGGTGCCAACACCGGTAGGACCGGTGACGCCGGTTGCTCCGACTGGCCCTGTGGCTCCAGTAGCGCCGGTTGTCCCGACGCCCGTGGCTCCGGTCGCTCCGGTAGCACCGACAGGACCGGTGGCCCCGGACGCGCCTGTGACTCCGGTAGGTCCAGTTGCTCCGGTGTACCCGCGAGGCCCCTGCGGTCCCGTGGGTCCGAACTGCTCCAGGGGGACTCCGAGCACGTCATCCTCGTCACCGATGACGACGATGTTCGCTGGGGGGTCGATGACGATCTCGGTCTCGGGAGGTCCGATGACTACCTCGGTCTCGGCGACCGGGGTGATGACCTCTACGACCTCGTCGTCAGGACCAATGACGATCTGGTGGTCGCTAGGCGACTGGATAACGATGTCGGCCATTAGGCCACCGATTCAGACACCAGCATTGCGCCGTTGGCCACTAGCGGGATCACGATCGGTACGACATCGTCGCTGACGAGTTCGAGCCCATAGACGTAGCGTCCGACAGGAATGGCCGCCGTCTCTAGCGAGGTGAGTTCGAGGGACACGACTGCGGTGACACTGTCGAACGGCGCGGCGTTGTCCTCGTAGATGGGCGCGTCGGCCGGGGTAGGTCGGATGACGAAGTGCGCCGTGTAGTTGGTGAGACCCGTCACCGGCTGCCCGTTCGAGTAGAAGTACCCGAAGGTCTTGTCGAAGGTGGCGCCCTGCGTCACGCGCAAGGTGGTGCTCGGGCTCACCGACACCGACTCGTTGGTCTCGTCCGTCTCCAGCGTGTAGAGAGGGACGGGATCGATCTCGTCGTACGGGACCTCGATGCGGTACTTGCGTCCTCCCGGCCAGCACTCCTTGACGTCGTAGACGAAGGCCTGGTCGTAGGACGGGTCGTTCGACGCCGGGAGTTCGACCGTCAGGACGCCCTCGCGGACTACGCCTACGGTCTCGCCGGGGTTGATGACGACGTCTCCGAGTCGGAACTGGATGGTTCGGGTGAAGCGCACGACACCGTTGACGGGAAGACCCCACTGGTCCAGGAAGTCTCCGGTGATGTCCACCAGCACCAGGTCGACGGGCCAGGCCACCTCGGGGGTGTAGATCCCGTCATCGGAGACTACGAGGGGGTAGCCGTTGGCCGCAGTCCAGCCCGGGGTGTTCCAGGGGCCGAACGGGTCGTAGTCGTTAGGCATGCGCGCCCCGTCCTAGGGTGAAGGTCTGCCCCCAGTATGCCAGCGAGTCAGCCGAAGAAGGATCCGTGGCTGACCTCGATCTCGGGCATGGTGTGTTCGAGCGTGAGCACCGAGGCGATGGCCAGCGAGTCGGCGTAGTCGTCGTGCGCGTCCGCCTCACGAGGGGCTGCGGCCAGGACGTACGGACCCTCGAACTTCTTCTCCAGGTCCTCCATCTGCTGGCGGAACCGTCGGTACGTCTTCAGTCGACGCGTCTTGGCGTGCGCGGGCCATCCCAACTTCCCACGATCTAGCAACTCCATCAGATGCTTCCAGCGCTTCGACTGGTCGGGCCTCTGCGAGCCGATCTCCACGATGTCTAGGTGTGGGAGCAGGACCTTCAGCCGAGCCGCCACAACGTCTCCTACGCCTCCCACGTCGACCCCTACGGCGAAGACGTTGTAGTTGCGGAGGAACTCCACGATGCGGAAGTACTGCTCCTCCCACCCGACGCCGGACAGGTCGAGCCAGTTCAGGATCCGGTGCTCGTAGTAGCCGAACTCGTCGGGCCGGTCCCAGTTGACCCACACGACGGTGACGATGGTCGAGTCCTGCTTACGGGCCGGGTCGATGCCGACGACCACGGGGCTCTTGTGCCACGACTTCACGACCTCCATGGACAGGTCGCCGAGCGCGTCGAGACGCTCCGAGGTAGTGAACATCCCCTTGTCGAGCAGCCAGTGGAGTCGGTAGGAGAGGCGGAACTCGTCACTGTCCTCGCCGATGCGGAGCAGTTCCTTCTTGACGAACTTCGAGTAGTTCTCGTTCCACCGGGAGACCTCTTTCCAGTCGGCCTCGAAGTGGTTCTGTCGGGCCCCGCGTCTGGTGGCCTGCCTCTTGTTCTGCTGGATCTGCTTGTAGAACACGCCCTTCTCGTAGGACGGCGTGCCCGTGAAGACCATCGTGGCGTTGGTGCTCGCGCCCATGGGGCCGATGCTCTTGTTGACCACGCGCTCGTCGGCGCCCTGGCACTCATCGATCAGGATGACGTGGTAGGTGCGGCCTTCGATCGTGGCCCGAGGGTGAGCGGTCTGCTTG
>Ga0222713_10001406_pt1 | contig 26949 bp, 20 predicted proteins | sample C33_649DmetaG_FD_165061 | JGI IMG/M metagenome (GOLD analysis project Ga0222713, IMG submission 165061) | Estuarine water microbial communities from San Francisco Bay, California, United States - C33_649D | ecosystem: Environmental > Aquatic > Marine > Unclassified | place: USA: California... | reverse complement strand
AGATAACGATACATTTAACTTTACTCCAAGTTTAGAAATTATATCATTAACGTCAAACGGAATTGGTTTTTGAAGAGTGTGATTTTTAGGTTGGTATAAATCTAAAATATTTTGATAATCTTCTTCTGCAAAATTATACCCTATGTTTGGAGCAAAGTTATGTCCAGTTTTAAAAATTGTTTTAGTATTATACCAAGTATGAATGTAGATATCACAATCATACTTATCTAAAAACCATTTTTTTAGCTCTTCATACCCTTCTTTATAACATCTGGGTAATCCGCTTATGCTAATGGCTACTTTCATTATCTATAATGACCTCCTCCTAACCAAAGAACAAATGATTTACGTGTACCACGAGTTACTGGGGTTACTCGGTGCATCATAAATGAAGGGAAAATAACAACATTACCTTTACCGCGTGGTGCTACTAAAGGATAAGTACCACCTGGCCAAAGTTGAAGATCACCACCTTCATATTCGTGAGTATCACTTAATTGTACTGTAACACTAATTTTTCTTTGAGAAAGATTTCCGTAACCTGTATCCATATGCCAATCATAATGACCTTTTTCGTGATCGTAATATTCAGTATACTGGATTTGTTCTGGCATTGAATGTAAGTCAAAATGGTAAAGATTTTGGTTAGCTTCATAAGCCATGTCACCAATTTTATCGTAAATCCATTTATAGGTTTCAGTCATAGGAAGCCATTTAATATTAGACTTTCTATACTCAGTTTCGGTTAAACCATTATCTTCTGCTTGAGTTTGAGCTCTAACAAAATCAATATCAGCAACTAGTCTTTCAATTTCTGCTAGTTCTTCAGGTGAAAAACCTTTCTCAAACCAATAATAATTTGTTTGGTTAGCTGTAAGGTCAATTGGGAATGAATAACGTGATTCCATTTTTAGGGTTTGTTTGTAAATGTTACTAAAATATATCGGGTTCCTTCTGTTACGGGACGTCCTCCGTGTTTGTGAGTAATTTGACCAGGGTGAGCCATAGCATGGCCTATTTTTCTGGCTTGATATGTTTGTTTATAACGAGGTATAAAAGTTCCACCACCCTCGTAATCATCATTTAGCTTTACGTTTAAAGTGATAACTGATTGATCGTGGTGAATTCCTAAACTTCCCTGATTAAGAGTATCATATTTAGCTATAAAGTTTTCACTACCGAGTTTAGGCCAATCTTCACCATCAAGTTCCCAGAACCAAATCCAAATAGGATAAACAAATTGTTCTAGTACTCTTTGGTAAATTTCTTGCATACCTAAACTTTCCATAGTTTGGTCAGTTGTAGGATAAAAATAATGTCTATCAGTTACCCAAGTATTAGCCTCAGCTAATTCAATAATTTCTTTACAGAATTTTTCTGTGAATAGAGGAAATTCAATAATATTAGGGCCAATTTCATCAGTCATTAACTGATATTGTCCTTTTAGTAGATAAGGGTTAATGTATTTTTGACACCATGCATCCCAATCGGTTGCATTTAGAATTTCGTGGTTAGATGTAGACATAATTTGTTGTTCTTCAACTACATTAATTTCAGTTGAATTTCGGTTAGCTTCTTGAGCTATAAAATTTATTTTAGGGGCTGCTGCTCTTAATTTAGGTAAGTCTGCAAATTGGTGAGCTATATCACTTCTATGAGTTTTACCTATAACTACACTAAAAAATTCATCTAAAGCAAATAAATTTTGTTTGTATAATGGAACCCAATTTTCTACTAAGATTTTAGCACCTCGTTTTGAAAGAACATAAGCATGGGTATTATAAGAATAATCTGGTTCAACCCACATATGGTTGAATTTTATATCTTTTTCTTCTTGTTCTGGGTTAACTTTATATCTTCCTAAATAAATTAAATCGTATCCCTTATCTAAAAGTTCATATACTTCATTCCAAGGTACTTGATAATCTATTTTAAAATCATCTTCTAGGATTAAAGTAGCTTCGCGAGCATCGTTGTAAGTATCTTGCCAAATGTCAATATGAGATAAAGCACAACCTACTTCTCCGTCTGTAACTTCTCTAGTGTACCAATCTACAGAATGGTCAATTTTCCAAAGTGGATTTTTCTTTAGGTTATTTTCTTTAAAGAAAGATGGTGTAAATTTTTTAGCATCAAAACCATCTTTAACCCAGTATTTCCATTCATTAGGAATGTTTAACTGATTAGTTTTTTCAGCTACATAATCATGATTATTTTCTATAGTAGTTACATATACAAAATCTATCATAGTATCTTTTTTAATCAATTTTAACCATTTTTCTGTTACAACACTCCATCTATTTCTCCAAGCATAATAATTTGCGGCATCTATATCTATTTCATCCTCAAAATTTTCTAAATTAAAACCATGTAATGTCTCTTTTAAACCTGCAGCTTCATAGGTAACTGGTTTTACCATACAAGCTAGCATTTCAAGAGCAGTTATACAAAAGGTTTCTTCATAGTCAGATGGATAATACCAATATTCGCTGCTTTTTAATAATTCTATATATTCTTTCCTACCTAATGTACCAAGGAACTCTACATCATCCAAATTGTCTAATAAAGGAAGGAAATATTCTTCAAAATATTCTAAACCATATTCTGGGGTGGATATTTTTAAAGTAGCATTTGGGAATTTTTCTTTAATAGAAGGCCAATCTTCTAATACTTTAGATAAACCTCTTTCAGCATGTGAAGTGTAAACAAATTGATTAGGTATTTTTTCAAAATGTTTAATATTTACTCTTGAAATTTTATTTTTAGCTGAAATTTTAGCGGCGTAACTATCTTCAAATTCTAAATATTTTTCTAATTTTTTGGATTCAGTATATTCAGGAGTAGATTTTCCTTTAAATATTTCATGTAGATTTACTCCATTTCCTATAACCTGTATTTTACCTTTTGATTCTGGGAATTGTTCAGTAAATTTGTTTTTATGCCATTTTGTTAAACAGACTATATGAGTAAGTTTAGGGTGAAGAAGTAAATCTTTACCTTGATTAGGTAATTCTTTACCATTCCACCACGGATAAAAATCAGTATTGTGAACCCAAAATATAGATTGGTCGTAATTTAAATCTTCAAATTCTTTTAAATAGTGGATATAACTTGCTGCTATAATCCAGTCTATTTTTTTATCGCCTATTTCTTTTTTAAAATTTTCAGTAGTACGATATTTAACAAAATTTGCTATTTTTTCTTTTGGGTCTACTATTTTAAGATCTTTATAGTCTCCTTCTATAACATTACCTACAACATATACTTCGTTTCTAGCTAATAAGTTATCAGCTAAAGACATTATACATTGTTCGGTCCCACCTAATCCGGTTGTTATAAAAGATAAAGGACTCCAAGAATTTGAACCATAACCAGCATATAAAACTATTAACATATAAAACTTTTATTATAAATATTAACTTTTTATGGATAGTATTGATAACTAAAACACAATCCATTACTTGTTCTAAATACTAATCTTTGACCTGCACCTGGACTTGAACCAATAGCCATATTTCTAGAAACTCCACCAATTGAACCTCCATAATCTAAAGCATTATTACCTTTAGCTCCTTTAGTTCCTTTAGGGCCTATAGCACCAGGTGCTCCTTGTGGACCTGGTGAACCTGTTGGACCTTGTGGTCCTGTGCCACCTGTAGGACCTTGTGGTCCTGTAGGACCTTGTGGTCCTGGAACTCCTGGGGGTGTTGGGGGAGCAGCGGCACCTATTGGGCCTGGAGCTCCTTGTGGACCTTTAGCTCCTGCAGGACCTTGTGCTCCTGTTGGTCCTACTGGACCCGGGTTGCCTGTAGCACCTATTGGACCTTTAGCACCTATTGGTCCTGGAGCACCTGTACCACCTATTGGTCCTTTTGGGCCAGTTGGACCTTGTGGTCCTGTTGCCCCTGGTGAACCTGTAGCACCTGTTGGACCATTTGCACCTGTTGGACCTGTAGGTCCAGTTGGACCTTGTGCTCCTATATCACCTTCTCCACCTGGTGAACCTGTTGGGCCTTGACCACCACCAGGACCTACTGGGCCAGGTGCACCTGTGGCTCCAATAGGGCCTTTTGTACCAATAGCACCTGGGGCTCCTGTTGGACCAGGACTACCAATAGGACCAGGAGCACCTGTACCACCAATAGGACCTTTAGGACCTTGACCTCCTACTTTACCAGGTACACCAACTGGGCCTTTTGCACCTGTTGGACCTTGAGCTCCTGTAGGACCAGTAGCACCTATTGGGCCTGGTGCTCCTGTAGGGCCAGGACCACCAACAGGACCCGGAGCGCCTGTACCTCCAATAGGACCTTTTGCGCCTGTTGGACCTTGTGCTCCTCCTGGTCCTACTGGACCTGGACCACCTGTTGGACCTTGTGGTCCTGTATCTCCTCTTGAGCCAGGATTACCTACAGGACCTTTTGCGCCTGCAGCTCCAATTGGACCTTTAGCACCAGTTGGACCTACAGGACCTGTAGCCCCTTGTGGGCCTTTAGCTCCGGTTGGGCCCTGAACACCTTTAGCACCTGTATTTCCTCTAGCACCTGGGGCACCTGTAGCTCCTGTAGCACCAATAGGGCCTGGTGCTCCTGTTCCTCCTTGAGGACCTTTAGCTCCTATTGGGCCTTTTGCACCTGTATTACCTTTATCACCAGTTACACCTTTAGGACCTGTGGGGCCAGCTCCACCAATAGGACCAGGAGCACCTGTTGCACCTCCATCTCCATTTGCTCCTACAGGACCAGGAGCACCTTGAGCACCTTTTTGGCCTGAATCTCCTTTAGCACCTTGATCACCTTGTGGTCCTGTATCACCACCAAGTCCGTCTGGTCCTTGAGGTCCTTTATTACCTATAGCACCTGGGGCGCCTGTGTCTCCATTTACAGTTGGACCTTGTATTCCTTGAGGACCTTGTGAACCTGGCGCTCCTGTAGCACCAGCATCTCCCCCTGCTCCAGTATCACCACCATCACCAATAGGACTAGGACCTTGAATTCCTTGGGGGCCTATAGCACCTTGTGGACCTTGTACACCTTTATTTCCTTTAGTGCCTGTAATACCTTTTTGCCCTTTGTCTCCTACAATACCGGGTGCATTTTGTGGACCTTGAGCACCTTGAGCACCTGGGTCTCCGTTTGTTGTAGGACCTTGTCCACCAGATGCTCCAGTATTTCCTTTAAAGCCTTTTGAGCTACCACTACCTGCCCATAAAATTTCACCAGCGTTTTGATCAACAAAAATCTCACCAGCTAAAGCAGTATATGTGTTGCCATCTTTAACAGGTATCTTAAAATCAATAGCATTATCAACTGCTACTTTTTTATTAACAACATCAATTGTTAAAATGTTTTGAGAACCTGAAGCAATAGCAAATACACCTGTAGCACTATCCATCTTCGTTACAATAGATGTAGAAGACAGACTAGCTGAAGGATTAGTAACGTTACTAGCGAACGCTATACTCCCTGAGTTAGGTATTATTCTTACTGTATTTGCCATTTATATTTTATAAATATTTTAAATCTTATTGATAGCAAAGATATCCGTAATTAATTTTAAAGGTACCATCAGGTGAATAGCCCCCCCAGCTTATATTACTAGCGAGTGTTGCAGGATAAGTGGCCTGACCATAAGCTTTTCCTTTTTGTCCTGCTGGGCCCGGGGAGCCTGTAGGACCTTGTGAACCACCTGGGCCTGTAGCTCCTATTGGACCTGGTACTCCTGTTGGGCCTACTGGACCTGGTGCTCCTACAGCACCTGGTGCTCCTTGACCACCTGCAAATTGTTCACCAGGATTACCTTGAGGACCTTTAGGACCTTGTGCCCCACCTGGACCAATAGGACCTGGTCCTCCTGTACCACCAATAGGACCTTTAGCACCTTGTGGACCCTGTGCACCACCTGGACCTACGGGGCCTGGGCCACCTGTTGGACCTTGTGATCCACCAGGACCTATTGGACCTGGTGTACCTATTGGACCTTGACCTCCTGTAGCTCCTTTAGGACCTGTTGGACCTTGTGGACCTGTAGCACCAATAGGACCAGGAGCACCTGTTGGACCTGCGGGTCCTGTTGGTCCTACTGGACCTGGTGCTCCTGTACCTCCAATAGGACCTTTTGCACCTGTTGGACCTTGTGGACCCCCAGGACCAGGTGAACCTGTAGCACCAACACCACCAGTTGCTCCTATTGGACCTTTTGCACCTGTAGGGCCTTGTGCTCCACCATCTCCAGGTGCACCTGTATTTCCTTGAGGACCTTGAGCTCCACCTGGTCCTACTGGACCAGGAGCACCTGTAGGGCCAGTTGCTCCTTGTGGGCCTTTAGCTCCACCACCACCAGTAGCACCTTGTGGGCCCTTAGCTCCTGTTGGGCCTTGAGCTCCTCCAGGACCTACTGGGCCCGGGTTACCTGTGGGACCAATTGGGCCTTTAGCTCCTATTGCTCCAGGAGCTCCTATAGGACCTGGTGAACCACCTGGGCCTTGTACACCTTTAGCACCTGTAGGACCTTGAGCTCCACCTGGTCCTGTTGGGCCTGGAGCTCCTGTAGGACCTTGAGCACCACCTGGTCCTACTGGACCTGGTGCTCCTGTAGGACCTACTGGACCTGGGGAACCACTTGCTCCAGTAGCTCCTTTATTTCCTTGAGGACCTTTTGCACCTGTAGGACCTTGTGCTCCTGTAGGACCTTGAGCACCACCTGCTCCAGTAGTTCCTTTTGCACCTTTATTACCAATAGGACCTTGTGGTCCTTTATTACCTCCTGCTCCTGGGGCTCCAGTATCACCTTTTAATCCTTTAGGACCTTGTGTACCTTTAGCACCAGTTGAACCTTTAGCGGCTTTTACACCTTTAGGACCTTGTTCACCTGGGGCTCCTATTTTTCCTTTTTGTCCAATATCACCAGGAGCACCAGTTGGGCCTTGTATACCGGTTTGTCCTTTTTGTCCTTTAGGACCTACTGGGCCTTGGGCTCCTTGTATTCCAGGACCACCAGTTGCACCTGTTTGTCCTTTATCACCTTTTGTACCTTTGTTACCTTTGTCGCCTTTAGCTCCAGATGGACCTTGTACACCTTGTGGGCCTTTTGTTCCTACAATACCAGGAGCACCTGTAGGACCTTGTGGTCCATTTGGTCCTGTAGGTCCTTTATTACCCTGATCGCCTGTAGGACCTACTGGTCCTTGGGCTCCTGTATCACCTTTTTGTCCTTTAGGACCGATTGGACCTTGTGCTCCAGTATTGCCTTTTTGTCCTTTATCTCCTACAATATTAACAGCAGCTCCTCCATTACCAACAACTTCTAATAAATTATTGTTAGTATTAATGTATAAAGTACCAATTGCTGCTCCTGGGGGTTGTGCTGAAGCACTAGGAATAATTAATGCTGTAGCAGAATTATCTAAATTTAGGTTTGTAGGAGAAAAAGTAGCTAAATCAACACTAGCAGTATTTAAGGCTAATACTCCACTTCCATCTATTTGAAATTTAAAGGTAGAAGCACCCGCAATAGAAGCACTAGTACTTGCTATACCTGTAGCAAATGTTAGACTTCCTGATTTTGGGATTATTCTTACTGTATTAGCCATTATTACTTTTATTATAAATATAGATCATTAATTAAGCCCAATATGTAAAATATCCACCTGACACTGTAACAAAATAGTTATTAGTCCCATCAAAAGCTTGAATATCAAAAGATACACCGGGGGGATTACCATAAGCAGCACCAGTTGCTCCTTGATCACCTGCAGCTCCTGTAGGACCTTGTGAGCCTGGTGCTCCTCCTGGACCTGTTGAACCTTTAGGACCTTTAGGACCTGTACCACCAATTGGACCTTTAGCACCTTGTGGACCTGCAGGACCAGTTTTACCAAAAGAATCAGGACCAGGAGGACCTTGAAAACCTATAGGACCTGGAGCTCCATTAGGACCAATAGGACCTTTAGCACCTGTTGGACCTTGACCACCACCAGGACCTACTGGACCTGGGGCACCTGTTGGACCTTGACCCCCACCTGGACCTACTGGACCTGGGGCACCTGTACCTCCAATAGGACCTTTGGGTCCTATAGCACCTGGGTTTCCTGTAGCACCATTTTTACCAATACCACCTGGAGCACCTGTAGCCCCAACAGGACCTTTTGCTCCTGTAGGACCAACCGCACCTGTACCACCAATAGGACCTTTTGCACCTATTGGACCTTGTGGACCACCTGAACCTACTGGACCTGGGTTACCTATTGGGCCTTGACCTCCTGTATTACCTTTTGGTCCTGTAGGACCTTGTGCTCCTGTAGGGCCTACGGGACCTGGGGCACCTGTACCTCCTGAAGGACCTTGTGGGCCAATTGGACCAGGAGCACCTGTAGCACCAATTGGGCCTTTTGCACCTGTTGCTCCGGTTGGACCTTGTGCTCCTGTATTTCCAGTAGCACCTGTTGGACCTTGAGCTCCTGTAGGACCTACTGGACCTGGAGCGCCTGTGCCACCAATTGGACCTTTTGCACCTTGTGGACCTTGTACACCTTTAGCACCTCCACCACCTGTAACACCTTGTGGACCTTGAGCTCCTACTGGACCAGGACCACCTGTAGGACCTACTGGTCCTGGTGCTCCTGTAGCTCCTGTTGGGCCAGGACCCCCTACAGGGCCTGGGGCGCCTGTACCACCAATTGGACCTTTTGCTCCTGTTGCTCCTAATGGACCTTGTGCTCCTGTGCTTCCTTTAGGACCTACAGGGCCTTGAGCTCCTGTATTACCTACAGGACCAGGACCACCTACAGGACCTGGTGCACCTGGAGAGCCTCCAGTACCTGTAGCTCCATTAGCTCCTCTAGAACCAGGGGCACCTATTGGACCTTGCCCACCACCTGGACCAGTAGGCCCTTTAGCACCGACAGGGCCTTGTGATCCTTGATCACCTGGATCTCCAGGAGGATCACCCTCAAAGCCTTGTTCTCCTGGGGCACCTGTTTTACCTTTTACACCACTTACTCCTACAGGACCTTTAGCGCCTACTGGGCCTTGTGCTCCTTCTCCACCTTGAGATCCTTTAGGACCAATTATACCTGGAGCTCCATTAGGTCCTTGTAAGCCTGTACCTCCTTTAGTGCCTTTTACACCTGTATCTCCTTGTGGTCCTTTATTTCCTTTAGGACCTATTGCGCCAGGATTACCATTTGGACCTTGTATACCTTGTACACCTTGATCACCATTACCACCAGGAGCACCTGTGTCTCCTCCAGCACCTGTTGGACCCTGTGTACCTTTAATACCTTTTGTACCTGGAGCACCTGTAGGGCCTTTAGTTCCTTTATCACCAATAGCACCAGGAGCACCTGTAGCACCTGTATCTCCTTTAGGGCCACCTGTAAAATTACCTGATTGTCCTACTCCTCTAATATTGTTATTAACTGTACTAAATGTTATAGTACCAACAGGAGCTCCAGTTAAATTAGTGTCAACTGGAATTTTAAATTGGTTTGCTGATGGAATTTCAAATTTGTTAATAGTATTAACAGAATCATAGCTAACTTTTAGGAAAGTATCTTCAGCACTTCCTGAAGTGAAAGTTAAAGGTTTCCCTGTAGTAGAGGAATACTGGATCTTTATGACCTTATTAGCATCCCCGTATACTATACTACCTGAATTCGGTATTATTTGTACGTTGTTAGCCATTTATAACTTTATACTTCAGGTTTGTATTCTACTACTAACTTAGGATCTACTTTTCTTTCTGCAAATACTACGTAATAAGCGTTTACCTCTCCACATTCACATGCTACCTCAACTTTATCAGTTGATGCGTTTAATACGTAATGAGAACATGCTTTTCCAATAGGTGTTAATTGAACTGTTAAACTATCTTCGTATACTAAATCTTTCCAGTAATATGGTAATGTGATTACTCCATCTCCTTCTACTTTACCTCTAATATACACACCAGTTTCTGGTCCCTCAAGTACTGAGTAACGGAGTCTCCATCCTTCTTTTGAAGGGTGTTTAATATCAAAGTTCTTGGTATTAGCATTAATAGTATCAAAGTTTTCAATATTAGCTGTACCTAAACCATCAACTTTAGTAGTTAAGGAAATTATACCACTTTCAATAGTTGTGTTAGCTCCTACAGTTAATGTAGTACCATCAAATGTTAAGTTAGATTCACCATTAATAAGACCTGCTGTGCCAGTTGCTGTTAATACATAGTTGTTAACATTGTTGTTTATAGTAGCAGCACCTGATGTACCTGATGAGCCTGAGCTTCCGCTTGTACCACTTGAACCAGAAGATCCGCTAGTACCTGAAGAGCCACTTGAGCCACTTGTACCTGAAGATCCTGAAGAACCTGAAGTTCCGCTTGAACCTGAAGTACCTGATGAACCACTAGTACCTGATGAACCTGAAGATCCGCTAGTACCTGATGAACCTGATGAACCACTAGTTCCTGACGAACCTGAGCTTCCTGAAGTACCTGAGCTTCCTGAAGTGCCGCTTGATCCGCTTGTACCAGATGAACCTGAAGATCCTGAAGTGCCACTTGAACCTGATGAACCAGATGTTCCGCTTGAACCTGAAGTACCACTTGCTCCAGATGAACCACTAGTACCACTTGAACCTGAAGTTCCACTTGAACCTGAGCTACCTGAAGTACCTGATGAACCTGATGATCCACTAGTACCAGATGAACCGCTTGAACCTGATGTTCCTGAAGAACCAGTACCACCACTAGTACCTGAAGAGCCACTTGAGCCTGAAGTACCCGAAGTACCATTTACACCAGAAATACCTGATGAGCCACTTGAACCTGAAGTGCCTGATGAACCAGAAGAACCTGAAGTACCTGATGATCCTGAGCTACCTGAAGTACCGCTTGAACCTGATGAGCCTGAAGTACCTGATGAACCTGAGCTACCTGAAGTACCACTTGATCCGCTTGTACCTGATGAGCCACTTGAACCTGAAGTGCCTGATGAACCTGAACTTCCGCTAGTTCCTGAAGAACCTGAAGTGCCAGATGAACCTGAAGTGCCAGAAGAACCACTTGAACCTGAGGTGCCTGATGAACCTGAAGATCCACTTGTACCTGATGAACCTGATGAACCTGAAGTGCCGCTTGATCCGCTTGTACCTGATGAGCCTGAAGTACCCGAAGAACCACTTGAGCCAGATGTTCCTGATGAACCTGAACTGCCGCTTGTGCCTGAAGAGCCAGAAGTTCCTGAAGTTCCGTTTACACCTGAGATGCCGGATGAACCGCTTGAGCCTGAAGTACCTGATGAACCTGATGAGCCACTTGTTCCTGATGAACCTGAAGAGCCGCTTGTTCCTGATGAACCTGAAGAACCAGATGTTCCAGATGAACCTGAGCTACCGCTTGTACCACTAGAGCCTGAAGTGCCTGATGAACCTGAAGATCCGCTTGTACCTGATGAACCTGAGCTACCTGAAGTACCTGAAGAGCCGCTTGTTCCACTTGAGCCTGAAGTTCCTGATGAGCCTGAGCTACCTGAAGTACCTGAAGATCCACTTGAGCCACTTGTTCCTGATGAACCTGAAGTACCATCTGTACCTGAACTTCCTGAAGTACCCGATGAACCACTTGTACCAGATGAACCGCTTGAACCTGAAGTTCCTGATGAACCTGAACTTCCGCTAGTACCACTTGAACCAGAAGAACCTGAAGTACCTGAAGTTCCGTTTACACCAGAAATGCCTGATGAACCGCTCGTACCAGAAGAACCAGATGAACCACTAGTACCTGATGAGCCTGAGCTACCGCTTGTACCTGAAGAACCTGAAGTGCCTGAAGAACCACTTGTTCCGTCTGTACCTGATGAACCTGAAGATCCTGAAGTTCCTGAAGAACCGCTTGTACCAGATGAACCTGATGATCCGCTTGTGCCTGATGAACCACTTGAACCACTTGTACCTGAGCTACCACTTGTACCGTCTGTACCTGAAGAACCTGAAGAACCTGAGCTACCGCTTGTACCACTTGTACCTGAAGTACCGTTTACACCAGAGATACCTGATGAACCACTTGAACCTGATGTTCCACTTGAACCTGATGTTCCTGATGAACCCGAAGAACCGCTTGTACCATCTGTACCTGAAGTGCCAGATGAACCTGAAGAGCCGGAAGTGCCTGATGAACCTGAAGAACCTGAAGTACCGCTTGAACCGCTCGTACCTGATGAACCTGATGATCCACTAGTGCCTGAAGAACCTGAACTTCCACTAGTTCCTGAAGTACCATCTGTACCTGAAGAACCTGAAGTACCACTAGTTCCTGATGAACCCGAAGTACCGCTTGTACCTGAAGTACCGTTTACACCAGAGATACCTGATGAACCTGATGAACCACTTGTTCCTGAAGAGCCGCTTGTGCCACTTGAACCACTTGTTCCATCAGTACCTGAAGAGCCTGATGAACCTGAAGAGCCTGATGAACCTGAAGTTCCAGAAGAACCTGAACTACCACTTGTACCGCTTGAACCTGAAGATCCTGAAGTGCCACTTGAACCACTTGTACCTGATGAACCACTTGTTCCGTCTGTACCAGAAGAACCTGAGGTACCGTTTGTGCCTGAGGTGCCACTTGAACCAGATGAACCACTAGTACCAGATGTTCCTGAAGTTCCATTTACGCCTGAAATACCTGATGAACCCGAAGAACCTGAAGTTCCTGAACTACCACTAGTTCCTGATGAACCTGAGCTACCACTTGTACCATCTGTACCTGAAGAACCTGAAGTACCAGAAGTACCTGAGCTACCACTTGTTCCTGAAACTCCAGATGAACCTGAAGTTCCTGAACTACCTGAAGTACCTGAGGTACCACTAGTACCCGAAGCACCACTAACACCGGAAGAACCTGAGCTACCTGAGGTTCCTGAAGTACCATCTGCTCCGGAAGTGCCTGATGAACCACTTGTACCGGATGTTCCTGATGTACCGTTTACACCAGAAATGCCTGATGAACCCGAACTACCGCTTGTACCTGAAGAACCAGATGAACCACTAGTACCATCAGTACCTGATGAGCCTGATGTACCATTTGTACCTGAAGTGCCGCTTGAACCTGATGAACCTGATGTACCCGATGAACCTGAGCTACCTGAAGTACCTGAAGAGCCACTTGAACCTGAAGTACCTGAAGAACCTGAAGTACCGTCTGTACCAGAAGAACCGGATGAACCTGAAGTGCCACTCGTACCATCTGTACCACTTATTCCACTTGAACCTGAAGTACCAGAAGTACCTGATGTACCATTTACACCAGAAATGCCTGATGAGCCACTTGTTCCTGAAGAACCTGATGTACCTGAAGAACCTGAAGTGCCTGAAGAACCGCTAGTACCATCTGTACCTGAAGTACCATCTGTACCTGAGCTACCACTTGAGCCGCTTGTGCCTGAAGAACCTGAACTACCTGAAGTACCTGACGAACCACTCGTTCCTGATAAACCACTTGAACCAGAAGTTCCACTTGAACCACTTGTACCATCAGTACCTGATGTACCATCAGTACCACTTACTCCAGATGAACCTGAAGTTCCACTTGTGCCTGAAGTTCCGTTTACACCAGAGATACCTGATGAGCCGCTTGTGCCTGAAGTACCATTAGCTCCTGAGGTACCAGAAGAACCTGATGTACCATTTGTACCTGAAGTACCATCGGTACCTGAAGTACCCGAAGTGCCATTTGCGCCTGAAGTACCTGAAGTACCGCTAGTGCCATTTACACCTGAAATTCCTGATGAACCGCTAGTTCCTGAAGTGCCGTCTGCTCCTGAAGTACCTGAAGTACCATTTGTACCTGAAGATCCTGAAGTACCATTTGTGCCCGAAGTACCATTTGTACCTGAGGTTCCTGAAGTACCATCGGCACCTGAAGTACCTGAAGTGCCACTAGTACCATTTACACCTGAAATGCCGGATGAACCTGATGTTCCACTAGTACCATTTGTACCAGAAGAGCCACTTGAACCACTAGTTCCATTTGTACCTGAAGTACCTGAGGTACCATCAGTTCCTGAAACACCAGATGAACCACTTGTTCCTGAAGTTCCGTTTACACCTGAAACTCCTGAAGAACCGCTTGTTCCGCTTGTACCATCGGTACCTGAAATGCCTGAAGAACCGCTTGTTCCGCTTGTACCATTTGTACCCGAAATACCGGAGGTACCATTTGAACCAGAAGTACCTGAAGTACCGCTAGTACCATTTACACCTGAAATACCGGATGAACCTGAAGTACCGTCTGTACCGCTTGTACCATTTGTACCACTAGTTCCATTAGTTCCTGAAGTACCGTTTGTACCTGAAGTACCTGAGGTACCATTTATGCCTGAAGTACCTGAAGTGCCATCTACACCCGAAGAACCACTTGTACCCGAAGTTCCGTCAGCACCTGAAGTGCCTGAAGTTCCGTTTGTACCAGATGAGCCCGAAGTGCCATTTGTACCTGAAGATCCGCTTGTACCATTTGTACCACTTGTACCGTTTGTACCAGAAGTACCTGAAGTGCCGTCTGCACCTGAAGTACCTGAAGTACCGTCAGTTCCTGAAATACCCGAAGTGCCTGAAGTTCCATTAGTTCCTGAAACTCCTGAAGAGCCCGAAGTACCATTTGTACCGCTAGTGCCATTAGTTCCTGAAGTACCGTCTGTGCCACTTGTACCTGAAGTGCCGTCTGTTCCTGAAGTGCCTGAAGTACCGTCTGTACCAGAAATACCTGAGGTACCTGAAGTACCATCGGCACCTGAAGTACCTGAAGTGCCAGAAGTACCTACTCCTGAAGTACCTGATGAACCTGAAGTACCATTAGTACCACTTGTACCGTTTGTACCTGAAGTACCGCTTGTACCGTCTGTACCTGAAATACCTGAAGAACCATCTGCGCCTGAAGTTCCTGAAGTGCCTGACGTTCCTGAAGAGCCTACTCCTGAAGTGCCAGAAGTACCTGATGTTCCTGAAGAACCTATTCCCGAAGTACCTGAAGTACCGTCTGTACCAGAAGTGCCATCTACACCTGAAGTGCCTGAAGTACCGTTTGTACCAGAGGTACCTGAAGAGCCTACTCCTGAAGTGCCAGAAGTACCTGATGTTCCTGAAGAACCTATTCCCGAAGTACCTGAAGTACCGTCTGTACCACTTGTACCATTTGTACCGCTAGTTCCATTTGTACCTGAAGTACCGTTTGTACCACTCGTACCACTTGTACCATTTGCGCCACTAGTTCCATTTGTACCTGAAGTACCTGAAGTACCATTTGTTCCTGAAGAACCACTTGAACCGGATGTGCCTGAAGTACCATTTGTACCTCCGCCTCCACCTCCGGTAATAGTAATTAAAACACCTGCTGAACCTGAAGGGGTTACTGTTACACCACTTCCAGTAAAATTAAATGCATCAACGTTAGATACTGTTAAAGAACCAGTGTAGTATACATCAATTGCTCCTCCTACTCCTGAGGTACCAGAGGTACCAGATGTACCAGCAGTTCCGGTTGAAGATTGAAAACTTCCTACTGATACTTGATCTAAAAATCTAACGTTGCTTGCCATTTACAATAAGGTATATATCATAAATATTTTAAAAAATCTACTCATTACAACTTAGGTTACTTACTTTTAAATTAAATTATCCGAAGGATCTTCATTTAAAAGACTGTCAGCAACTTGTTTTATTCTAGGATCTCTTACATTACCATAGGTTTCAGGGAACACATTATTATTAGTTCCTAAATCATTAATAGGAACATCAGGTAATAATAAAGCTGGATTTTCTACGGTTTCTAACGAGAAAATAATTTTAGCTTTATTTCTGAATTTCTTAAGAGAAGCAACATTATTTTGTAAAGTATTAGGTATAATATATCCGTAAATTTTAATGTTAAATGTACTTCTTACTAATCTTACATCATTAGCTGGGAGTTCTGTCACAGTTGTAAATGAATCAATAGCAGCCTTAAATTGATAACGTTGTGGGTTACCCCAATAAGAATCTGAGGCGTATTCAATTGCTTCTACAATTTTATTTAACTGTTCAACATAATAAGTATAAACTACACAACTATAGGTTAAAGTTACGTAATCAGGAATAGTTACAGCATAAAATTGTTGTTCAGGAATTCTATTAGTTAATACATTAAAATTAGAATAAAAATTTTTAGTATCATACTTTTTTTTCATTACCCCGTATAAATTAGGATAATTAGCATCTAATTTATTTCCTAAACTTCTATTTTTTTCAATTGTATCTCTTTTAAACATAATAAGTGGAGCCATAATAGCACCATTCTTATCTTTATAATATCCATCTCTTTGAGTTGATTTCCAGCGTTCTGGGGAACCATATATAATGGGTACTTCAATTCTATTTCCGTTTTGTATTACAAAAGGACGAATTACATTTTGGAAATAATACATTAAAGCTTCGTCAATATCTTGAATACCTACTGAAAATGGTTTTACAGTGTCTCCTTCAAAGCTATTTTGTAAAGAACGATTAGGACCATTAAAATTAGGGTCAGCAGCGTTAGGATTACCTAATAAAGAAGTACTAGCTCCTGAGAGTTCATTACTTAACTCTTTTTGGGTTTTTGGGATAGGTTTACGTTGTTGTGCCATTACATTCTTTCAAAAGTTATACCTACTTTATCTGCTGGTATATAAGCAGTTTGGCAAATAATAGAAACGTTGTAACCAAACTCATCTAAACCAGGATTCCATAAAGGAACAGGTAAAGGATAAGTAGCACCTGCTGGGTTAGAAGGTTGGGGGCTATTAGGATAATCTGGGTCTTTACCTACAAAGTATTGAGCAGCATTAGTGTTTATTACCTCGTAATAAGCAGTTTCATATAAAATTACATCACCTACTTGAGGTACTAAATTAGCACCATAAATTGTATCTTCATTAAAATCCTGAAGTTTGTTTAAAAGATCATCACGTAAAAATTTAAATGTAGGTTTCCAACTAAAGCTTACACCCATATCGTCTGTAGGGAACTCTTGGTCGGGTAAATCAATTAAAGTATATAAAAGAATAGGACCATCATAATATTTTTCTTCAGCGGCTTCCCCATACATGTTAAAATTAGTTTGATTAAGACGTAATTTATAAAAAGCACATTGTTGAGAAATAATGTTACCCATCAACTCACGGTTGACGTATCTAAACATTGAAATATCTCTTGCTTGACCAAATAATGCCATTATAAACGTTTTAAAGTATCTATATCAAATTTAGCCGCAATAACACCTGGGATTTTTAATTCGTCCCCTTCACCTGATTGAGTAATTTGTTGTTTAAATTCTTCTAAATCCTCTTCGGGTTTACCTGTTTTACTTAAAAATTTAATATTAATACGAGTGTATTCTACATTTTCTTTTTGTGGATAGTCAGGGGGAGTTACATTTTTTAAAGTAGTAATCTTTTTTAGAGCACGAATTTGATCTAATATATCACTGATGTTTTGTTCTTTATTAGATTTAATGATAGCGTCCACCTCATAGGTGTTTAAAATTTCAGTTAATATGTCTTGAAATTTTATCATCCTATATAAATTGTCATTGGGGTTTTATTAAGCTCATTTTGAGAAAAATCAGACTCTGCTGCTCTTCTTTCTAACATAGATTGGCGAGAAGTTTCATCAAAGTAAGCTCTTAATCTTTCAATTAAGGCATCTTTATTAGTTTGTGCAGATGCTGTTAATGTATCTCCATTTAAAGTTACTTCAGCTCCTGGAATAGGGATTTGTGAATATTTGTTACGAACATATCCTAGCATTTCTTTACAAAGAGCTAAGGTATATTCAAAAATCCAGGCACGACCTATTGAATTAATTTGAGAATAAACTGGATTAGTATAGGGAGCATTTGAAACATTAGTAATTAGACCACTACCACTTACACCACTACCTGAAACTAGTGAATTTTCTAAACGTTCATCTTTAAGTAAATACTGAAACCAATAATGAGTACCAGTATCAGCATCTGTTGGTACTGGATAGATTCTTAGTTTGTTATTAATAATTTCAAAACTGTAAGCTGATAGTAGGATATCATTAGCTAATTCCATTTCTTGAATAGCAGCTACATTATATGATAAGGGAGTTACTAAGAAATTAGTTCCATAACCCGCGGCACCAGCTACACCACCTAAAGAACCAAAGAAAGTACCCCAACCAGCACCTAAACCAATACCACCACCATAATAGTAAGTAGCAGAGGCAGGAACACCTTGATAAAATACTCTTTTAATTTCTAAATTACTTCCTGAGATTCCATTTTGTTGGGCCCAAACATCTAAATCATAGTCTTGAATTGAACCAGTTAAAATTACTGAGCCAGAGTACCAATTTGTGTTTCCTCCCACTCCTGCTTCTTCTCCGTATTGTTCAGAGATACGAATGATATTACCCATATTAGGGGTAATTTGAGTGTTGTTTAAAGATGGAGTTGTAATAGGTAAGCCTTCAATGTTAAGCATATTTTCCCTAACTTGATAAGCATATAATTCATTTCCATAAACAGTTACTGCTTCTTCAAAAGCAGTCCAAAAGTTTAAATCTTGTAATTCTACGTTTTCAATAGGATATCCCAAACGTCTAGCACAAAAGTTAGCTACTTTATTAGCATCTGTTTTAAAGTCAGAATCATTATCATAAAACCCAAATGCAGTAGGGGAACTACCTGTTGAAGGAGTATTATAATACGAAGCCGATACTTGGGCAAATGAAGAGGACCCAGGCCAAATAGGGATGTTTGCCATACGTTTTTATTATAAATATATAAGAACTTTTAGTTCTTCTTTCCACTTGAACCTGAGGTGCCTAGTTGAATGCCTTGTTCAGCTGCCTCATCATAGTAACTAATTAAATCTTCTACAATAGGATGTCTGTGATTTGTTTTAAGAGATATAGCACATAAGTCCTTTATCTTTTTGGCAGCAGTATACAAGAATCTAAAACCAGAATCGCGTTTTGCTTTTAAATCTACTTGAGCATCATCTCCACAAATGATCATTTTTGAGCGTAAACCAAGTCTAGTTACAATCATTTCCATTTGTTCGTGTGTTACGTTTTGAGCTTCATCTACAATTACAACTGAATCGAGGAATGTTCTGCCTCGCATAAATGATAAAGGTACTATCTCGATTTGACCTGCTTGTATGAGTTGTTCCACTTTAACTTTGTCATATAACGCGTACATGTTTTGGTATATCGGCTGTACCCAAGGATCCATTTTCTCGCGTAAATCACCGGGTAGAAACCCTATTTCCTCTTTTGATACTGTGGGTCTGGTGATAATGACTTTTTCAGCTTCTTTCATAAATAGCTTCTCTAATGCTATTTGACAGGCTAGAAATGTTTTACCTGAGCCTGCTGAACCGGCTAATAACGTAACTGTATGTTGTAATATTTTTGCTTTGGCTTCTTTTTGTTCTGGGTTTAGTTCTGTTTTAAACTTGATTGGAGTTTTGGGTTTGCGCTTTTCCTGGAAGATTGGATCTTCGTGGTGGTGTGAAGCCATAAATAAAAAATTGGGTTAGACAAAAATTAAAAAGTCTTATTTAAAGTAAATATCTCAGAATATATAGAATTACCAACGTTAGCAGTATCCCATTGAGCTGTAACTTCTAAAGTATTACTTATTGTTGTATTAAAAGTAGTTGAATTTAAAGTATTAAAATTAATACCTTCAAAAGCTGTTGATGCTTCTTTAGTGTACATAAAAGTACCTGCTGTTACTATGTCTGCTACACCAGCAGCTCCTACTTCATGGATTGAAAAATATATTTCTAATTTGTAACCATTTGCAGTAGCACCTGCCATATTAATATTTCCTGTGTCTGCTAAAGTAACTGCTCCTGTTTTAATTCTAATTCTTAAATTATCATTATTTTGAGCAGAAAGAATTCCAGTTACAATAGCATGATAAGCATCTCCTTTTGTAAAACCATTTGCTGGGACTGTTAAAGTGCCTACTCCTCCACCTATTAAACTTGATTCAGTTGTTGTATTAGCAATAGGAGTACTAGAACCAGTTTGATTAAATAAACCATAATTATTTCTTTGAGTATAAATTATTGAATTTAATGTAGTTTGTTTAGTTACACTATCCTGAACCATAACAAATAGTTCAGACCCTGTTAAAGCACTTCCTGTAGGTAATTGGGATATAGGTAAATTAGGCATTGTATTTTATACTAAGGCTGTTACAAATATTGATGAACTATCTTCTTGTAAGATAGTAAAATAATCTTGAGTAATTGAATCAAATTCTTCTTGGGCTAAAAATCCTACATTCTGGATGCTTTGTCCTAAAAATAATCCTTTATTTTGATATGCTAACCAGTTTTGTCTAGCTACATCTAAATCATAGATATACTGTTGGTAAGCAGCCACTTGTTCTTGTAATGGCAACTTACTTACATGTTCAATTTTAACAAATTGAGGCCAAAGTATTTCTTCAAATATATTGATCTGCATACTATTATAAATATATTACAGGAAAATAAAAGAGCCCCGCTTTCGCGGGGCTCCCTATTTTCTAGGTTATTCTAGATTAAAGGCTGTTAAGGCCAGAAACGTAGATCTTACCGTAGAATTCTGGACGAAGCATCTTCTTCGCGTAGCGAGTCAATAGACCCTTACGTGGAGTGAAGGTGTTCGGATCGTAGATCAACGGAGTCATGATCAACGGAATGTAAGGAGCGAATACAGCACCAGCTTCCAAGAACTGAGTACCACGGAATCCCATAAGGATTGTGTTTTCAGTCATGTAAGGGTTCTTGTAAACAGTGTAGCGGCTGTTCAATTGACCAGCTTTTTGTACACCAAATGCGTACTCCATCTTATCGGCAGAACCGTCGCTGTTAGAAGCGAAGCCTGGGATTGATTCGATTACAGTAGCAACTGTTGGAGAACATACTAAGAAGTTTGCACCACCACGAAGAGTTAACTGGTGAATCTTGTTAGAAAGTTTCTGCATCTTAGTACCAAGAGTTTGGAACCATTGGCCTTGAGTGTTGAAGAAACCAGTCTGTGAAGTTGATGTTGGGAATGTGAATCCGTTAGCACCACCATCGTAAACACCGTTGTTAAGAACAGTCCAGTACTCAGTACCAGCAGCTGCGTCTTCGATCAACATGTCTAAGATTTCGAGGTCGATTTCAAGAGAGATGTACTCACTCATGATGTTAGTAACCTCAGCTTCAGCGTCAAGAGCTTGGTAAGCATTCAAGTCTTGGGCGAATTCAGGTGTCCAAACAGCCTTTAGCTTCTTAGTCTTAGCTACGATAGCTTGAGATTGCATTTGGATGTTGATTTCTGGGATCACGATCTCAGTTGCGCTCTCAGCGTTAGGAACTGCGAATGCGTTTCCAGCTTCGAAATCACCTACGTTGTAAGGACTCATTTGAGTAGCCTTATTGTAGAAGATAGTTAATGAACCAGATAGGTCTGCAGCAGCTTGAGTAGCAGAAGCAGTTACGAAGAACGTAATAGTACCTGCAGTGTAGTTGTAGGTAGTAAAGTTCTGAAGGATGTTGCTATTACCTAATACAGTTGAACCTACAGAGTAAGTTGGGATGAAACCTCTTACTGCGTCTGGATCAAAGTTAGTTAATGAAGCTGTTGGAACTACGATAGCGTAAACTTCACCAGCAACAACAGAGGCTGATACAGCAGAATCGTAATTCAATTGAGCCCAAGTAGCGTCAGCGAATGAAGCAGTACCAGCACCTACGGTTGGCAAAGCCGCACCGTTAGCTGAACCTGTCATAGGAACTGAAGCTGAGAATTGGTTAGTAGAGTAAGTGTATCTACCAGCACCGTACAAACCACCCTGACCGTTTTCAGCAGTGTTGTTTGCGTTAGTTGAGAATGGGTACTGAGCAGAGCCAGTGTTACCATAAAGTGATTGGCCTGAAGTGAATGGGTTCTTAGTAGTACCGTATTGGAAATCTAAGAAGAACACTAGACCAGAAGGAAGGTTCATTGGCTGAACAGAAACGAATTCCTTAGCAGCGATTTGTCCGAAGACCTTACGTACTAATGGAAGAGCGATACCTGCCCATTCTGCACCTTGACCTACTGAGAAAGCACCGTAGCCAGCACCACCACCAACTGATGATTGTTCTACTACAAGCTGCTTTGCTTGGTTTTCGAGGATAAGAGACATGTTATTCTTTTCGGTTTCTGAACGAAGACCCTCAAGAAGACCTGTCTTTTCCCACTTTGCAGCTAATTTAGCCGCGTCAGACTGCATGTTCTTCCAACCGGAAGCTGCAGACTCGAGTAATTGTTGTACTTGTGACATTTTATTACAGGGGTTTTATTAATTAATTTTTCTTGATACCCGCTAAGATTTGCCATCTAGCGAATTGATCATTTACCTCAAGGATTGGTTTCTTTTCTGGGGCGATTCCTGCTGCTTTTGAAGCCATACCTCTCATTGATTCAGTAACTGCGGTTTTAGTTTCCTTAACAGTAGTTAATGTTTCGTAAATAAGTTTAGCATCCTTTACAGAGGTAGCTTTATCAAAAGCTTCCAATACCTTTACTTTTTGTGTTTCATTTAAATTCTTAGCTCTGAAGATCTTGTTAGTGTAAAGAAGTTTAGCGTTAAGAAGTTTAGTTTCAGCAAGAGTTGAAGCTAATTCTTCAATTTCTTTCTTCATTTCGTCCATTTCTACACTTTCTTCAGTGTTGAATGGGCCTTTACCAGCACCTGATTTTTTCATACCACCTGCTGCTCCTGAAGCTGCTAATTGAAGTAGATCTTTAATAGATACTTTTTCACCGTCAACGGTAATAATTTTAGAAAGTAATTCTTTATCAGTGTAAAGATCTCTTAACTTATCTAAAACTCCTTCGTCCATCATATCTTCTTCTTCTTTTACTAGTTCACCTTTTTCTTTAGCAGTTGACTTACGGTCTTTGTCGCCTTTGTTCTTACCGTAGTAAGCTCTTTCAGCTACCATTTCCTCTTCGTCTTCCATATCGATGTCGATGTCTTCTTCTTCATCTTCTTCGCCTTCGAATTTTTCACCGGCTTCGAGCTCACCAGCTCTAACCATGTCTTCGATTACATCCTCAATTAAGTCCTTGAGCTCTTCTTCGGTCATGTCTTCAAGATCGATTTCTTCATCTCCCTCTTCACCTTCAACTTCTTCTTCTTCAGAGTCCATTTCCATTTCCTCTTCTTCTTGTTCGTTTAGGGTTTCTTCCATTTCCTCTTCTTTGCCCATTTCCTCATCGAGTTCAGCTAGGAGTTCATCAAGATCCATTTCATCCATTTCTTCTTTAGCTTCATCCATTTCGTCTGCAGCTTCATCCATTTCTGTCTTGGTTTCTTCCATTTCCTCTTTGCCGTAGTTCTCATCCATCTCTTCTTTAGCTTCTTCCATTTCTTCAGCTTCCATTTCTGCTAACTTAGCAGAGAATTTCTCCTTAAGATATGGTGTAAAAGCTTCCTCAAGAGCGGCTTTAGCGTTTGCGATAGCTGCTTCTTTAACAGATTTAGCATCAGCAATAGCCTCTTTCAATAGGTCTCTATTTGCCATTGTTTTAACCACAAAATTTGATTTGGGGGGTACGGTTATTCAGTTCAACCGCAATCGGAATTATACATTTATGAATGCTATATAATAGATAGCATATTATGTCTATACATATATTAGGATCTTTCAAAAATAAAAAAAAGGCCCCCTTTCGGGGACCTTGCCTAAGGTAGCAGGCTTCTTAAATATTATATAATAGGGCAAGTACCCTTAGCACATAGAATTTCTGTTAAAATACTACTTGCTTTTCCGTAATGATTTACTGTATTGTATTCTTTACCTTCACGTACAAGATGCATATATGAACCTGGGTTAGAAGGGGTTGAAACAAAATCCCAACATAGCAATTCAAAATCGTCTTGTACTTCCATCATACCTTCTCCCATTGGTCTTAATGAACCCATACCGCGAGAAGATACACCTACTTGAACGTTGTTTTCAATAAGCGCTTTAAGAATATTACCGGAAACTGTTGGTAGAATTTCAATTTTACCTACAACATGATCACCATCCCACCATAGATTGCGAATGATGTGAGATACGTTTTTCAAATTAATAATTGAGGAATCTGGGTGGTCTAATTCACCTGTTGCTCTATTTTGTTTGACAACATCCATGTACTTATCAATTTCTCTTTGCCACAAGTCTTTTTTATAATAACGGCTATTTCCGTTTCTAACCTCTGCTGTAGCTAAGATACCTTCTACAATAGGATTACCTACTGGAGATTTAATACCTTCAGTTAACTGAACAGGATTAACCTGGAATGCTTGGGTTTCGATTAAAACTTGTTTCATTACTTGATATCGCCGTATCCACTAGCTTTATATTTTCCTTTAGCGGGTTTACCTTCGCCTAAACCTGGAGCTTCTTTTGTGTAGCCAATGCCTTTAACACCAAAGGCAGCATTCTCTACATAGTATGAAGAATTTTTAGCTAAATTTTTTCTTACGATTTCTTTTAATTCGTCAATAGTTTTATCAACGTTTTTAGGATCTTTCATTTCAGCGTAGTATCCCTCTAAAAATTCTTCACCGTAAACATTATCAATTAAATCTTTATTTCTATATTCAAATCCTGTTTCTTTTTGACTAACTTCTACTTCTTTTGAAAGTTTTTTCTCTACTACTTTAGTATTTTGAACACCCATTGGTTTAGGTGGTTTAATAGGATTTTCTTGTTGTGAAGCATATGTTGGACCTACACCACCTGCTACTGTATATTCTTCGTTTACGTAAGAATTAAAAGCTTTAAATGGATCAAAAGTACGTTGAGTTACAACTCCACCTCCTACAGCGATTTCACTAATAACACCTTTCTGTTTTAAGATACTAGTAGCTTCATTATATGTAGCAAAGTTAGTTACATATTCTGGGAATAATCTACGAGCAGATTTTAAGAACATGTCTTTATGTCCTTTACCTTCTTGAATTAAATTATATTGGTCTTGTAGAGTTTTCATGTTATAAGTAGAATAATACAGCTCCTGAAGATAAAGAAGCACTAGTTACAAAAATTGGTACAGTTGTTCCTGCGGGGATTATCCAACTGGTTGTAGCTAAATTAGAGTTATTAGCGTCTTTTAATCCTGTAAAAGTAGCAGATCCTGAGACTACAGTAAAACCACCAAATGAGCCAGTTACTGACGTTGTTGATACTACTCCGGTTGCGTTAACGGGTATATTTGCCATTTTATTTATTTAATAATTCTTCAATGTCGTTTAAATAATCCATAATTAAATCTGTAGGTACAACTACAGAATAGGATTGTGGGTTTTCTTTATAGTACGCTATTGTTTCGTCTTTTGCTCTATCAATAGCTGGGTATAGACTATTTAATCTAGCTTCGATAGCTTTAAATGCTTCGATACGCTGATTTTGGAACTCTATTCTTTTAGGATCCGCCTCATTTAATCTAGATTTTAACTTGTACTTATACATACCTATAAATATTATTTACCCCATAAATATTTAGTGTCTATAGCCTTAGATTGAGCAGCTAATTTTTTACTATTAACTGGTTTAAATCCAAAAGCTTTAGTATAGTAATTGTTTTTTACACCTGTAGCACCTGCTTTAGGTCCTTTACCTAAAGAAGCACCAGGATTAGCTTCACCTAGTTTTTTCATTTTAGGAGCTAATCTAAAAGCAAAAGGAGTAGCATATTGAGCTCCGGCCCCCGGAGAAAATGAACCAGCGCCAGCTCCCCCACCTACACCTGACATTTCAAACATACCCTTAATCTTTTGATATTCGGTTGGATAATTTTTTCTCATATGAGTTCTAAGAGTATTTCTTAAAATTCTAAATTGATTATAAATTTCTCCGAATTTAGGATCTTTAATTACTTCAGGGTCCGTAGCAATTGTTCTAAGTGTATCTAAAGCACGATTAATATCCTTTAAAAGGATTTCAAAATCAGGAACGTATATCACATCAGATTCAAATTCTTCCTCACCACCTGGGGTTGGTTTAAGGATAAATTTTCTTCCTCTAGCTACTTCTTTAATTTTATTTATTAGATTGTCCATTAGCTGCTTTTAATTCTTCTACAAGTTCACAATATTGAAGTAAGTCAACTATATTTTCGTTTTTAATAGGTTGATTTTTTTCTATCTCAACGATAAGAGGTAATACCTCATGTAGTTTAATTTGTACAGCCTTATCTGTTATGGTTTTACTAATAACAGCTAACTCTTCTTTAAGTTGCTGGATTCTATTGTTATAGAATGTTCTTAGCTTAGGAGTTGAATCAACTGAAGTAATAAATTCTTTAAGTACTTCTTTTTGTGATTCATATAGGTCGGAATATTTACCGTTAAATTTCTCTAACAAGATTTTATAAGTTAACATTCTTACATCCTTGTCGTATGTTTGAAATTCTTGAAGAACTTCATCTTTTACTTTTTCCTGGCTGATAGGGCCTAAAGTAAGATGTTCTAAAATAGTATACTTGTTAGATACAATTTGATCAGTGTTAACTAATTCAGATGAATTTTGAGCTTCAACTAATGTATAAAAAGCAGCTTGTGTTTTGTAGTTAGGGAGTTTGGTTTTAAAAAACTCATCTAAATTATAATGCTTTTTAATCTCATTGATAAGATTATATTTTTCTCTTTTAAGAGTTTTTCTATTAAGCTTGTTAGCTGATTCTAATAGGGTTTGAATAAGTAAATTTGAACGAGATTCGTTTAATTTTTTACTTTTAGTTAATGACTCATATAATTTGAGTTCTTTACCTAATTCACTTTTTACAAAAAATTTCTTAATAATATTTAATGCGGGAGATTGACCACCATTAAGGGTATCAGCTGTTACCTGGCGAACAAGTAATTCGAATAAGATTCCCGTATTTTTATATTTCGAATGTT
>Ga0222713_10001405_pt1 | contig 26951 bp, 25 predicted proteins | sample C33_649DmetaG_FD_165061 | JGI IMG/M metagenome (GOLD analysis project Ga0222713, IMG submission 165061) | Estuarine water microbial communities from San Francisco Bay, California, United States - C33_649D | ecosystem: Environmental > Aquatic > Marine > Unclassified | place: USA: California... | reverse complement strand
TTTTTCACCAGCTTACGCCATGACTTTTCTACTGCCCTTAGGCGGCCTTTTCCACAGGGCTCATGGCGGGAATTTCGGCAGCCTAATGCCATCGCCACGAATTTTCAGCGTAGCGTTGTGCATGAAAGGGGGCGGGCGTGGTTAGCGCCCGTGCAGTGTCATTTGCCGATGCAGAAGCTCGAGAAGATTCGCCCGAGCAGGTCGTCTGAGCTGAACGCGCCTGTGATCTCACCGAGTGCCTGTTGTGCCAGGCGCAGATCCTCTGCCAGCAGCTCACCGGCGCCGACCAGCGTCAGTTGGGCATGGCCATGCTCCAGGTACTGGTCAGCCAGACGCAGTGCGTCCAGATGGCGACGTCGGGCGCTGAAGCTGCTTTCAGCGGTTTGCTCGTAGCCCATGCAGTGCTTGAGGTGTTCGCGCAGCAACTCGATACCTTCGCCGGATCGTGCGCACAGGCTCAGTGTTGCCTGTCCGTTGTCGTCGAAGCGAATCGAGATCGGCTCACCGCTCAGGTCAGCCTTGTTCCGAATCAGCGTCACCCGGTTCGGCGCAGGGTTGGATTCGAGAAACTCCGGCCAAAGGGCTAGTGGGTCCTGCGCCTCAGGCGCGCTGGCATCGACCATCAGGAGTACCCTGTCCGCTTCGCCGATGGCGCTGAGCGCACGCTGCACACCGATCCGCTCGACCTGATCTTCGGTATCGCGTAGGCCCGCGGTATCGACGACATGCAGCGGCATGCCGTCGATCAGGATGTGTTCGCGCAGGACATCGCGGGTGGTGCCGGCAATATCGGTGACAATGGCGGCCTCACGGCCCGCCAGTGCGTTGAGCAGACTGGACTTGCCGGCGTTGGGGCGCCCTGCGATCACCACGGTCATTCCGTCGCGCAGCAAGGCGCCCTGCCCGGCTTCGCGCAGCACTGTGGATAACTCGGCTTTCACGGCATTCAATTGTGCCAGGACATGCCCATCGGCGAGGAAGTCGATCTCTTCTTCGGGAAAATCGATCGCCGCTTCGACATAGATACGCAGCTGAATCAATCTTTCGGTCAACTGATGCACGCGGCGAGAGAATTCGCCCTGTAGCGAACGCACCGCATTGCGCGCGGCCTGCGCCGAACTCGCTTCGATAAGGTCGGCGATCGCCTCGGCCTGGGCCAGATCGAGCTTGTCGTTGAGGAATGCGCGTTCACTGAATTCGCCTGGCCGAGCCAGACGAACGCCGAGCTCGACGCAGCGCTGCAGCAGCATATCCATGACAACCGGGCCGCCATGCCCCTGCAGTTCGAGTACGTCCTCACCGGTGAACGAATGCGGTCCCGGAAAGAACAGTAGCAGGCCTTCGTCGATCACCTCGCCGTCGTCTGCGTGAAATGCACCGTAATGTGCATGCCGCGGCGTTGGCTCACGGCCGGTCAGGGTAATGGCGATAGCCTTGGACCGTGGCCCTGATACCCGAACGATGCCTACTCCTCCGCGCCCCGGCGCGGTAGCGACGGCGGCAATGGTGTCGCGAACTGGATTCATGCGGCCTCCTTTCTGGACGGCAGATAGCAGAACGCCCCAATCAAGGGGCGTTCTGCATTGGCGGTTGAGGCGTCAGGCGGGCTTCGCCGCGGCCTCGATCTTGCGGGTAATGTACCACTGCTGGGCGATGGACAGGACGTTGTTGACCACCCAGTACAGCACCAGACCGGCAGGGAACCAGAGGAAGAAGAAGGTGAAGATCACCGGCAGCAGCTTCATCACTCGCGCCTGCATCGGATCCGGCGGCGTCGGGTTCAGCTGCTGCTGGATGAACATGGTCACGCCCATGATGATCGGCAGGATGAAGAACGGGTCTTTGATCGAAAGGTCGGTGATCCAGAACATCCAGGGCGCCTGGCGCATCTCGACGCTTTCCAGCAGAACCCAGTACAGGGCCAGGAACACCGGCATCTGCACAAGGATCGGCAGGCAGCCGCCCAGCGGATTGATCTTTTCCTTCTTGTACAGCTCCATCATCGCCTGGGACATCTTCTGGCGGTCGTCGCCATGCTGTTCCTTCAGCGCCTGCATTTTCGGCGACACCGCACGCATGCGCGCCATCGACCTGTAGCTGGCCGCGGAGAGCGGGAAGAAGGCGAGCTTGATGACGATGGTCAGAACGATGATCGACCAGCCCCAGTTGCCCAGCAGAGCATGGATGTTCTCCAGCAGCCAGAAGATCGGCTGAGCGATGAACCAGAGGATGCCGTAGTCGACGGTCAGACGCAGACCGGGGGACAGTTCTTCCAGCTTATCCTGGCTCTTCGGGCCGGCATACAGCGTGGCGCCTGTCTCGCCCTGTGCGCCGGCAGGTACGGTAACGGCGGGGCCGGTGAAGCCGATGATGTAGTTACCCTGGCTATCCTTGCGCGTCTGCACCTGGTTGGTATCGCCCGGCTGAGGAATCCAGGCGGTGACGAAATAATGTTGCAGCCAGGCGATCCAGCCACCCTGCACGCTTTCACGCAGGTTGCTTTCATCCATGTCACCCATGGAGACCTTACGATACGGCTCGTCCTTGGTCCACAGCGCAGCGCCAAGGTAGGTAGCGGTGCCAGTGGCTGTGCTTGAGGAGGGATCGCCGCTGTTGTCGCGCTTGAGCTGACCGAACAGGTAACCGGTCCAGGGTTGACCGCTCTGGTTGTCGATCAGGTAGTTCACCTTCAGCGCATAGTTACCGCGCTCGAGGGTGAAACGCTTGATGTAGTTGACGCCATCAGCATTGTATTTCAGATCGACGACCACCTGATCCTGACCTTCGGCCAGTTGGTACTCGCTTTTCTCACTGCTGTACTGAGGACGCCCGCTGGCCTTGTCCGGGCCGTCGCCGATCAGGCCGCTTTGTGCTTCATAGACTCGCTCACCACTACGCTCGAACAGCTGAAACGGCACATCGGGACGATCCTGACGACGCGGGTACTGCGGCAGATGTAGTTCGACGATGTCGCCACCGCGCGGATCGATCGCCACATCAAGCACGTCGCTGCGCACACGAATCAGCTGGCTGCTCGGCGCATTAGCCGGCAGGGCACTGGCCTGTTGCTGGCCGGCAACCGCGGGCACATCGCCAGCGGTGCCTTCGCTGTTGGCCGCGGGGCTATCCGGAAGAGCCGGTACGCCCGGCTGGCTTTGCGCGGTTTCGGTCGGCAGGGCTGCCTGACCGTAGTCCTGATTCCATTGAAGAACCATCAGGTAGGCAACGACTGCTAGAGCGACGAGCAGTATCGAGCGTTTGATATCCATGGTTACTCGGCCATCGGAGATGAATTGGAAGTGTTATGAGAAGGCACGGGATCGTAGCCACCGGGATTCCACGGATGGCAGCGCCCCAATCTGCGCAGGCTCAGCCAGCCGCCACGCAGCAGGCCATGAGTTTCGATGGCCTCGAGTGCATAGCAGGAGCAGCTTGGATAGAAACGGCAGTGACTGGCCATCATCGGACTGATGGCGTACTGGTAGACCCTGATCGAAGCGATGGCCAATTTACGCATGGGTGCTGTTGGCGGCTCCAGGTTCGACGGCGGTCTTGGATGGGCTGCGTGACAGTCGCTTCCAGAGCTTGGCGAATTGTTTCGCCAGTTCGGGATTGTCCAGATCAGCCAATCCCTTGCGGGCGATGATCACGATGTCCCAGCCCACCAGATCCGACTGGTGACGGCGGAAGGTCTCACGTATCTGCCGCTTGATGCGGTTACGTTCGACCGAGAGCTTGACGCTTTTCTTGCCGATCACCAGCCCAAGGCGGGGGTGTTGCAGATCGTTCTCGCGTGCCAACAGCAGGACGTTCCTGCCAGGCACCTTACCGGAAGGGGAGTCGAAGACTGCCTTGAATTGGCGGGGAGTCAGCAGACGCTTTTCCCGGCCGAAGCCCCGACTCACTACCTGTTCCGGTATCAGACGGTCAGACGCTTACGGCCTTTGGCGCGACGACGCGACAGAACCTGACGACCGTTCTTGGTGGCCATACGTGCACGGAAACCGTGAGTACGAGCGCGCTTGATGGTGCTGGGCTGGAAAGTGCGTTTCATGGTGCGTTTACCTGGTGATCCATTGCGGGCCGGAATGGCCCCCTTTTAAGAGACCGGCGATTGTAGAGAAGCTATCGAGCCAGGTCAATTTCCAACCAGCCCTGCATGGATGAAAAAATAAGAGGAAAAGAAATATAAGCTCTTAAGATGTAATGCTTATATATGTGCAGCACCTTTTCTGTGGATAGATGGCTACAGACCTTAGGAGACGGGCACTCCCGCGAATGCAAACCTGGTGCGAAAGCGGTGCTCACCCCGTGCAGAGGCTCTGCGCAAGCTGGGGATTAAAACGTGAGATATCCACAGGTGGTGTTAATCAGTGCTTTTGAACAGGCTTGACCACTGCCCTCAGGGGTATTTATCAACAGACTTGGCGACAATGCTTTTCCATGCATTGAGTGGGTGACCAGACCTAGGGTATTCCGTCCTGCGCTTCAGGTTTGTTGTGGATAACCTGAGGGCGCGCCGTTACAATGGCCGCCGTCTTACCTCGACTGAGTCGATAGGAGCTTCCGTGTCGGTGGAACTTTGGCAGCAGTGTGTTGAGCTTTTGCGCGATGAACTGCCTGCTCAGCAATTCAACACATGGATTCGTCCACTACAGGTGGAAGGCGATGGTGATGAGTTGCGCGTCTATGCGCCCAATCGCTTCGTGCTCGACTGGGTCAACGAAAAGTACCTTTCCCGATTGTTGGAACTGCTGTCGGAGCGTTCAAGCGGAATCGCTCCGGCGCTTTCTCTCCTTATAGGCAGTAAACGGACGTCATCCGCCGCTCTTCCTTCGGCTGCTGCTGCACGTGCTCAGCCACAGCCACAGCCGCAGGCAGTAAGCGCGCCTGCGCCGGCCATACAGGCGCCACGCTTCGAGCCGTTGTCGGCTGACACCAGTGAACCCGAGCAGCCGCGTGTCGAGCGTACCGTGCAGGTCGAGGGTGGGCTCAAGCACACCAGCTACCTGAACCGGACCTTTACCTTCGAAAATTTCGTCGAGGGCAAATCCAACCAGTTGGCACGAGCCGCTGCCTGGCAGGTTGCCGACAATCCCAAGCATGGCTACAACCCGCTTTTTCTGTACGGCGGTGTTGGCCTGGGTAAGACTCACCTGATGCATGCAGTGGGTAATCACCTGCTGAAGAAGAACCCCAACGCCAAAGTGGTTTACCTGCACTCCGAGCGCTTCGTGGCCGATATGGTCAAGGCACTGCAGCTCAATGCCATCAACGAGTTCAAGCGCTTCTATCGCTCGGTCGATGCGCTGCTGATCGACGATATCCAGTTCTTCGCCAAAAAAGAGCGTTCGCAAGAAGAGTTCTTTCACACCTTCAACGCGCTGCTCGAAGGTGGCCAGCAGGTCATCCTCACCAGTGACCGCTATCCCAAGGAAATCGACGGCCTTGAGGAACGTCTGAAATCGCGTTTTGGCTGGGGGCTGACCGTTGCCGTCGAGCCGCCCGAGCTTGAGACTCGTGTAGCGATCCTGATGAAGAAGGCGGACCAGGCGAAGGTGGACCTGCCCCACGACGCGGCCTTCTTCATTGCCCAGCGGATCCGTTCGAACGTCCGTGAACTCGAAGGAGCGCTGAAGCGAGTCATCGCCCATGCTCACTTCATGGGGCGCGATATCACGATCGAACTGATTCGCGAATCGCTGAAGGACTTGCTGGCGTTGCAGGATAAACTGGTCAGCGTCGACAATATCCAGCGCACCGTGGCCGAATACTACAAGATCAAGATCTCCGACTTGCTGTCGAAGCGGCGATCGCGATCGGTCGCCCGACCGCGGCAGGTGGCCATGGCCCTGTCCAAGGAGCTGACCAACCACAGCCTCCCTGAGATTGGCGACGCGTTCGGTGGGCGGGATCACACCACGGTTCTGCATGCTTGCCGTAAGATCGCCGAACTACGGGAAACTGACGCGGATATACGTGAAGATTACAAGAATTTGCTGCGAACTTTGACAACCTGAGTGCGACCTAATCTATAGGCAAGGGACCAGACCATGCATTTCTCCATTCAGCGCGAAGCCCTGTTGAAACCCCTGCAGCTGGTTGCTGGCGTCGTTGAGCGCCGTCAGACCTTGCCGGTGCTGTCCAACGTACTGCTTGTGGTGCAAGGACAGCAATTGTCGCTGACCGGTACCGATCTCGAAGTCGAACTGGTCGGCCGTGTTGCCCTTGAAGAGGCCGCCGAGCCAGGCGAGATCACCGTTCCGGCGCGTAAACTCATGGACATTTGCAAGAGCCTGCCGAGCGATGCGCTGATCAATATCCGTCTCGATGATCAGAAGGTTGTTATCAAGTCCGGGCGCAGCCGCTTTACCCTTTCAACTTTGCCGGCCAATGACTTCCCTACGGTTGAAGAAGGCCCAGGTTCGCTTTCCTTCACCGTCGAACAGGGCAAGCTGCGCAAGCTGATCGAGCGCAGCAGCTTTGCCATGGCGCAGCAGGACGTTCGCTACTACCTCAACGGTATGCTCATCGAAGTTTCAAGCGGAATGCTTCGCGCGGTAGCGACGGACGGCCACCGCCTGGCGATGTGCTCGATGCAGGCGGGGATCGAGCAACCCGATCGGCATCAGGTCATCGTGCCGCGTAAGGGTATCCTCGAGCTCGCGCGGCTGCTCAATGATCAGGACGCCGAGGTCAGCATCGTTCTGGGCCAGCACCATATTCGCGCCACCACTGGCGAGTTCACCTTCACCTCCAAGCTGGTGGACGGCAAGTTCCCGGACTATGAGCGCGTGCTGCCGCGTGGTGGTGACAAGCTTGTGGTGGGAGATCGTCAGTTGCTGCGTGAAGCGTTCAGTCGCACGGCGATTCTCTCCAACGAAAAGTACCGCGGCATTCGTCTGCAGCTGGAAAGTGGGCTGTTGAAGATTCAGGCGAACAACCCCGAACAGGAAGAAGCTGAGGAAGAGGTTGCGGTCGACTACAACGGCAGTTCGTTGGAGATCGGTTTCAATGTCAGCTATCTGCTCGATGTGCTGGGCGTGATGACCACCGAACAGGTGCGTCTGATTCTGTCTGACGCGAACAGCAGTGCTCTGGTTCAGGAATTCGATAACGACGATTCCGCATATGTCGTGATGCCGATGCGTCTGTAAACCAGCTTCATGTCCCTCAGTCGCCTTTCCGTCACCGGGGTCCGCAATCTGCGCCCGGTGACGTTATCTCCCTCCTCTCGAATCAACATCCTCTTCGGCGATAACGGTAGCGGAAAAACCAGCCTGCTCGAAGCCATTCACCTGCTCGGGCTGGCGCGCTCGTTTCGTAGCATTCGGTTGAACCCCGTCATCACCTATGAACAATCAGCGTGCACTGTTTTTGGTCAAGTTGATCTGCCAGATCAGCACAGTCGTGCGTTGGGGGTTTCTCGGGATCGTAGCGGTGACGTCCGGATCCGTATCGATGGACAGGGGGTCAGGTCAGCCGCGGAGCTTGCCGATACGCTGCCTTTGCAACTGATCAATCCAGATAGTTTCCGCCTTCTCGAAGGCGCCCCGAAATTACGTAGGCAGTTTCTTGATTGGGGCGTGTTCCACGTGGAACATCGGTTCATGCCAGCCTGGCTACGCATGCAGCAGGCGCTCCGGCAACGGAACTCGTGGCTGCGGCATGGTACACTGGACGGCGCTTCGGATGCGGCCTGGAGCCGGGAACTGACGCTGGCAAGTGATGAAATTGACGGATATCGACGGGCCTATATTCAGGCACTTAAACCCGCATTTGAATCGACCCTCGCGGCCTTGCTCGACTTGGACGGCCTGAAGCTGAGTTATTACAGGGGGTGGGATAAAGACCGCTCCTTGGCTGATGTGCTGGCGTCTTCGCTGGAACGGGATAGGTCATTAGGGCACACCCAATCCGGGCCGCAGCGTGCGGATCTGCGATTGAAGGTTGGCAATCACAACGCGGCTGAAGTGCTGTCGCGCGGCCAGCAGAAATTGGTGGTGTGTGCATTGCGTATTGCTCAGGGCCATCTGGTTAGCGAAACCAAACGCGGTCAGTGCATCTATCTTGTCGACGATCTGCCGTCCGAATTGGACGCCCAACATAGGTTGGCGCTGTGCAAGTTGCTTGAGCAACTTAACTGTCAGGTGTTTATCACCTGCGTAGATTCATCCATTTTGCAAGAAGGCTGGCATGAACAGACGCCAGTCTCAATGTTTCACGTGGAACATGGGCAAATTACCCAGATCCACGGCCCCTCGGGAGTGAAGGCATGAGCGAAAACCACACGTACGATTCGTCGAGCATCAAGGTACTCAAAGGCCTTGATGCAGTGCGCAAGCGCCCTGGCATGTACATCGGCGATACCGACGACGGCACCGGTTTGCATCACATGGTCTTCGAGGTCGTCGATAACTCGATCGACGAAGCGCTGGCCGGGCATTGCAGCGACATCTCCATCACCATCCATACCGATGAATCCATCACCGTTCGCGACAACGGTCGCGGCATTCCGGTGGATATCCATGAGGAAGGTGTTTCGGCGGCAGAGGTCATCATGACCGTGCTGCACGCCGGCGGTAAGTTCGATGACAACTCCTACAAGGTATCCGGAGGCCTGCACGGCGTAGGTGTTTCGGTGGTCAATGCGCTGTCCGAGGAGTTGATGCTGACCATCCGCCGCGAGGGCAAGGTCTGGGAACAGCTCTACCGTCATGGCGTGCCCCAGGCACCTTTGGCTCCGGTAGGTGAAACTGATACCTCGGGTACACAGATTCACTTCAAGCCGTCGTCCGAGACCTTCCAGAACATCCATTTCAGCTGGGATATTCTGGCCAAGCGTCTGCGCGAACTGTCATTCCTGAACTCGGGTGTCGGTATCGTCCTGCGGGACGAGCGTACCGCCAAGGAAGAGCTGTTCAAGTACGAGGGCGGCCTGAGCGCGTTCGTTGCTTACCTGAACACAAACAAAACACCCGTCAACGAGGTGTTTCACTTCAACGTTCAGCGTGACGACGGCGTTGGTGTCGAGGTGGCGCTGCAGTGGAACGACAGCTTTAACGAGAACATTCTCTGCTTTACCAACAATATTCCTCAGCGTGACGGCGGTACTCACCTGGCCGGCTTCCGCTCCGCGCTGACGCGAAACCTGAATTCCTACATCGAGCAGGAAGGCCTGGCCAAGAAGCACAAGATCGCCACTACCGGCGACGATGCCCGCGAAGGCCTGACTGCGATTATTTCGGTGAAGGTTCCGGATCCTAAGTTCAGCTCGCAGACCAAGGACAAACTGGTTTCCTCGGAAGTGAAAACGGCCGTGGAACAGGAGATGGGCAAGTACTTCGGTGATTTCCTCCTCGAGCATCCGGGCGAGGCCAAGGCCGTGGTCGGCAAGATGATCGATGCCGCCCGTGCTCGCGAGGCTGCGCGCAAGGCTCGGGAAATGACCCGTCGTAAAGGCGCTCTGGATATCGCCGGCCTGCCGGGCAAACTTGCTGACTGCCAGGAAAAGGATCCCGCGCTTTCCGAACTCTACATAGTGGAGGGTGATTCCGCGGGTGGCTCGGCCAAGCAAGGTCGTAACCGCAAGACTCAAGCAATTTTGCCGCTCAAGGGCAAGATCCTTAACGTCGAGAAGGCGCGTTTCGACAAGATGATCTCATCCCAGGAAGTGGGCACCCTGATTACCGCTCTGGGCTGTGGTATCGGGCGTGAAGAGTACAATATCGACAAGCTGCGCTATCACAACATCATCATCATGACCGACGCCGACGTCGACGGTTCGCACATCCGGACGCTGTTGTTGACCTTCTTCTTCCGTCAGCTGCCTGAGCTGATCGAGCGCGGCTATGTATATATCGCCCAGCCGCCGCTCTATAAGGTCAAGCGTGGCAAGCAGGAGCAGTACATCAAGGACGACGAGGCGATGGAGGAATACCTCACCCAGTCGGCCCTGGAAGACGCCAGCCTGCACGTCAATGAGCATGCCCCAGGCCTTTCTGGTGGAGCGCTGGAGAAGCTGGTCAACGATTACCGTACGGTGATGAAAACTCTGCAGCGCCTATCGCGTCTGTATCCACTGGAGTTGACTGAGCACTTCATCTACCTGCCGCGTGTTTCAGTAGAGCAGTTGGCCGATCACGCCGCGATGCAGGCCTGGCTGGAGCAGTACAGCGCGCAACTCAAGGTCGGTGAACGCTCCGGTTTGATCTACAACGTCAGCTTGCGTGAAGACAAAGAGCGCCACCTGTGGCTGCCGGAAGTCGAGATTAGCTCCCACGGCCTGGCCAGCTACATCACCTTCAACCGTGATTTCTTCGCCAGCAACGATTACCGGACCGTAACCGCTCTCGGTGAGAAGCTGAACAGCCTGCTCGAAGAGGGAGCCTATGTTCAGCGCGGTGAGCGCAAAAAGCAGGTATCCAGCTTCAAGCAAGCGCTGGAATGGTTGATGACCGAAGGCACGCGCCGCCACAGCGTTCAGCGATACAAGGGACTGGGCGAGATGAACCCGGATCAACTGTGGGAAACCACCATGGATCCAAACGTACGGCGCATGTTGAAAGTGACGATCGAAGATGCCATTGGTGCAGATCAGATCTTCAATACCCTGATGGGCGATGCCGTTGAACCGCGCCGCGACTTCATCGAAACCAACGCTCTGGCAGTGTCTAATCTGGACTTCTGATCCGCTTGTCGACGGGCAGGTTAATTGGCATGATTTAACGAGTTATTGTCATGACAATTTCTGTCACTACCCCGGCCTAGCGCCGGGGTTTTTCTTTGCAGATCAGGCACTTAGGCATAGCCACACAGCCACGTATAGGCGAGCTGTGTAGTGAAGCTACAAGGAAGAGGCAAAAAATCTCGTTTGGGCGTGGACGAATTCTGGGAGATTCGGTGGGACGGCTAGGGCGCTTCAATTTATGCCAATCAAAAGGGATCGCCCATCAGCAGTCATCACTGATGGGCAGTGCGATGCGACACGCTTGCGGCTTCTTTAAAACAAACCGCATGCTGATGTCCCTGCCACCCTGCCACCCTGCCACCCTGCCACCCTGCCACCCTGCCACTGGAGGTGGGCAAAGTTATTTGCCCATTCGGCCAAAGTTAAGCGGTTCAGCCAAAGTTATTGGCCACAGACAAACCCCGGTAGATCTCGTATCTGCTGGGGTTTTCTTTTGGCTGCTCATAAAGACGCCTATTGATAGACTGGAGAAATTTAGCGCTAGAGATATGCGCTAGCATCGACACCTACTCGATGAGTTGGGACGGCGACTTTGTCAGTAATCGACGGGTTGTGCTGCTGGTTGATGACGAGCGCGGAGAATGGTTCGCAAGCATCTCTAAGCTCGCTGGATTTCTTTGGGATGAGAACCTGCATGGGCTACATCTGTTGAAGAAAGTAAAGAGGCTTTGAGCCTGTGTGGTGTGGGCATCAAGGCCACGGTTCAGTCGAAGCAATGGCCTTTATCGGGAACCAGCATGATAGGCTCCGGCGCACCACCGACTAACAAGGACGTAAAGGGAGTCCCATGCAGTCCCCTGATCTCTCGCTGGCTGGGAAGCTTGATAACCTTTTAACTAAAGGCCTCTGCTCACTGCTTGGCGGATTAGCCAACACATTCATTTGGCTCTTAGGAGTGCTGGTGCTGGTAGGCCAGCCCATACAGATCTTTAAGTATGGTGAAGGCCTGTCTGATATTTCGTGGGCAGAATGGGGCTTTATGCTCCTGTTCGTATTGCTGCTACGGCGACACATTCACTATTGCCGTCACTTCTCCACTGGGATTTGGGCAGGGTTAAGCCGATTAGTGGTTTTCCAAGGAAGACTCGCGTGTGCAGGCCTCAGTATTTTGGGGTTTGTGGTGGGCCTTGAGTCCCAGTTAGGGGCTTCGACTGATCTTTCGAGCACTGTAGACCCAGTCATGGATGTGACGGGATTAGGCCTTGTGTTGCTGATGCTTTACCTGGCGGCACCCACCTCCTCCACTACAAGGTCTGCCCCCGTCGACCCCCTCGCTCGTGCCTGTTGAAAAGGAAGTAGCTGTATGAGGGCTCTCAACTTTGTGATTTTCCTGATGCTTGGCAGTAGCAATATTGCCTATGCCTTGCCTGACAGTGAGTCGAAACATCTGGTGACTAGCTGTCAGGCGCTAGTGGAAATCTATGCAAAACGCGATCAGCAGCATCTTCTGGCAGGGCTGACGACCTCCACCTCAGCGGCATTGCGTGCGGGATATTGCCGAGGCGTTCTAGACGAGTATCGGCGGAGCACCGACTTTTGCTACCAAGGTGACTGGTATGTACAGGCCGCACGTATTGCAGAGTACCCCTCGTATGCAGAGGATCTCCCAGCGTTAGATGAATTGTTGAAGCAGTCCTGTGCGATCTAATGCAGCTGATTGGCTCGAACACACGCAGATGCTGGAGCGTCTGCTGTGCCCGCCGCTTTCGCCACCTTTATCTCAGAAGCAATACGGGACACTCCGAGTTGCGCTCAACACGCTGATTGAGGCCTTAGCTCCACCCAAAGTGAAAAAGGAGCAAGACGGGCTCAACCCCAAACCGCCGCCCTTGATCAGGATGGATCGTAGACGTGCTGATGGGCCGGGCGCCGGAGATGGCCGTGAGCGCTGGTACATACACCCTGATGACGAGGTGTTGGTGTGGAATGCCATCGTCTTACAGGGGTTGTTTGGGGCTCCGAAAATCGCGGGCATGCTCATCCGTGATCATTCAGAGCGGCAGGCTTATGTGGATTGGGCCAAGCAGCTCTTCCTAGAACGCCCCTCGGTGGCTGGCCTGGGGCTATATCGGCATGAGTTGAGTTTGCTGCTCAGTAGCTTGGTCGATAGTGACCTGACCCAGATAAAACTCCCCAATCCATTCGTGGATGCCTGGCCACAAATGGGGCTTGGCCCCCATCAGGGCAGTCTGCTGAAGGCCTTGGCGGCACAAACAGCCGTTCTGTCAGTAGGGGACAGCATGATGACGCATTACCTCAATGGCGAATTGGAGCGGGCCTTTCTTGCTGCCAATCAGGTTGTGACAGACAGTCCGCTGCTGTTGAAGTATCGCGATCTGATCATCAGCGAATACCAGGACGCGAAGGAGTTTGATGATTTGCTGGATTTTCTTCGCTGAGCGCTTGGTTGTGGAATCCACACACTGAGACTGGCTCCGTCATCACACACGGAGCCAGTCATGCATACCATTCAAGCCATTCTCTCCAGTTGTCCGCATCAGGTCAGTGCGTGTCATAAGGCCAAAGCACTCGATATCGATCAAGCCCTGCATGCTGGTATTCCCTTCACTGCGTTGGGCGGCAAGCGCGTGCGCTGTCGTGAGGGGTTGCTCCGCTTCAAGCTCGGCAGTGACTGGCGGCTGCTTTATCAAGTAGTGGCTAACGGTTACGTGCCCTGCGCGCTGGTCAGTCGCCAGTGTTTTGAACGTGAGCTGAAGCGAAGGCGGGTCATCAAGGCCTGCAACCTTCAATCACAGGAGAAACAAGCATGAATGCCATTGCATTGTTGAATCAGCCTTTGCTCACGGCTAATGGCCTGGACGTGAATGTCAGTCAACTGGACTTCAAGCGTCTGAAGCATAAGTACACCGAGTCTTCGGAAGCGGAAATGTCGGCGGCGGAGTGGGACTTTGGTGAGCAGGAGTACCGCCGCTTTCTGACTCTGAAGTGCTTCTATCCCTCGGTAGCGTTGGTACCTAGCAAGATGGTGGATGCCATTTGGCACGCCCACATTCTGGATACCCGCGCCTATCGTGAGGACTGCCACAAGGTTTTCGGTCGCTTCATTGACCACTACCCCTACTTCGGAATCTACGGCAAGGACGACTATCAGGAGTTGAAGAGCGCCTTTGCCCAAACCGTGGCGCTGTATGAGAAGCACTTTGGTGCGTATCCGGGCGGCGGCAGCGAGACTCAAGCCATGCGCTGCAAGGATCACGCATGCCACGTCGAATCTAAGTGTGCATGCCGTGTTGAGGGTGCATGCAAAGACGATGTAGCAGCCTATTAATTCTGGAGGTGGATATGAGTAAGCAGCCTAAAAGCCCTACCAGCCAGACGCCCAAGCCAGCCCCACGCCCGGTTGTCCCTAATTTGCCCAGTACCACGGGGAACAAATCGGGAGGTGGTCGCGGTAACTACCCACCAGCGAAGTCTAAATAACTGAATAGGGCTAACAGGCTCATCAATGGGCCTGTTAGCCCCAGCACGGGATGCACTCCTTCCGGAGTCTGTCCGGCTTGATCTCGATCTGGATCGATAGCCCTCAGGATTTATTTATCAAAACTGTTAATAAAATCTGGGCCTGATGCGTTACCGGCTCATCGCTAGAAAATGGCATGCGCGTCACTTTCTCTGGGCTCTTAGAGCGACCTAAAGCCTGTCTTCGTGTCCAAGTACACAGGAGATGGCACAGATGAAACGCATTCAGTGGCCCGAGATCAGTGATGTGGAACCCCACATCAATCTTATGGTTGCTTTTGATTCAGGGCAGGGCATGCAGGCGTGGGGGGCATGCATATGTCTGGGGACTGCCAAAGCGCTGTATTACGGGCTTGGGACAGATGCATTGAAAGACCATGCTTCTGTCGAAGCTTTGCAGTGGCTCTCAACGCAGTTGGGTACGCCGCTGAGCAAGCTAGAGCTGCCAGTCGCCGGCATCCTCACTACGCTCCATGGCTTTTTCCTTGGTGGGTGTGCGAACGATCTGTCCGCATACAGCCGCCATGGTCGCTTTTGCGAGACGGCATTCGGTGATTTGCATCGAGTATCTTTGGAATGGCTTGAGGCCGGTACGGGCGAGCCCTTTAGTTTGATGTTCTGCTGGTAAAAGGAAGCTACCAATGCGGTTGTTCAGCTACAAAATGACCCACGACACTGGATTTGCTCCAAATCCGTTTGGCCACACACTGACGCTAGCTACCTGCAAGCCGCAGATTCGCCGCTCAAAGAAGCAGGGTGATTGGATCGCTGGATTCACATCCAAGGCCCTGACTGGAGATCGGGTTGGTGAAGAACGCCTGATCTATCTGATGCAAGTGGGGAAGAAACTGCACCTACGCGATTACTACAGCGACCCTCTTTTCCAAGACAAAATACCTAACCTCGGCAAGTCCGGCCCTATCCCCAAAGCGGGGGATAACATCTACAGACCCCTTATGCCAGGTGCATTCGAGCCAGCGCATTTTGAGCAAGTCCCCAATCCCAATCACTGGGATACGGGTGCTGATGCTCCCAGTCCTTTTGATCTACGCCGAGATTTATCAGGGCAGTACGCCTTGATTGCCGACGAGTTCTATTACTTTGGAGCTCAAGCCATTTCACTCCCTGAAGCCGTCCGCCCAGCGCTACCCCGTGGACAGTCGGCTCATGGCATTCAGTCTTCCGAAGAGCTAGCCGAGCGATTTATTTCCTTCATACGGTCGCGTTACCAGCCGGGCAGGCATGGTCATCCGACGCAGTGGCCAAAAGATGAGCTCGCCAGCATGTCTAAATGCGGAGGCCGCTGATGCGCGTCATCCTGAGTCGAAAAGGTTTTGATTCCACGGCAGGGGGGTGTCCAAGCCCGATTTTTCCGGATGGGCGCATGCTTTCATTGCCTATTCCGGATAAAGGCTCGCCCATTGCCTATCAAGACCTGTCGTTTGGGGATATGAACGTTGGTGATCTGATTGTAGAGCTCACAGGCGATGCCAAGCGGAGTCGCCATTTCGCTCACTTGGATCCAGATCTGCGCGCTGATTCCCTACCACGGTCGCCTGGTTGGAAACCTTTATTGGGACAGATGGGTAGTGCCCAAGGGCACCTTCGCAAGCAGGGCGTTCAAGCCGGTGATGTTTTTCTGTTCTTTGGATCGTTCAGACCTGTTGAGCAGACGGCAGAAGGCTGGCGCTTCAAAAGAGCGGAACGGGCACGCCATATCATCTGGGGTTGGATGCAGATTGGGCGGATTCACAAGGTTGATGAACTCCCAAGTGATGAAATGCATTGGGCGCGCTATCACCCGCATTTCGCATACTCCCCAGATGCATCCAATACCCTGTATGAGTCAACAGATCAGCTAGTTGTTGGCGGTGCTCACACCCATGCTCTAGGTTCAGGTGTATTCACAAATTTTGATGAGAGATTGGTGCTGACAGCCCCCGAGAGTAATGCCCAAACTAGCTGGAGGCTGCCAAGCTTTTTGGCTCCAGTAGATGGACGCTCACAGCTGAGTTATCACGGTGATGCACGTCGATGGCGCATAGTTGGTGATGAGTGTTTGCTCAACAGTGTGGCCAGAGGGCAAGAGTTCGTCTTTGACACGCAGGGGCAGGACGCTCCTATTCAGTGGATTCTGTCCCTGCTCGAGTCGATTCCATCCAGCAACTGAGGTGGAGACCAAGAACGCCGGGACAGTTCGACTTTCCGGTTTTCCCCTGCTTCGAAGAAACTTTTTCTGCACTCCGTGTATTTATCCCAGGCCTTTGCGCGGGCCGGATCTTCAGATGCCTGGTGATCAGCGACTGGGGATTGCTACGTTTGAACATAGGCAGGAAGTATGGCCCGCTTCCGAAATGCGGCTCAGCGATAAAATTCAATCACCCGATGACGGCGATAGCTCAAAAAATGCTCAATTATTGCTGAGCCATAATTTCTTAAAATCTGGACGATATTCGTTTGTGGCTTGTGCGTGGATTCTTCAGAACAATCTGACAGTGGCGCCATGCTCGACTTTGCGACAGATTGCTAGCTAGAATCTGTCGCAGGCGCCCGCCCAACTTGCACACGAGTTAAAAAAGGCTTTTTGTTTTGCCCTCCTCTTGTTGATATCTGAAACCTTCAAAGCCTAGTCGTCTGGGGCTTAAACGTGTGCCACGTGCTCCTAACGGTTGGGCTATGAGGATGGTTTCATGGCTATCAAAGAACTCGCGTTTTCCGCGAAGCAGCATCTAAATTCCGCAACCGGTCAGCAATTCAAGCAGAGCCATGTCTATGAGCTTTTAGCTGCATGCAATGGATTTAAGTCCAGTGCTTCGCTGAATTCCCATCATGTATTTGCCACGCTGGATGACGAGCCTGAAATCTCCAGCGAGCGTTTGCTGCTTCTGCATCAGCGTCTGATTGACCTGGGCTATGCAGACGTTGCAGAGGCAGCAGGCTCTGCAATATTGCACTTCGTCAGTCTGCATCGATTTGCAGCTGTGCCCCTCTCGTTCGTGCTTGCCTCTGTAAGGAGCGGCGATATCGGGGAACGCTATCTCGATGACTATTACGATGATCCTGACGACGATGGTGATGATGGTTTCGAGGTTGCTCACTCTCGAAAAGAGCTTTGGTTGGACGAGGATCGGCTAGATCTTCTTTTCGATGGGCTGGATGCTGCGGCAGGCCGAGGGAATGCCTTGGCTCATTACGCACTTGCGCTTATTTACGGGCGAGGTGGGATTTTGGATGAGCATGATCCCAGTCCTGGTGACGACTATTGGCTCAAGCAGTGGGAGCTTGGAAAAGAGCTTAAGGGCGTCGAGCTGGAGTGGGCGCAAGCCGCCCTGGCAGATCGTGAGCGGATATCGAAATCTGATTTTCATCTCGAACAAGCAGCTTTATTGGGTTTCGATGAAGCGGTTGTCGATCTTGCAGAAAAAACCGGAGATCAAGCGCTACTCAGTCGGGTTTTTGCTCTTTCTTCCTTCAGTGAACCGATGCGGATTGCTGATTTAGCGGCGCAGTGTGGTCAGCCTGCGATGTCAAAGCATTGGTGCATCCAAGCGGCTAGACAGGGTGACCTGCAAGCCATGCGTCACCTGATCGATCACATCGATTCGGAAAATATATTCCAAGGCTGGGTCTGGGTTTTCTTATCAGAGATGCTCGGTCGCGATCTCCGGAATAGCTCGATGAGGGCATACCACGACGGTGGCATGTATGCCGATCAAGAGTACGACGATGATCAAGGTGGCCCGCTCTATGTCGCTGGGGATGAGGGCGTAGAACTGGAGCCCATCAGTTCTGCTGAAGAGGCTGAGGCCAAGAGGCAGGCGGCTGAACTGTTCCGCAGTATTGGTAGTAAGGGCGCTTTCGGCATGATGGATTCAACTACAGGGAGTTTCGTATGAGTGCTCAGCCGCAAAACCTGAATGTCGCCATGTTCATTGATGCTGACAATGCGCCAAGCCGCAAGATAGGGGACGTTCTCGCTGAACTCGCTTCCTACGGTTCGGTGTCCATTCGCCGAGCCTATTGCAACTGGAAGAACCCATGCCTGGATCCATGGGGCAAAGTGCTGCATGAGCATGCAATTCAGCCGATTCAGCAGTTCGATCTGGTTAAAGGTAAGAACGCGACGGACATGGCCATGGCTGTTGATGCCATGGATGTGCTGTTCAATAAGCCCGTCGATGTCTTCTGTTTGGTTTCGTCCGACTGCGATTTCACCCCACTAGTCATGCGACTGCGGGCCGAAGGCAAGCAAGTCGTGGGTTTTGGTGAACGCAAAACGCCTGAGCCTTTCGTGAATGCGTGCTCACGATTTCTGTATGTTGATCAACCAGAGCTGACGGATGACCAGGTTGGTGCTCTGATCACGCATCTGGAAAAAAGCTTGGCAGTTGAAGACTCAGGGCTCGTGCCTGCTCCTGAGAGAAAAACCTGCAAGGAACTCAAAGGTGATACCAAGCTATGTTGCCGCTGACCGAAAACTGACCCAGTAGAGGCTGTTCTGCCGACTGAAAACTGACCCAGGTGTTCAACTGCTTCTGCTCAATTATTGAGCAGGAGAACACAGGGTGATCAGTATGGAAATGATGGGCAAAATTCGGCGGATGTATTTCCGCGACAAGCTGTCGCTGCATGAGATAGCCAAGCGCACCGGGCTGGCGCGCAACACGATTCGCAAGTGGGTCAGAGCACCTGAGGCCAAGCCGCCGGTCTACCAACGCCGCGCGATCTTCAACAAACTCAGCCCTTTTCACGCCACGCTGGAGCAGGCGCTAAAAGCCGATTCGCTGCGGCCCAAGCAACAGCGGCGCAGTGCCAAGGCGCTGTTGGCGCAAATCAAAGCCGAAGGTTATGACGGTGGCTACAGCCAGCTCACCGCGTTTATCCGTGCCTGGCGAGGGGGACAGGGCAAGGCGTCGCAGGCCTTTGTGCCGCTGACCTTTGCTCTTGGCGAGGCGTTTCAGTTTGACTGGAGCGAGGAAGGCTTGCTGGTCGGCGGCATTTACCGGCGTATGCAGGTGGCACATCTGAAGCTGTGTGCCAGCCGTGCGTTCTGGCTTGTGGCGTATCCGAGCCAGGGCCATGAGATGTTATTTGACGCCCATACACGCTCGTTCGGCGCCTTGGGCGGCGTGCCGCGCCGGGGCATCTACGACAACATGAAGACCGCCGTCGACAAGGTCAATAAGGGCAAAGGCCGGGCGGTGAATGCGCGCTTTGCGGTGATGTGCGCGCATTACCTGTTCGATCCGGACTTCTGCAACGTCGCCGCTGGTTGGGAAAAGGGCATCGTTGAAAAGAACGTGCAAGACAGCCGCAGGCGTATCTGGCTAGACGCCCAGGACTGCCAGTTTCACTCCTTCGAGGAACTCAATGCCTGGCTGGGCCAGCGCTGCCGCGCGCTTTGGAACGAGCTGACGCACCCTCAATACAGCGGGCTGAGTGTGGCCGAAGTGCTGGAGTTGGAGCGCGCTGAACTGATGCCTGTGCCAGCGCCATTCGACGGTTACGTCGAGCGGCCTGCGCGGGTCTCCAGCACCTGCCTGGTCAGCGTCGGGCGCAACCGCTACTCGGCGCCGTGTGAGTACGCGGGTAAGTGGGTCAGCAGCCGTTTGTATCCGACGCGAATCGAGGTGGTGGCTGACGACGCGCTGATCGCCAGCCATGTCCGCTTGCTGGATCGCGACCAGGTCAGCTATGACTGGCAGCACTACCTCCCGCTGATCGAACGCAAGCCCGGTGCGCTGCGCAACGGCGCGCCCTTTGCTGATCTGCCGGCGCCGCTGCGTCAGCTTAAGCACGGTCTGGGGCGTCATGCCGGCGGTGACCGGATCATGGCGCAAGTTCTGGCTGCCGTACCGGTCGCCGGGCTCGATGCGGTGCTGGTGGCTGTTGAGCTGGTACTGGAAAGCGGCAGCCTGAGCGCCGAACACATCCTCAATGTCGTGGCGCGCCTGGCCGCGACCGAACCACCACCCAGCGTCGAAACCCACTTGTCGCTCAAGGAAGCCCCCGTCGCTAACACGGCGCGCTACGACCGCCTGCGTGGCCAGGCCGAGGAGGTCGGTCATGCGTGATTTGATGGCGGAACTCAAGGAGCTGCGCCTGCACGGCATGGCCACGGCCTGGGCGGAGTTAACTGCACAGGGTGAGTCGAACACAGCCTCGTCCAAGTGGCTGCTCGAACACCTGCTGGAACAAGAGCACACAGATCGCGCCATGCGCTCGGTGAGCCACCAGATGAACATGGCCAAGCTGCCGATGCACCGCGATCTGGCCAGCTTCGATTTCAACGCCTCTAGCGCCGACGCACGCCTGATCAGCGAGCTGGCCAGCCTGGCCTTTACCGACACCGCGCAGAACGTGGTGCTGATCGGTGGGCCAGGCACCGGTAAAACCCACCTAGCCACCGCGCTGGCCGTGTCCGGCATCACCCGGCACGGTAAGCGCGTGCGCTTCTACTCCACGGTCGATCTGGTCAATCTGCTGGAGCGCGAAAAACACGACGGCAAAGCCGGGCGGATCGCCCAGGCACTGCTGCGCATGGATCTGGTCATCCTCGACGAACTGGGTTATCTGCCGTTCAGCCAGGCTGGCGGTGCGTTGCTGTTTCACCTGCTGTCCAAGCTGTACGAACACACCAGCGTGGTGATCACCACCAACCTGAGCTTCGCCGAATGGTCGAGCGTGTTCGGCGACGCCAAGATGACCACCGCCCTGCTGGATCGGCTGACCCACCACTGCCACATCGTCGAAACCGGTAACGAGTCCTATCGCCTGCAACACAGTAGCTTGGCGGCCCAGGCCAAGATCAAATCACGGGAGCGAAAGCGTAAGGGCGGCCAGGAACCGGAGAACGATGAGTCGTTCTGATTTCATGGTGACGACGGCCTGCTGCATGGCTGCATGTGGCAGGTCTTCAACAGCTGAACTGGGACAGCGAGGGAGTGGGTTCAAAAGCAGCTGCGCTGGTAGACTTATCCACAGTTGCTGGTAACAAAATCAGCAATCCGCCCTGGGTCAAATTTCAATCGGCAGGGTGGGTCAATTTTCCATCAGCGCCAACAACCAAGCTAATGAATCTGCTTCGCAACGCGGTCGCATATGCAGAGAGCGAAGATGGCTGGGCCTCTTTGGCAACGGTGGGTAGTCGGATCGGTAATCAGGCTTCGTTCGATGCCCGGAACTACGGTTATCCACGGTTGGTAGACCTTTTTGCGGCCATCGATCTTTTCGAGATGAAGCGAGTTAACAATCACCCTCAGATTAGGTACAAGAGGCGATCTGCTACTTCAGTGGCCTAACCTTTTCGCTGAGACCACATAGAGCTGCTATAGCGAATGGCTTACATGGCCTGACGGTGTTGGCCGCTTCCTGCATGGCCTTGTGGGCACTAATCTAGCTCCATCCACTGAGCAACGGATGTGCTCGGCATCAAGGATGATTGGCCATTGCTAGGACGCATCGACAGGATGTTGGATGGTCAGGAAAGAACCCGCTTCGGCGGGTTTTTTGTTGCCTGAAAAAAGGGGGCGGGCATGTGGCCACTCCCCTGCAAGCCTGAGGCGCTGGCCGCTGCGTCTACGGGTTTTGTGCGGGGTGGAGCAGGCGTGCTACTCGATTCATGTATTAACAAATACGTTAATAGATTCCCGAGCTGTGGGGTGCGTATAACGGGCGCTATGTTCAATAGTGCCCCGCTGCGGACAGGGTGCTGGCGACCACTTCAGCATTATGTGGCTACCGGGCACCTGGGGTGTGGTGCCGCAGTCAGGAGGCACTTGGTCGGTGTGTTACTGGCGGGGGTGCCAACCCGCTTGCCAAACGACGGCTACCCTGTCACTGTAAATACGAATGTCATTACAGTGAGGGCCGCACCATGGCGTCCATCAATATCCGCATCGACGACGAGCTTAAGGCGCGTGCTTATCAGGAGCTGGAAAAGCTTGGCGTCACCCCCTCTGAGCTGATGCGCCAGGCCTTGCAGTATGTAGCCGAGCGCGGACAGCTGCCATTTCGCCCGGTGCTGATGACCGAGGAAGATGAAGCGTTAATCGCTACGGTTCGTGAACGCCTGGCCGCTCCGCAGCGCGTGAAGGTTGCGTTGGATGATCTATAGCCTTGAGTTTGATGCGCGGGCACTGAAGGAATGGCAAAAACTGGGTGATACCGTTCGCCAGCAGCTGAAGAAAAAGCTCGCTGAGGTGTTGCTGAATCCGCGCATTGAAGCCAATCGGCTCCATTCGCTGCCGGACTGCTACAAGATCAAGCTGCGCAGCAGTGGTTATCGCCTGGTGTACCAGGTGCTTGACCACGAGGTGGTGGTGTTTGTGGTCGCGGTTGATCGCCGTGAGCGTGAGCAGGCCTATCGCAAGGCAGCCGAGCGTCTTAAATAGTGGGCTCAGCTGTTCCCCTATGACTGAAAGGTGGTCTCGGCACGATGAGTGGTGATGATCTGCTTGAGCATCTACGGGCCGAAAATGCGCGGTTGATCGCGCTGTTGGACGCGCATGGTGTTGAGTGGCGCTTGCCTGACGAGCCGCCGCTAGTTGAACCGACTAGCCCGCCTCCACTGATAAGTTCGAGTCTCGACACGGATGCCAAGTTGGCGTTGTTCAGGCGACTGTTTCGGGGCCGTGCCGATGTGTTTCCCGTGCGCTGGGAAAGCAAGGCCGGTAAATCGGGCTACTCACCGGCGTGCGCCAATGAATGGCGTCCAGGCGTGTGTGAGAAGCCACGGATCAAGTGCGGAGATTGCTCTTTCCGCCAACTCCTGCCGCTGACTGATCAGGTGCTCTACAAGCATCTGGCGGGAGAGATTGTTATCGGCGTTTACCCGTTGCTGCCAGACGACACCTGCTACTTCCTGGCAGTGGATTTTGACGAGGCCGATTGGCGCGCGGATGTCATGGCGTTCGCTCAGTCTTGCCGCGAGTTGGGTGTGCCGGTGGCCCTGGAGATTTCCCGCTCCGGTAACGGGGCGCATGCCTGGATTTTCTTCGAGCGTAATGTCCCCGCCTATGAGGCGCGCCTGCTCGGCTCCGCGATCATCAGTCATACCTGCGAGCGCACCCGGCAACTGACGCTGAGCTCGTATGACCGACTGTTTCCAAATCAGGACAGCATGCCCAAAGGCGGCTTTGGTAACTTGATTGCCTTGCCCTTGCAGAAGCGAGCTCGCGCGCTCAACGGCAGTGTTTTTGCCGATGAGACGTTGGTGGCCTATCCCGACCAATGGGCATTTCTGGCCAGCATTCAGCCTATGCCCGTGCAGGATATTGCGCCGAAAACCCTGCTGGCCACTGGAGGTCGGCATCCGTTGGATGTCACCGCAGTAGCGGATGACGAGGAGTCGAAACCCTGGCAGCGCACAGCGGAAAAGACTCAGAAGTTGGCTTGTCCGTTACCCGAGTCAGTGAACGTTACCCTGGCCAACCAGATCTATTTCGACAAGTCCGAACTGCCCCAGCCATTGGTCAACAAGCTCATCCGCTTGGCGGCCTTTCAGAACCCCGAATTCTACAAGGCACAGGCCATGCGTCTGCCTGTGTGGAACAAGCCCCGGATCATTGGTTGCGCGGAAAACTTTCCCCAGCATATTGCCTTGCCCCGTGGCTGCCTGGATGACGTGCGGGCATTGCTGCATGACAACGGGATTGAGCTGGTGCTGCACGATGAGCGCTTCGCTGGAGAGCCCATCGATGTCCACTTTGCGGGCACGCTACGCCCGGATCAAGAGGCTGCTCTCGAAGGCATGTTGGCGCACGACACCGGCGTCCTCTGTGCGCCCACTGCTTTTGGAAAAACCGTCACGGCTGCCGCGCTGATTGCCCGGCGTGGTGTGAACACGCTGGTGCTGGTGCACCGGACGGAGTTGCTCCAGCAGTGGAAGGAGAGGTTGCAGGCGTTTCTGGGTGCAGACAAAACGAAAGTCGGCACCATCGGCGGTGGTAAGACCAAGCCGACAGGCATCATCGATATTGCCGTGATGCAGTCCTTGTCGCGGCAGGGCGAAGTCAGCGAGCAGGTGAAAAATTACGGACAAATCATCGTGGATGAATGCCATCACCTGTCAGCTTTTTCGTTCGAGGCCCTCCTCAAGGCCGCAAGCGCAAAATATGTCTTGGGACTGACTGCTACACCCATACGTCGTGATGGGCAGCAGCCGATTATCTTCATGCAGTGCGGGCCCATCCGGCATACCGCGAGTAGGCCGGAGAGTGCTCCAGCTGATCTGGCAGTGACACCACTGTGGCTTTCTCGACCGATAGTCATGCCTGAAGGGACAGGCATCCAGGATGTTTTCTTGCAGGTGTGCAACGACACGGAGCGAACAGCCAAGGTTGTTGCCGAGGTCGGAGAGGCTTTTGACCAAGGACGGAAGATCCTGGTGCTGACTGAGCGAACGGATCACCTCAGTGCAATTGAGGAACAGCTGGTTGGCCGGGTCGAGAACCTATTCACGCTGCATGGGCGGATGTCTAAGAAGCAACGCTCCGCACTAATTGGCGAACTGGAAGCACTGCCAGCCGATGCACCACGGGTGATCCTGGCAACCGGGAAACTGGTTGGAGAGGGTTTTGACCTCCCGGCACTGGATACCTTGGTACTGGCCATGCCGGTTTCCTGGAAGGGCACTCTCCAGCAGTATGCGGGCCGCCTGCACCGGGAACATGTGAGTAAGGCTGATGTGCGCATCATTGACTTCATTGATGCCGGACATCCTGCTTTGCTCCGTATGTGGAGCAAGCGCCAAGCGGGTTACAAGGCTATGGGCTATCGATTTGCTGATTCGTCCAGCTCAATGGAGCTGCTGGCAAATGGTTAACGAGTCTTCATACAGCCACCAAGCTTCCGTCTGTCGGAGGTGGAAAGTGGCTATTTCCTACTCGGTGGATTCACCGTAATCTGGGTTCCATTGACAGGTTGTCAATCCAGGGCGTGGCTTGAGGCCTTCCTCCAGCACGTCCGCTGTCTTACCGAAATGTAGTGCTGCGAGCGGCTCGTTTCAGGGGCTTACGGAAAATGCCATTTATTGCGGTAATTTCGGCGGAAAATGCCACTTTATGTGGCTCAATCATGCCAATAATGGTGCCCATTGCTTTTCGTAAGCCATTGATTTAATTGAGTTTACCTGTGGTTCTGAATGCCAGGTTTGTCGCCCGTCGACATCGCCGCCGCCGTTCCAGACCAAGGCAACAAAACAGAACCCCGACTCACAAGGTCGGGGTTTTTGTTTTTAGGGATAGGCTGTCTAAATCGAACTGACTGTTTTAATCAATTTCGAAATAGTCCCTTTCCGGCGTAAGGTTGCTTCATTCGAGATTCATCACCTTACCGAGCCTCCGGGCCACCATAGTTCACGAGGACAGTTGCCAATGTTGGACACCAATCTCAAGACCCAGTTGAAAGCCTACCTGGAGAAGGTCACCCAGCCCTTCGAGATCGTCGCGTCCCTCGATGACGGCGAGAAATCCCGGGAAATGCTGAGCCTGCTGCAGGACATCGCCGGTCTCAGCGACAAGATCACCCTCAAGACCGACGGTGACGATGCACGCAAGCCGTCGTTCTCGCTCAACCGCATCGGCGGCAACATCAGCCTGCGTTTTGCCGGCATCCCTATGGGCCACGAATTCACCTCGCTGGTGCTGGCCCTGCTGCAGGTCGGCGGCCACCCGTCGAAGACGGCGCCGGAGGTGATCGAGCAGATCAAGGCGCTGGATGGCGACTACAGCTTCGAAACCTACTTCTCGCTGTCCTGCCAGAACTGCCCGGATGTGGTCCAAGCGCTGAACCTGATGGCGGTGCTCAACCCGAACATCAAGCACGTCGCCATCGACGGCGCGCTGTTCCAGGACGAAGTCGAGGCGCGTCAGATCATGTCGGTGCCGAGCATCTACCTTAACGGCGAGCTGTTCACCCAGGGTCGCATGAGCGAGGAAGAGATCCTCGCCAAGCTCGATACCGGCTCCAGCGCCCGTGACGCCGAGAAGCTCAAGGCCAAGGACGCCTTCGACGTGCTGGTGGTCGGCGGTGGCCCGGCTGGCGCCGCAGCGGCCATCTACGCGGCGCGCAAGGGCATCCGCACCGGTGTCGCAGCCGAGCGCTTCGGCGGTCAGGTGCTGGACACCATGGCCATTGAGAACTTCATCTCGGTGAAGGAAACCGAAGGCCCGAAACTGGCCCGCGCGCTGGAAGAGCACGTGCGCGAGTACGAGGTCGACATCATGAACCTGCAGCGCGCCAGCCAGCTGATCCCGGCCGGCGACGACGGCCTGCACCGCGTGCAGTTCGAGAACGGCGGCGAGCTCAAGGCCAAGACCCTGATCCTCGCCACCGGCGCGCGCTGGCGCGAAATGAACGTGCCCGGCGAGCAGGAATACCGCGGCCGTGGCGTCGCCTACTGTCCGCACTGCGACGGCCCGCTGTTCAAGGGCAAGCGCGTGGCAGTGATCGGTGGTGGCAACTCCGGCGTGGAAGCGGCCATCGACCTGGCCGGCATCGTCGCTCATGTGACCCTGCTCGAGTTTGGCGAGGAACTGCGTGCCGACGCCGTGCTGCAGCGCAAGCTCAACAGCCTGCCCAACGTCCGCGTGCTGAAGATGGCGCAGACCACCGAGGTCAAGGGTGACGGCCAGAAGGTCACCGGCCTGGTCTACAAGGACCGCACTAACGACGAGCTGCACGAGGTCGAGCTGGAAGGCATCTTCGTGCAGATCGGCCT
>Ga0222713_10001404_pt1 | contig 26953 bp, 32 predicted proteins | sample C33_649DmetaG_FD_165061 | JGI IMG/M metagenome (GOLD analysis project Ga0222713, IMG submission 165061) | Estuarine water microbial communities from San Francisco Bay, California, United States - C33_649D | ecosystem: Environmental > Aquatic > Marine > Unclassified | place: USA: California... | reverse complement strand
TCTCCACCAGTAAATGAATGCTCATCGCAATCACCATCGTCGCAGTTGCTGTTTATGTAGACCAAAGCGCTAATCACGTTTCGTGTGGCGTGCTCGAAAGGGGGGAGTTGCCCATATCTATAATTAACGTCATTGTCACAATGAAAGCCCAATTTTGCACCAGTTGGATACTTAAGAACATGTCCATCGCTTTTCCACCATAGGCATTGCAGTAGGGCGGGAAACAATTCAATGTAGCGCAGCAGACACTGATATATGGAGTTTTCGCATTCCAGAAAAAATGGATGATTCAGATTCTGGATGCGAATTGGGGTGCGTGCTATTTGGTCAAGTTCATATATGAAGCCACTTTTGTTTATTGCGTGCAATGGCATTCCGGTATTATCCGTTACATAGTCGTACTGGGCCTTAATTGATTCATCGGACAGCTGGTCGATTATGTCGATTATTTCATTTAGCGGCACCGTGATGGCGTTCTCGAATACAACTACACCGCCACCAAGATTTCTTATTTTTCCAGGCATAACTAGATATTAGTTGTATGCTGACCAGTCTGGAACAACTGTTGTATTTGGTGATTCTGGATGAAAATTCGCGCTAATCACCAGTCTCGGTTCGTCTGATGCGTGCCTGTCGCTGTAATGCTGAATGAACGAATTAAAAATCAGGAACATTCCACTTTTGGGTGTTACTGGTATTAAGCGTTCTATTGTATTGCAAATATTAACATTGAATATTAGGCGGGCACTTCCCTCGGGGGCATTTACGTAATAAGAAACAGAGTAATACTCCTCTGGGTGCATATGTGTATTTGACTTGTGGGTATGGACCGTTATGGACTGTCCGCGCCTTAGCGTGAGTGACCATATTTCAGATAGCCGCATCTTTTTGCCAACTATTTTACTTACCGTTTCCGTCATTAATTTTTTTAATTTTTCACATTCGGGTGCGCCAACAGGTAGCCGCTCATCTTCATAGTAGGTGATTGTTGTCTTTGACAAAAATCCATTTCTATAAGATTCTTCTATCTGTCTCTTCCCGAGCTGTAGCTCATCAAGTATTTTTGCATTGTCAACATCCAGCGTCGTTGAGTAAATATTAAAACTAGAAAGAGGTATCGCCACAATTTCATTCATATACGAAGTTGGCCATATCTACGGGTGGATTATTTTTTAGCCACACATTCACCACCATGACATTTCTGACACCAGAGATACACGGACTCGTTTGATGCAGTACCCTTCCTGCATCAAATATTATTAATCTGTTTTCTTTAAATGCGATTCTTTCCCTCATCTCGATTGGGTCTAGCTTTTGTTTGAGGTTTTCCCACTCAAGTGCATCTTTCTCCCCGAATGTTAATTTTTTTTCAAACAACTCTAGAAATCCGCCTACAACCGCCTCTACAGATGGTCCGTAGTAGACACAACCAATTTCTGGTCCGTTGTATATTTTCGACTCTTGATATAAAAACGTGTCTTCATCGACATGTGGGCCAAGAAATTGGCCCGGGCCAAAAGTTCTGGTCCAGTATTCAAAACCAAGAACATCTTCAACCGGAGCGAGAAGGTTATTTTCCCATATTTTTCTAATTACACGTTTCCTCAATGAATTTGCTGGGGACGACCACCAACCATCCCAAAACATGTACGGCGCATAGCATGAAGATTGCTCATTATGGTATGAGTTAACTTCGCTGGCGATTCTTGCTTCGGTTTGCATAATTCCAGGAAAGAATGAATTATCTGATTTTATTTCTGAAAATATACTGCTTTCTAAAAAATCATCAATTACTTTCACCTTATCCCCCTTGCGCGTCTGTAGAGCTTTAGCGCATTCTGCTTATCTTCAAAAATTTTTCGCACAATATCGTGGTCCTGCAAGGGGGCGCTTTTTTGTCCGGGCTTTGATACGTATGCCAGGTCTACCTCATTTGCTGAAAAAGCGGCATAGAGTATGTCAGCTAGTTCGTCTCCGCTGATTTCTTCACCCGATTCCATTGCCTTCCCCTTGCTTTTCCATTATGAACCAGTCTATCGATTTTGTAAATTTGCCCAGGCGCGTAACCTGCACAGTCGGATACAGGTGGTGAGTTAGGTGCTGTCTGGCGATTACGAGTGGGAAACAATAGTTTTGTGCGACCATGAACCTGTTTTCGATAATACTCTTTTTATCAAAATTCCCAGAATGAGGAATCCACTGTGTTAGTGGAACTATGACTATAGAAGCAACGTATGTGGAAATATACCACCACAGGAGCGGGGAATCGATTCCAAAAATAAGAACGGATGCAAAAACAACAGCTAGCGTAGCTGAATAGAATCTGGCCTGAGATTGGTTCTTCTTGAATAAGTAAAGGAATATTTTTGCTCTTTTTGTTGACACTTTGCAAATTGCATTTCTTAGTTTTTTGGGCATAGCCACAAATATTCTTGCAAAGCTATAAATTGCAATAGTTCCAACTACCGCTCGTTTATTTCTATTTTCGCTAAGCAGGTGTTCGGGGTCGACTTTTGTATTTGTGTTCATGTGGTGGATTATGTGCACCGGTTTCCATGATTTAAAATGAACATTAATCATTATTCCAAGCGCAATTGATGCCCAGTCGTTTATTTTTTGGTTGGCGGGGAATAGTGTTCCATGCACCCCATCATGCATTGCGCCAAAGACGTTGTATAGGGTAATCATGCTCAGCAGCGAAAAAACAATAAACCCATAAACCCCAATATGAAAGAAATATAGATTTGCCGAGTAAGCAAGCACTGATAATGCTGTTAGCACAATTAGGGATGGTGAAGTTGTTTTACCCAGACGCTCTGCTTCTTTTTTTATTTCCTCTTCGGTTTTCATAGATGCTCATGGCTTACGACAGTTCTCACATAATCCAACGGCATGTCGAATAGCAAAATCCACCTATCCATAGTTCCGTTATGGGTAACCGAATGGCAGTAATTACCACCATCCTTGAAGGCGACAAGTTTCCCTGGCTCCCACACTCTTGATTCATATCCGACTTCTTCATTTCCAACCGTTATTGAGCATGCGGGGTCGCACTTTAAGCCTATATGCACCCGCATGTGAGAGGGGTCGCCTCTGTGTGGATTTATGACTGTGCCTGGAGCGACCACACTAAGCGAGGTATTACACATTTCGCGGCGGTCAGAATATTCAGAAAGAATTGCAACAGTTTTAGGCAGCGTGCTTTGGAGTTTTTTTAGTGCCTCCTCGTATGGCATTTTTGTCTTCATCTTCACCACTCGACGCCCGACTTCCTCCCCAAGCCCTGTAAACCCTGCAGATTCGACCTCAACGCCGGTTCCCATCATCTTCCAGGACGTTCCGGTGTATAGTTTCTGGTCTGCGTTGTTGTCTGGCGACTTGAACTCTTCCCTTGTGACGTTTACTCTTGGGACGCTCCAAAGCCACATTGCATTCGTCTCCTGTATTTGGGACTCAAGCTCAGCCAGTATCACCTGCCAGTTGTTTTTAACGGCAGCAACGCAAGGTATGTCGCCTATGAATTCTTCCCAAAACTGCGGCTCTACATTCATGTTGGTTTCTGCTTTCATCAAAAAAGTGAGGCCACGATGGCATCAAGAAGCTTAATTGCTCCAGCGACGATGGGGAGCGCAATCACGACTACAGCAATATCCCTTTTTTCAAGGTCGCCAAAATAGCAAAAATCGTCACTGGACATGCGGAAATGATAGCACGGCAAAATTATCGCGCAGGCAAAAGAATCGGTCAACTAGGCATGTGGTAGCCTTTGCGCATGTCGAAAAAATCAAATAAAATCTTTACGGAGTTATTTGCGAAGGCGGGGATACCCATCAACGGGCCAGAGCCGTACTCGATACATGTACATAACGACAAGCTATGGGACAGACTTTTAGACCAAAGATTACTTGGCCTTGCCGAGGGGTACGTCGATGGTTGGTGGTCATGTGAGCGTGTTGATGAAATGCTTACGCGATTTACGAATATCGATTTAGCCAAACAGATACCGATGAGTCCGAGAATTGCGATTGCCGCAGCATGGTCAAGAATTGCAAATAGGCAGAGCAGAAACCGCTCACCTAAAAATGCCGAATTCCATTATGGGATTGGAAATGACCTGTTTGAGCTAATGCTAGACGACTACATGATGTATTCATGCGGGTACTGGCAGAAAGCAAAAAACCTGGATGATGCACAGATTGCAAAGATGGACTTAATTTGCAAGAAGCTAAAACTCAAACCCGGAATGAGGGTGCTCGATATCGGTTGTGGCTGGGGCGGTTTTCTTGAATACGCGGCAAAAACATATGGCGTTACTGGGGTTGGAATAACCCCGGTGGACAAACAAATTTCAACCGCGGTTGAGAGAGGCTCTCCGCTAGGCATAGAGGTCCACCAGATGACCTACCAGGACCTAGATGGACAATTTGGACAATTCGACAGAATCGTCTCAATTGGCATGATGGAGCATGTTGGCCCCAAAAATCTGAAGTTGTTTTTCGATAAATGTGACGAGCAGTTAACGCATAAGGGAATCATGCTTCACCAGCTAATTGGCTCGACAAGGGCTCGACATGATGCCGACCCGTTCTACAGTAGGTACATATTCCCTGGGGGGATTCTGCCTTCAGTCTCGCAGTTTACTGCCGCAGCTGAACCTAATTGGGTAATAGAGGATGTGCACAACTTTGGCTTGGACTATGCAAAAACTCTTGCCGAATGGTACAAAAACGTAACATCCAATTGGGACAAATTGCCGAACTATGATGAGCGGTTCAGGAAGATGTGGGAATTTTATCTGCTGTCATGCATCGGTGGATTCATGTCCAGAAAGTTCAACCTTTGGCAATATGTAATGCGCCGAAAAGGCATGGATTTTGAGCGGTATACATGCCGCTAGAGCGCGGCTTCTTTTAAGACGTTTTTATAAAAACGGTAAATCCGTAAGAGTCCGAACTGTGATACGTCACCCCGTCGCAGTTCTTTAGGATTTCATGCATGCCATAATAGGGGTGAAGCATTGTGTCATCGCGATATATTTTGCCGGCATTATTGGATGACATGATAATCAATACTCCACTATTGCTAAGCGAAGAAACGCACCTTTTTAGCAAATCCTCGTCATAAAGTGCATCCCACGCCGCTAGCTGAATGAAGTCGTAGTTGTTTGCTTCACCTGTAGAAATCTCAAATTCGTCAACAACGCCATAGTCGATGTCCCTGAATTTGCCATTTTCAAGCTCCGTCGAAGAATCACGCATGAATCTTTCAAAATTAAACAGAGATTGATTATTGGCGAAATGAATCTCTGCATCCTGAAACATACCCTTATACACAAACATGCACGAAAGGCCATCTGGGGTAAAAAACAGCGCTTTGTTTGGCTTTTTTGCATAAAGATAGCTAGATACTGCGTCGTCGAATCGGAGCAATAGCTCTTTGAAGCCAGATTGCGGAGTGCACAAAAGGTCAACATACCAGACCCCTTCGCTTCCACCGCGAGCACCTATTCCAAGACTCAGCGTGCCGAGGCCGCTTCTCCATGACTTAATATTGGTTGCCATTTCGGAAAGGCTCTCTATCTCTCTGTATTCTGCCCCTTTTCCGAAAAATATTTCAATTTCGTGCTTCCCTAATATTCGGGAAGCCATTGCTGTTCGAATATGCTTATTGTCCATTTTCAACAGCCCCTGCGAGTGAGTAATTCCAGTATGCCTCTCGAGCCATATCCGTTAGTTGGACGTTTGTTTTAGCCAGCAATATTGCCAGCTTGTTGGAGGAGTGGTCGGCGTCGGTTACCGAACCGCGGATGTCACTTGAGTATTTCCATAGATTTCTAATTTTTACCGCAACATAATCAATCCTCATAGAATCGATGTTTGCCGGGTCTTCGCCGACTATGTATGCAACCACGGCAAGCTTATACTCATTGTAAAGTCTGTCTGATGTTGCATCGTAGAGGTTCGCACCTCCGGCTTGCCTAGTTCTCATCGGCGAACAGCTCCTCTACAAGCTCGTTTTTGGTGAAATCTCCGGGTGATGAAATTTCCCACGGCACCTGCGGGTCGTTTGACTGCAGTAGGTCACAGAAAAATGCAGCGCCATCAGGAAGTTCGTACGAGAATAGTTCCGGGTTCCATCGAGGGACCTGTGAATCGCGATTGGGGTTGCGCATTGGCTCCTGGATATTTGGATAATCTGGGTCAATATCTGGGCATATCTCATATCGCCCAGACTGTATTGCTGTCTCGACAATTGAAATTTTATGCGGTATCGGTGGTGTTATTTTCATGGAGTTAAGTTAACTCTTTAGTCTCTCTAGTGCTGCAAGCTGCATCTTCAGGCACTCGTACGCGTCGTGTTGAGCTGCTAGTGAGCTGTTTTCGGATAGCGACATGTCTATCGGGTTTACAATATCTGAACTCAAATCCTCATCATCTAGCCCAAGAGTAAATGCAAGTGTGTAGATAGAATATTCGAGTATTCCGATTGCCTCGGCCTTGGCTTTGGCTAGCTGCTCTGCGGAAAGTGCCATGTTTTTAGCTTACTCCGCGATTCTTGACTTGATGTTAGCTATTTTTGAGAGGAAGTCTGCAATCAGCTTGTGGCCCTGAATGATGCCGTGCGCATCGGTCCCCGGAACGAAATTTTCGTCATCGAACGTATCTGGGTCGAAGCCCTCCTGCAGCAGTCTTTCCATTAGCTGTCTTTCGAGGTCCTTGAGCGTGCGCTGGTAAACAAGCTTTTTTTCCTGCGTTGAAAATGACGATTCGAATTTCATGTGAGGCCTCCGTATTGTCGCTTTTCGACAATTACCTACATTTTAACACTCTGGATTGGCCAATTTGGGCAGACCGGAGAACGATGGCCCTATTCTATTTCCGTCGGCGTCAACACCTGTCTTAATTCCCTTTGTCCATGTCCATGGGTTGTCTTGCATATTTTGGGACTTCATTTGGCCATATTTTGACCTCGACTGAACCAGCTCCATATCGTCCCAAAGATTGCTTGTCGAAACCTCGACTTCTGGCATTACAGAGTTTTTGTAGATGTTGAAAAAACAAAACGGTGTGCCTGCTTCAAATATGACTGGCTCTCCAATTTTTGTTATTTTCCAATTCATCTGAGACTCGTCTGGCCACCACCATGTGGGTATGGTAGCCGTAAGTGGCGAGGCGCCGTCAAGAAAATAATTTGGAGGTCCGGTAAACCACGTACTGTACCCCTCTTCTGTCCTTATTACCCATGACATCTGAATGGATATCATCCCGATGATTGAGGAAACCGCCTGCAGTCTTCCAGAGCTTGAGTATTCTCCGCTCAATATGCGTGCTGGATTTTGCCCGCCATCCCATTGAACAACAAGGTCGCTCTCCATCTGCATCTCCCAGCCATAGACATTTGCCACTGTCATTGGGAGACATTGATACGCATGTTTGTTGTACGTGGCATCCATCCAATCCCTCTGTATGCGCGACTGCGTAATTTTTGGAGGGCTTTGGTGTGTTCGAACGAAATTGACTTTTGTCATTTTTTGTAAATGAACCTGTCCACCTGGTTTGCCGTGGGGCTAACTATTCCCGGTCCGTACTCAGCGTCTGTTCCATCTATGTTTTTCCCATACCCCTTCCACAGCTTGTGGTACCGGTCGTTGTAGTCGAACATCGTGACGGCTGCGTACTTTGTTCCGCTTGTCACCGGTTTTGACGCATGGGAATAAATAAACGTCGACGGAAAAAGGACTATGTCTCCATATTTTGGCTTGAACGTGATGTCGAGGTACGGAAACCACAGCTCACCGCCCTGGTAGTCGTCATTCAGGTACATTACTGAAGATACGGTGCATATGTACGAAAATCCGTGGTCAGCATGGACGTTGAAGTGCTGCCCCTCTTTGTAGCGCACGTAATTTATCGCTTCCATAAAATCCATACGGATGTTGTATCTAGACTCGTAATCCTGCAGGCAGGCAGTGAGCCCAACGACTGTGTCGTTATATATGTTTATTAGTTCGGAGAACTGCTCTGGGCAGTGTTCAAAATGCGCAGGACTCATCTTGCAGTCCACGCAATCTCGGTAATCTTTCATTATTTGCCCGTCACCAACAAGTGCCTGCATCCATGCGTATGGCGGTGTTTCGCTATTGCCAATGGTTGCTTCTAGGCGTTCTGGTATTTTCAAGTCCTCACTGAGTACATTTCTGTATACCAAGAACCCTGCTTTTGGGTCTCCGACATATTCGACATTTATGTTTCTCATGCTCTCATCTTATCCATCTCCAGGACTACCCGATATAGGTGTCTATCAATTTGTGAGCGGTTTTCTATTTCTCTCATGTGTGATTTATCCGGGGTGAATCCGCCAGTGTTTGAACGGTTTGAAACACGATTTATTGATGCATCAACACCAAAACCATACAAGCTAAGTACTTTATTATTCAACCAGCTAACAGCATGATGCCTACTGCTCAAGGGGAATATATTCATTAGTTTTGCTTTATTTGTGATTTCTGTTTCGCCCGGCATGTCTGATTCAATAAATATGATATTTGATTTACTTGAAACATCGCTGTCTCTTCTGGCAACCACAGATGCATCGGCTATGGCCATTCTGCAAAAGAGCATTTTTGATTGAATGTTTCCAGAGCTAGAGAACAATTCATTAGAGCCAAAAGCAGTTATGCCACCGTATAGAAATTCATCCAAAAATTCATTAGACATTTTTGTTTGCGAGGTCGATGCGACATATGCGGCAGTGCTTAGGAAGTGTTCAGCCGGTTCCCTAACTATGGCAAAGACATCCAAACCGTCTTCGTTTTCAATAATTGGATTTATTCCAAAATGCCCCGAAATATAAGGCCTATCCACAAAAGCAGCACTATCATAAATACGCAAATCCCCATGGTCAAAAAGTTTCTCCTGGGAAAACATGTTTTTATCAAAAGTTGTTCGCAGCCCATCGCTAATCGACTTGCCGGAAGTTCTTGGTATGTGAAGGTGGTACAGTTTTTTATCATTCATATTTGGGAAACCAAAATGGCAAAACTACCCTAGTTCCGGATATAACGTCGGCCACATAGTGGGAATATTCGATATTGCTGGGGAACATTATGCAGCTCCCGGCTACTGGTTTGTATGAATATTTAATCTTCGGGAATACCAGCTCGCCGCCTTCAAAGTCGTCATTTATGTACACAACCGCGGAAACCAAGAAATCGGCACATCCAGGCTTTGGGGTTCCATCCATATTTTGACTATCGGCATGCTCTTCTGGGATGTGCCCAACCATCGTTTTGGCAATCAATACCCCTGATTCACCGAGCCTATAATCAAATAGTTTTTCGGCGCTTAGCCTGACCTTGTCAGATACCAACGAAATAACTCCGGCAATAAATGGATTTTCATTGAGTATTTCTTGCCTTGCGTAATATACGACGTTTGCGTCTGTCGCTGCCGTTCCGGATGAAGATGGGTTGGAATTGATGAACTCATTTATCGAATTCAATTGGTGTTGCGGAACAAAATCACTTAATACATGTATTTGCATACTATGTGACTACGGTGAAAAATGCTGGTGATGTGTATCTGAATCCAGAAGTTATCATTTTTACACCGTGCAAATAATTAATATCACCGGGGTGCGCGACAGCTAGGCCTGGTTTTGGCTTAATTACCACATCGTGTTGAGGGTAGTAAAGCTCACCTCCCTCAAAATCATCGTTGTAGTAGAAGAGGGAATTTATGTCATATTCTGGAAACTCGTTTATTCGTCCATCGTTGAGCTGTTTGTCGGCATGTGGCTTTTGCTCTGTTCCAGGCTTCCACTTGACAATTGCTGGAGGCCTCTTGGTGAGGGAAACACCAAACCTGTCTTCGAGGGCGAGCTTCATTTTTTCGATGTATTTATCTACAATCGCATATATTTCTGGTGATATTTCCTCCAAGATGTTTGCGTTACACATCCTGTCATTCCAGTAATCAGCGTTATACAAACAGGTTCCGTCCTCGGCATAAACGCTTTCTTTTGAGTTGTTCCACTTATTTATCGTTGGACAAAATAATTGAATCTTTCTGAGGTCTTCAGGCTCTATGAAATTTTCAAAAATGCAGATGTTCTCAATTCCGTCGCCAAAGTGCCCGGGCTGTATGCCCCATTTTCTCTCGACGTCCTGGTTCATAATGAAATCATAACAAACTGATGACTGTACAAGAAATAATCATGGAAAAAATAGACTTCCCTTGTTTTCCAGCACTTTTGCATATAGCTCCCTATCCAACTCTGTCCTGTCGAGTATGAGTTTCATGCATTCTTTACTGATTTCAAAATTCATTGGGGGGGTAGCGTTTACGACTGAATTATCAGGCTTTATTGAGATGTTGAACATCTTGTTCAACAATATGTTGACCTTTTTAATCAGTTCATTCCTTTCCTCCATTGTGCCAATAATCATCCCGCTTAGGTGCTCTTTTACCTCTTCGAATGACTTAGGTCGTTTTACGAATACAGTTCTATCCTTACCATTCAGGTCATATTCAAGCGTCGATAGCTTTGATGAAATAAACGAAGATTGCGGATTCGGACAGCCGGACATCCCCTCAAAATACGAATACATTTCTGATTCACCGGTAAGAAATGGCATCATGAAGTCCTCAGTGAATTCATCCCCCCTAAACATTGCCGCATATTTTGCAACGCTTATGTACTGCTGAACTGGGTCTCTCACCATTGTGAAAGTTAATACACCTGGCAGTATGTCTATCGGATTTCGAGCAAAGTGTCCGCTAATAATATTGTGTGTTTTGGCAATATCTGCGTCAAAGACAAACTCAAAATCGCCTGGGCAGTAAACTTTTGGTGTATTTATTGCATTTGAGTCATTGCATGCATCCAGTAATTCGTGTTGCATTTTTACACCAGACGTTTTTGGAATGTGCAAAAAATAGAGGTATTTAAAATTCTCCAGTTCCATTTTTTGCCATTTCTATGAGTGTCAGGTGTTTTGTTGGTGTCCAGAAGTGAGCAGATGTAAATCTAAGTCCGGATGTAACTTCTGTTACGCAGTGCGCGTACCTATTGTTCGATGGAAAAAACGCCAATGTCCCAGCTTTTGGTTTGAATTTTAATTTGTATGCAGGGAACCATAGCTCTCCGCCTTCATAGTCGTCGTTAATGTAAATTATTGAGCCGTAGTCAACTATGTAGGCAAAGCTTGGAATTCCTGCAGCAGTCTCTCCGTCTGCGTGTAGGTCTATGTATTCGCCGGGAACCCACCTTCTAATCCCCGGTTCTGCTCTTTCAAGGTTCCTTCCAAATTTAAATTCTATTTTTTCTTGAACGTCCTTCATGTATCCGCGCATTATTTTGTAAAGCTCTGGGGCATTCTGTTCCATTGCCTTATAGCTGCTAAGGCTGTCGGAACCTGTTTCGCCACCCCCCGAATACCATTCTTTTATCGTCGCACAATACTCTTGGAGCATTTTTAAATGCTCTGGCGCTATAAAGTTTTCAATTATTACAATATTGTCTGGGTCCGCCGAGGGCAGAAACTCAGGCGGATTTTTCTCGCTCCAAAAATCCATCCGTATTCATTTCTATTTGAATCCAGGAGTAAAACCTGGTGGGAAGAACGGTGGGAAGAACGGTGGGAAGAAAGGCGGAAAGAACGGCGGGAAGAACGGTGGGAAGAATGGGGGAAAGAATGGCGGGAAGAACGGAGGGAAGTACGGTGGGAAATATGGGGGAGCAACTGGGGTGACAGAGTTTGAACTTCCGGATGTGGCTGAACCGTAACTGTTCGATGCCGTAACTGTAAATGTGTAAGCGGTTCCGTTTGTTAGACCTGTAACCGTAATCGGTGACGACCCGGTTCCAGTAAACCCGCCAGGAGTAGAGGTTGCAGTGAATGTCGTCGTTCCAGTTCCTGCGGTTCCGGCGGTGTAGGCGACAGTCGCCTGGGCGTTTCCTGCCGAGGCTGTTCCGATTGTTGGCGCCCCAGGCGGAACTCCAACGGCAAGTGACGAGCTTGATGCAGAGTCTGATTGAACGCCGTAATTGGTTGTTGCAACAACAGTGAACGTATAAGAGGTTCCGTTGGTTAGACCCGTAACGACTAGCGGCGATGAGGCTCCTGTAGCTGTTAGGTTTCCAGGGCTTGATGTGGCTGTATAGGTTATTGTGTCTTTGCCAATATAAGTAGACGGAGTAAAGCTAACCGTCGCCGCGCCACCAGCAACCGTGTTTGTCGCTGTTACGTTTGTTGGAGCATCTGGCTTTTTGCCCCCAATATCTTTTAAGGATTCCATGTTTTACGCCGAAAGGTCGCCGATGAGCACCCACGTATCGGTTGCTCTTTTTATAAGGGTCGCGCCGGACCATTGAGCACGCATTTTCAATCCAGGTGTTGCATTTATCGTTACGCCAGCTCCGGCGGTAACTGTTGTCTGACCAGCGCCGGTTTGAATAACCGTAATATGGGTTCCAACCGCAAATGAGACAGCAGAATGCGCAGGTACGGTCAATGTGTTCGCGGTTGAGACATTCATTTCCACAATTTTATTTCTGTCTGCAAGCACCAATGTGTAGTTTGCTGATTGGGCATTGGTGAGTGGTTCAGCCAACTTATTTCTGCCAATTGCGGCGCTTGTGGAAATGTCCCCATCAACAATGGTTCCGTCTTCAATCATGTATGACGTAATTACTGCCTGGTCTGTCAGCACAACTGCTGTTCCAGCAATTTTTGCGGGGTCAATCTCTGCACCGTTTGCAATATGGTTATTGGTTACTACATCTGCTTCTAGGGACATGACGCCAGAAGAAGTCATCGATATGTCGCCAGAGGTTGCAGTAGCTGTGGCAACACCAGAAGAGTTGTACATTATAATTTTGCCAGCGTCGTTATTGAGCAGTCGATTCAGTGGAACGGTGTCTTCTGTGAGCGACGAACCAGCAACAGCACCAGCCGTAAACATCGCCGACGGTATCGTTACCAGCACCCAGCCAGAACCGTTATACGTCCATGTTTTGCCTGCGCTTACGTGCAGGTCCCCGGACTGTGCGTTTGCTGGAAAGTCAATTGCTGGCACGATTATGCCTGCGCTTCGGTCCAGGACAAACGAGCAAATACTGTCGCTGTTGACGAACCAATGTTTCTTGCAACAATGTGCAGTGTGTCTGGGCCGTCAGGGTAGATTCCCGTCGTTGTCACCGTTGTTCCGCCGCCAAGAACGGAGTTTCCAAGGTCGCGAACTGTTGTGAGCGGAATTTGCACACCTCCAGTACCACCCACGAAGAATCCTCCAGTTACTTCGCCTCCGTCTACCGTCGTTGAGGTACCCGCGTAGTCTGCAATTTGAGCCAAGCTCGAGGTGACAGTAGTCGGTTTTTCCCAATTCTTAGCGTTGGATGGTACGCCGTTTAGTATGGCGGTAATCAACACGTTGTTCGTGTTTGAAGTTGTCGTTACGTCAAGGTTACGCAATACCAACTGCATTCTGTTAATTAGTTCTCTTTCGCCGAAGAATGCAGAAGTTCCGTTGTCCGCCGATGGAGATACGCGAATACCGATGAGAGTTCTTGTCGCTCCAGCCGGAATTGACACACCGGTTGTTTGTCCGTAGGTAAACACGAGCGACTTATCGTCGTCGAACTCACCATCCATGATTGCCGAAGTACCCCAGTGAGAAATTGATGGTGCATACGTTGGGAATGCAAGCTCAACTCCTGTTGGGTTGGTCGCCGAATATGTGAACGCCAGCGCGCCGTTTGTGCCCATTTCAATAGCGCTTACCGTTGGGTTTGCGCCAGTTACTGCAGCACTCAGCTTGATGTTGGTTCCATCAATCTGCTGAATGAAAGTTCCATCGGGGACATGTGTTCCGGTGACTCTTTGACCAACCTGCAATCCTGCATTTGAAGCAACGGTGCCGTCATTGGCTCCAGCAGCAATCGTCAATGAAAGTGAAGGATTACCGGTTTGCTGTCTGGTAAGACCAGTGAATGTTGTTGCGGTTTTGCCGGTGTAGTTGATGAACTCGACCCCAGTTGATGCCCTAAATACGCAGAGCGTTCCAACGCTTGGGAATCCAGTTGTTGAATCAACGGTAATTGTTCCTGTCTCGGCAGAGGACAGGGTGCCCGCTAGTTGTGTTCGTGGCGGCAAGCTGAAACACTCATAACGTGCTGGAAGGTTTCCAGAGCGCATATACGCTTCGGCGTTTGTGTTGTTGTTGATTACCTTGTGCGCGTATGTAACTTTTCCGTCTTTTGCGCGCATACCCCAGCGGATAAAGCCAGCTCCATACCATGAATAATCGATGTAGAACATCTGCATTCTTGAAAGGTCGACGTTGTATCCGGATGCTCCGGTGCCGTCCATCTTGTCCAGATTCCATTCTGACTGTGGGTATTTTGTATCCACGGTCTGCGACACTGAAACCATCGTCGAAGTGGCGCCACGCCATGCTGGGCTTATCGTCATCGAAGTATCGCTTGCAATATCGGTAATGCGATACGACATTCCTCTGGCGACAATGTAGTCACCTATTGAAAGTTGGCCGGCGTATCTTGTCGGGAAAGACGAGCTTGTCTGGGTTACCGTGCAAGAACCATTTGTAAACGTAGACTTTCCTGATATTTGGAATGTTGAGGAGCGCTTTACTGCCCATAGAGTTTGACCGTCAAATTCAAAGAACAAACCGTTTTGGTCATCAAATAGGCCGATTCTGTTTACGTTTCCATACCATCCAGAAACGGTGATGTAGTACGGTCCTGATGCCAGGATGTTTGTTCCTGACGACTCTGTCGGCTGATAAGTGAACGTGTTATATCCAGTAATCGTATAAACCGTTGTGGTTAGGTTGAATAGCGATTCATTTGCTCCGAAAACATTGATTGTCGAACCTGGATATAGGTTGTGCTTTTCCTTGGTCTGAACCGTAACCAGGTTTGTTGATGCGCTGTAGGTCAGCTGGTCCAGTTGAAGGTCTGGCTTGAGCAGTGTTCCCGATGACATTTGGATACCCTTACCCGATTGGTAACGGAAATATCTTCTTGTCTGTCGAATAGCTGCTTCGTAGTTTGAAGTTCCGTTATTCGAGAAAATAACACCGCCGTCAAACGGGCGATGCAAAAAGTTTCCAGATGGCTCAACATATACAGCGGCAGATGACGCGTTTAGGGTCCCAGTTGGGGCAGTTGGTACGTGAATGACAAATTGCGTATCGCTTATAATTCTCGATACGAAGTTTGCTCCGTTTGGCGGGTTTGCTCCAGATGTTGTTATTCCGGTTATAGCAACTTCGTTTCCGATTGACAATCCATGCGGAATTGTTGTCGTGACTGTTACCGCATTGCCGGAATACGAGACTGTCGGAGCTCCTCCAACCTGGGCGCTCGTGAAAATTACTCCGGCAAAAATTGCTGTTTTATTTTCATCGAAAATTGACGTCAAAGAACCAGTATTAACAGCTTTGCCCGTGTATGTGAATGATGTATTCGTTGTGAGCGATTCAATCAGATATGCGCCGTTTGCTATTGACAGCTGGGTGTCTCTTACGGTTATTGGTGTTCCAACAGCCAAACCACTTGTGTTCGTAAGCGACACGGTGACGGTGCGCGATGATGTGTTCATCGTAATCGCTGTTATCGTCGTAATTGGTGTTGTCGAATCGTAAATGAACGGTCGATGACCAACTGTGGTTAGGTTTTCCCACTTTGAAATCTGTGTTCCATATTCGAAGTCGGTGTCGATGAGCGACTGTGGTTGCGATACGCGCAACTTTTGAACAGGGTCAAAAAGGACTTCTTCTGGCGTGATTGGTGTTAGACCTGGTGGTATCTGATTAAGGCCCATTACGCTATCTCCATCCCGCTGATATGAAATTTAATATCTGTCGAGTTTGCATTGCCGGTAATCGTGTCGCCGGCAGCAAGAACCTGCTTTAGGTCGAGAGAGATAACCGAGTTCCCGGGAATTTCCAAGGTCGGCACCATTGGGACACCGTCAAGGTTCAATGAGTACGTTCCTCCGGCTACTGCGTTATTGGCAACAACAATGCTTGTCACTATCGTTGTTGTGAGTGATGGAACAGTGTAAAGAGTTGTTGCAGGCGTTGTGTATACAGTTGCTGCACCCCTAAACAGAACTTTAGCTGTATTAGCCATTTGACACTCCAGTCATTTAGAACGCTCCCATAATAGACGCTACGGCGACATCGTCGGTGCTAGTGGAACGGGAAACAAGAACCCACGAGCCTTCGTAATAAACGTAAACTTCGTTGGTTGTGTTCTTGAACCAAAATTGGCCGTTCGCTGGGTTTTCTGGCTCTGTGGAGCTGATAACCGCACCGATTCCAGATGCACCGATTTCAATCCAGTAACCATCATAATACACGAAGGTGATTGCTGAGTCCGTCTCAAACCAGAAGTCGCCTTCGTCTGGGCTGGCGGGCGGCGTTGTACCAAGGGTCATCGACGCGCCGGCAGCAATTACGTGGTAATTCGTGCCGTCCGCTGTTGCTTCCCACCTATCGACGGTCTCGTTCCACCTGAGGTCTACGCTCGCGCTTGAACCTCTGTCAATAACTATTGAACCATCGACTGTTGGGGCGCCGGTTGTTCCAGCATTGAGTACGATTTTGCTGTCCGAAACATTCAGTTCAGATGCGTTGCTTGACTGCGTATTGGTCGCAAATAGGTTCGTCACGACAAGGGTGTCGAATTGAACACATGCGCTTGTTGCAACATCTTGGCCAATGGCAATTGTTGGTGTGGCTGATTCTCCAGCATTGTCCGTGATGGTTATGCCGGTTCCGGCAACCAAGTTTGCAACATAGTTTCCGGTTGTATCGGTCCCCATGACAACCGAGTTCGGCTGGATTGTTGTGCTGAGCGTTGCGTTACCGAGATTGGTAAACGTTACGGAACCCGAAACGTCCCCTGAGAGAGTGAGTACCGGCGATACGCCAGTAATCGTCGGGCTGGTTAGGGTCTTATTGGTGAGCGTGTCAGTTGTGTCTCGGCCGACAAGTACAGTTGATGCATCCGGGAACGAGATAATCCTGTCTGCTGTTGGATTTTCAAACGTTACATATGTTTCGTAATCGTCTGGACTTGAACCTTCAAAAACAAGTCCCCCACCAAATTTCACTTCTGGGCTTCCGGAAGAAATAGCCGAAGATGGAGTTAGCGTTGGAGTGTACTTAAACTGCTGAGCGCCGGTAACTTGAGCGACAACAAAGTCTCCGTTATATCCTGCTTGGTCCGCGCCGGAAACCGTGATTCTTGCACCAACATATAGATTGTGGTTTGTTAACGTGTTTACTGTAACAAGATTTGTTCCTGAAGCATATGTCAGGTTTCCGTTTACTGTGAGGTTTGTATTTCCAATCGACAAACCAGCAAATGTTGGAGTGTCTCCGGTTCCTACCGCCTGACCAATACTTATTGTTGGAGTGCCGTTTTCCTGAGCAACGCCGTTGGTGAGTGACACACCGGTGCCGGCAATAATCGAGGATACGTAGTTTCCTGATGTCTCAGCGCCAAGCTCCACAAAGTCTCCGGCCCACCCACTTCCGTCGTACTTGAGGTACTGACCAGACGTGGCAGACGCCGATACATTTGCCAGCTCCTCAATATTGAATGAAGTTATTGCTGGTGCTTGTGGAACCCATACAGATGCCGATGCGTCCCAAGTCAAAACATCGCCAGAAGTTGGTTCGGTGGCACCAACGTCTAGCAGCTCATTGAGCTCGTGGTTTTCGATGTTTGAAACATAACCGATTACGTTTCCGTGGAATTCGGACGCGTACATATTGTTATTTGCGGTTACGTTCTGATAGAACGTTGGGTTCAGCAGTTCTGCTTTTTCATTCAACTGCGATTGAATGTTTGCACTGGCGCTATTGAGGTATTCAAGTTGAGCTTTTGTCGTACCAAGCTCAAACAATTTGTTCAAATCAGATGCTGTTGCCTGCAGCCCGGTGATATCGGATGTACCGAGAGATATGTTTGTGGAGCCATCAAACTCCTGGCCACCAATCAATCTTGGTGTTCTAAGAACTTCAGCTTCCGCGGCGATTCCATCCAAATATCCAGTTATGCCAGCAAAAGTTACGCTTGCACTCTGAGCAACGTTTTGACCAATTGAAAGTGTGTTTCCGGTCTTGATAACTCCTGTTCCAGCCAGAATTGGCGCTGTTCCAGAGAACTGCGTAAACCCAATTTCATCAGTACCAATAAGATGTTCACCGTCTGTGCCTGTTCCAGTTGTGAATACCAAAAATCCTTGATTGGAATTTACCGAACCCTGCGATATATACATGGCATCGCCGGCGTGCGGTGTTGCATAGTGCGTGCTTCCGTCAAAATCATCAGAACGTGTTAGCACCCACGGCTCGGAAACGCTTCCCTGTGTGGTGACGTCGTAAATTCCGTTATGAACAGCGTTTGACTGGTTCTTGACCAAAATTCTATTTCCGTCTGATGCATTTTGTCCATCAACAACAAGTCGAGCATTTCCCGAAGCGGTTAGTGTTGCGCCAATTCCATCTCCGCTATTGTCGTACGTTGGCGTGTTTGGCAGTGCGGCAGTAGTTGCAAGATAAACAAATTCGTGCCAGTTGATAGATGCTGCTATGCCATCGACGTAAGCCTTTGAGGCTACGTGATTGTCCGTTGTTGGGAGATTGGTTACGGTAACCTGCGCGAATGTTGGCGAAGCGCTTTCTGCCACGCTTTGCGCAAGCGAAATCGTTGGGGTTGAGCCGGAGCCGGAGTTTCCGGTAATGGTAAGACCAGTTCCGGCAATGAGAGACTCAACATAGTTTGTTTGCTCTAACGAGCCAAAGAAGTAGTTGAGGGATACCCAGTGAGTCGTTCCGTCGCCGAGCTTGATTTTGTTGGTGTCTGTTTCTAGGCCTATTTCGCCAGCCGAAAGGACCGGGTCCTGGGCTGTCCAGTTGGCTGCCGTGTCGCGACGGAAAAGTATTTTCTTATAAGCCATTAAGCATTTCCTCCGTCAGCGGTAGACAGGTCATCTTCAATTTCCGTAAAAGAGAAACCGCCGTCAAGTATCGCATATTTCGTCCTCTTCCAGAACGAACCATTCCACATCCAGGACTTGCCTGCGACTAGAAATTCATCATTTATTGACGGGGATGCAGGAAAGACTATTGCCATATTGGCAATTATCCCACATTCTAATCAGCGATAGTTTCAAGTCTATCGTTTTCCATCAGTCTTTTAGAGAACGTATTCAGACCGTGGATGTACCCAAGCGGTTCAGGGATATTGAGCTCAACGCAGATTTCTATAAGCTTTCCGTCCCTTATATCAGTCCAGGCGTCAATCATTGCTTGCGCTCCAGAAATCCCCTTCCGGTGGTATTTTTCTGAAATCAATTGCACAAGTTCGTCATCGTAATTCCAAGTTTTTACATCCACGCTTTTACCCCATCGGTCCTTAGTGTGTAATCCAAGAAAGGGTTGGCTCGTCCCAGTCATAGTGATTCCCGTCCTGGGGCATTTCGACTGGGGCAACCCATAGGAATGCCTCCTCGTCCAGTGTCCAGGAAGGGTATGGCTGTGGGGGGATAAAAGCGTCTTTTTCTTCGTTATACGTGAACCCAACACCAGCAAAATTTTTTCTAAATCCGTCTTCGAGCGTTCGCCCGTTAAATCCACCATACGAATTGTAAGATGTTCTTTTGCATCTGAGGCCTCTGAAATTTCCATAGTATTCTTCCCAGTTTGATACTCCGCCAACCACTTCGTCTTCGTCTCTTCCAGGGATGACCTCAACTACTACATTGTTTGCGTCAAGAAATGCGTAGTGTGCCATTAGATGGTAATCTCCCCAGTGCCACCGGTAAATCTATATACATGATAACCAGACCTACTAGTTGTGCTGAGTGTATAAGTAAGTCCAGGTGCAATACTAGATAGTGGCCCGTTTGATGACGGGTATGCAACGATTACAATCCCCGAGCCGCCATTCTCGGTGCCGCATGAATACCCGCCGCCACATCTGGCACCAGAGCCGCCACCAAGATTGATTCCGCCATCGGATGAGCATTGCTGATTTCCAAAACTGTACCTCGAGCCGTTTCCGCCTCCTCCCGAACCACCAGTACATGTTCCAGTCCCACATCCGTTACAGTGAGAGTTACCTGCACCGCCGCCGGCATAGGTGACCGCCGACCCGGTTATTGTTGAATTTCGTCCGCTTCCGCCGTTGGCACCTTGGTGCGTGACGCCATTTGGCCCAGCCCCACCAGCGCCACCGCCTCCTCCATATGCACTGTGACCAACCGAATAGTCTTCGCCACTTGAGAAAGCACCACCATTGTTTCCGTAGCCAGTAACTCCTGGAAAACTTATTTGTGTTTTTACTCCGCTATTTCCAGCTCCCGACCCACCGCTGGTACTAATTCCACCACCACCCCCATATCCAATAACAAAATCAAGCGATGAGTTGTTCCCTGCTCCACCACTTGTTCCACCTGCGCCAACAGTTACGAGCGCAGAGTTTAAAATTGTCATGCTTCCTTCTGCGAATCCACCTCCACCTCCAGCCCTGGAGCCGCCTCCGCCAATCACGAGCAACTCGATGGTCAAGCTTTTGCCGCCAACCCAGCGGGTGTGAACCTGTCCGCTTCCGAGGCGAGAAAATCTAGGACTTAAAGACTGTGAAACAGAAGTTCCACCACTCAGACTTCGATGAACGCGTGACATCGCTATGCAATTCTATTAACGTATCCGCCGATGCTAATGACGTTTGCTGTTGCGGAAAATGCTCTAATGTCTACACCGCCGGTGAGAATCAAGCCAGGAACAATTAGATATAGCCCATTCTCCGCTTTTACGGTGAATTCAATTAGGTCGTCTGGCGCGCTGGTTCCACCAAACTCAATGGTCAATTTTCTATCAGTCGTATCGGAGTTGACTGCATAAAGCCATATTTCGTCTAGTGCCGTTGCGTGAGAAGTATGAATCAATGTTCCAGCTGTTGCCGTTGCGGCAACTTTTATCATCCTGCCGTTTGTTGATTCTGAAAACTTAACTTTTGAAAATGTTGCCATAATTTCTCCTTATCCGAATATTTGTGTTGCAAGAATTATTTGGTCATTATCTACCACAACAGACATTGTTGGTGTAGCACCTTCACCAGAATTGTTGGTCAGCGTGATGCCGGTGCCGGCAACAAGGCTAGCCACATAATCACCGCTCGTATCGGTTCCGAGGGCAACCGAGTTAGGCTGGATGGTGGCCGTTAGTGTTACATCCGAAGAACCATTAAATGAAACAGACCCACTAAGGTCGCCGCCAAGTGAAATAGCTCTTGATGTTTGGAGGGTTGTAGCTGTCGAGGCATTCCCAACCAATCCTGCCGTAACAGTAGAAAACGTCACAGACGCAGAAGTCCCCACGTCCTGACCAATAGCAATGGTTGGAGATGCCCCCTCGCCGGAGTTATTGGTAATTGTTACACCGGTTCCGGCGGTTAGGTTCTGAACGTAGTCACCAACCGTGTCTGTTCCGAGATTTATTGGTTCGTTGACCCACATTGCCGATGCACTGTTGTAGCGAATGAAGTCGTAATTTTGGGGTGATGAGATTTTTACATTGTGCAGTTCTTCAATTTCGTAGCCGTTCTGTGTCGCGACATACACAATCCCGTTATTGGTTGCACGAACCACAACACCAATGAAGACAAGGTGTTCTGGAGAGCTTGGTTTAACTTTGGTAAACGCTCCGTTCTCTCCTAGCCATAGAACGTCTCCAGCGCTATATCCAGACAAGTTGATACCATCAACATAACCGCGGGTGACTACTGGGCCGTTTTCAGATGCTGGGATGTTTGCGCCAACGAGGCCGACCGTCTTTGAGGATGTGGTGTCGGAGCCATTATCTGCTCGCTTTACGGTGGCGTGGTCTCCAGTTGCACCAAAAAGATAAACAGCCGTGCCAGTTGTTAGTTCTGTTGCTTCAGCATTTCTTACATATGTCACGACTGAGGCGTACTGGTTAACCCACTCTGTTCCGTTGTACTCAAGGTTTTGGAACTCTTCTGGGCTATTTATGTTCACCCCATACAGCTCCGTAAGCGCAACGCTTGATGTATTAACAGTCGTAACAATATTGATATTGGATGTTCCGTCAAATGACGCCGAACCAGACACATCGCCGCTTAGTTCTACTGTCCGCGCCGTCTCTAATGATGTGGCGGTGTCGGCGTTCCCTGTTAGGTCGCCAGTAACGTTTGAGGCAACGTGGGCAAATGTGACCGACGAAGATGTCGATACGGGCTGACCAATTGCGACGGTCGGCGTCGCAGCTTCACCTGTATTGTTCGTAATAACAACGCCGGTACCAGCTACTAGGGATTGGACGTAGTCTCCAACAGTGTCCGTCGATAGATTAACCGCATCGTTAATCCAAACTGACGCTGATGAGTTCCATCGCAAGAAATCTCCATTAACGACAGAAGTGATACTGACGTCACCGACATCATTAAGGGAGAGCGGGTTAACTACATCATTTACCCAGTTTGTTCCGTCGTAAACAAGCGTTTCTCCAGATACAGGGTCTTCTATGGAAACATCAATAAGTTCATAAATTTCCTGAACCCCTGGGCTTGAGTCTGTTGTCTGGACCCATGCGCCTGAATAATAGGTGTACAGCTCAAGCTCATTAGAGTTGTACCACAGGTCACCCTCTGAAACGCCCACTGTTGGGGCGTTGTCCGAGACGGTCAAAAATTGGAGGGACTCGTTAACCCATACTGAAGCAGAACTGTCATATGTTAGAACTTGTCCGTCTGCTACCGAGGTAATTGTTACATCGCCAATATCATCAAGACTGTTAATCGTTGGTATTGATGCCCACTCGATTCCTGCAGACGCAGAACTACTGGCTTTTAGGAAGTATCCGTTAGGGCCAACGCCAAGTCTTAGGAGATTTGTGCCATCCGTGGTGAGTATGTCACCTGCTGTGGTGAGTTTTGAAACAAGCTCGTTTGCTTCATCGGCATCATTAGCCGTGAATACTGGATAGATGTCTGAACCTGATGGATGTATTGAAGCGCTCGTGTCATCTTGCGCCCTTATCAGCGTTAGTGTTGAGCCAGATATTGTCGCCAGGCACTTTTCTTCATAAATTGAAGCTGGCTGGATTACCACATAAAATGGGATTCCCGATATTGATGGCCAACCATTGGTTGACGCAATGTCAACAGTTAGCCCGTCGCTTGCCAAATACGTCGTTGTCGTAGTTGGCGCGGCTGCTCCCGCATATTGTTTACGTGTAAAAGCTGCCATAGTTACTCCTAGTTTACTTCATCTCAAACGACGATTGCCTGAATGCCCCAGTATCCGGCAGTGATGCCCTCGACTGGGTCAATGTCATAAAGTGCGGTTTGTCCAGACTGTCCAGTTCCGGTAGCGCTTCGTGGCGCAGTGTGCAATCCGATTGCCGTATCTCCAGCTGTCGCTCCGCCAGACGCTGTTGCCGTAACGGGCACTGAGCGAAGCTCGACAGATACTTCCGAAGATGTTCCCGCAGAGACAGAGGTTCTGCGAAGAATCTTGAATTCGCTTGTCGTCTCGCTGCCGAGGCCAGTTGCGCTTGCACTCCTTGGTGCCGTATGAAGTCCAATTGCGCTGTCGCCGACTGTCGCTCCACCAGATGCGGATGCCGAGCGCAAGTTGCTGTAAAGCGTTAGCGCAATTGCGCCACCAGTACCAGTCCCCGATGCCGTTCTTGGCGCGGTATGCAGGCCGACTGCATTGTCTCCGGTGGTTGCCGAACCGGAAGCAGAAGCTGTTCTAAATACAGACCTTTCTTGACCAACGAACTCGGAGCTTTGACCGCTTGCTGATGCTGTTCTTATTATCGTTAGGAGCTGCGCTACAGATTCCGAACCGGAGGCACTGGCGCTTGCACTTCTTGGAGCTGTGTGCAGGCCGATAGCCGCATCTCCAGCCGTCGCTCCACCAGATGCTGATGCAGTTCGCAGATTGCTATAAAGAACGGTGTTAGTTGAACCACCAAGTCCGCTACCACTTGCCGTTCGAGGAGCAGTATGCAACCCAATTGCTTCATCACCAGTAGTTGCGGAACCAGAGCCATATGCGGTTCTGAGGTTCGAATAGAGGACAGTATTGTTCGAGCTTCCGAATGCAGCTGCCGATGCTGTTCTAAGGATTGAAAGAAGCTGAGTTACTGATTCAGAGCCGCTTCCAGTTGCGCTTGCATCTCTTGGGGCAGTGTGCAGACCATCTGCAGATTCCGAGCCCTGAGCTGATGCGTTTGCGGTTCTGAGTGGGGTCTTAAATGATTGCGTGCTCGAAGCACCATCGCCAGCTGCTGATGCGTTCCTGAGATGCGAGTGGAGTATAAGGGCCGCGTCACCAGCAGTAGCACCACCAGATGCCTGAGCCGTTCTCAGGTTGCTATGTACTATCGAGTTATTAGATGTGCCATTTCCTGCCGCTGAAGCAGTTCTAATAAATGTCGTAACAATGGAGGTGGACGAACCTCCATCTCCCGAACCATTTGCACTTCTTGGAGCAGTATGCAATCCGTCTGCAAGCTCGGATGACTGACCTGCTGCGCTTGCTGTTCTAAGCGGAGTTTTGAATGACTGGGTACTCGAATCTCCGTTGCCAGAAGCTGATGCCACCCTGATATGGGTGTGCAGCGTGAGTGCTTCGTCTCCAGCCGTTGCTCCGCCGGTTCCTTCTGCAGTGCGGAGTTTTCCATACCTAAACAATGCCGAGCTGTCAGAATTGCCAGACCCTGACGCTGTTCTGACGATTGTATGAAGCTGTTCTGATGTTTCGGTTCCAGTTCCATCCGCTGATGCAGTTCTGAACTGCGTGCTCTTTTCTTCGGAACTGGATGAGCCTGCCCCAATTGCCAAAGCATTTCTGAGATGAGAGTGAAGTCCAGTTGCGCTGTCCCCAGCTGTTGCAGAACCAGACCCATATCCAGTTCTGAGATTCGAGTGAACAATCGCGTTATTCGACGTTCCAACCCCAGAAGCCGAACCAGTTCTAACAATTGATAGAAGTTGAGTAATCGAAGAATCGCCAGAACCACTCGCGTTGGCTGTTCTTGGCGACGTGTGTAGTCCGTCTGATGATTCAGAGCCCTGACCAGACGCACTTGCTGTTCTGAGTGGTGTCTTGAATGACTGAGCGCTTTCGGAACCAGCTCCAGAAGCGCTCGATGTTCTGAGGTGTGAGTGAAGAACGGTGGCTGTATCACCAGCAGTTGCTGAACCTGAGCCATATCCTGTTCTGAGATTTGAATGAACGATTGCATTATTCGAACTGCCTATTCCGCTCGCAGATGCAGTTCTTAGGTGTGTATGTAGGGCGAGAACAAGCGAGTCGCCGTTTCCTGAGCCGGTGACGCTTCGTGGAGAAACAATGAGTCGTATTGCAGACTCGTTTGCTTGGCCAAACGCTGATGCCGTCCTTGGAGATGTGTGTAGTCCGATTGCAATTGAGCCGCTTGTTGCGGAACCAGTAGCGGACACAATCGATGTGCGCACCTTTGTTGCCGACTCGGTTGAGCTTCCGGAGCCACTTGCGCTTCTGATATTTGTGTGGAGAGTTAGCGCCTGGTCCCCAACGGTTGCGCCACCAGATGCTGACGCACTTCTAATGAACGTTGTTACTATGCTGACGTTCGTTGAGTTTCCAACGCCAGATGCGGACGCAGTTCTGAGGAATGTAATTACCTCGTCGAGTCCTGTTGAACCACCTATGCCAGAACCAATTGCCGTCCTTGGCGATGTATGCAGACCAAGAGCAGTGTCCCCTGCCGTCGCACCGCCTGCTGCGGATGCGGTTCTGAGGTGAGAGTGGAGAGTTAGCGCCGTGTCGCCAACTGTTGCTCCGCCAGACGCTGACGCGCTTCTGATGAATGTTGTTACTATGCTGACGTTTGTTGAACCACCAACACCAGAACCGTTTGCTGTCCTGATGTGCGTGTGCAGTGCTAGCGCCTCGTCACCGGCAGTCGCGCCACCAGATGCAGATGCAGACCTGAGGAATGTAATTACTTCACTGAGGTTTGTGGAGCTGCCAAGTCCAGTGCCGGTCGCCGTTCTGATGAACGTGATAATTTCGTCGAGACCCGTTGAACCTCCCTGACCTGAGCCAGTGGCAGTTCTTGGTGCGATATGAAGACCAACAGCAGTATCTCCAGCAGTCGCTCCACCTGAAGCGGTTGCCGAACGCGGCGCAGCATGCAACCCGAGCGCAGTTTGCCCAGATATTCCGGATGCCGAAGCAGACCTCGGAACTGTATGCAGTTGCGATATTGAGGACGAGCCAGCCGCCGTAGCGGAGGCAGTCCCCGATACTGTCTTGAATCCTACATAGAAAGACGACGTTCCTCGGAATGGTTCCGAGAAACCAATTATCTTTTGTTCATCCATGAGGGGTTACTCCCCTTATGGATTAGTCGAGCGTCAGTGTCAGGGATGTAATCTCGAAGGTGTCACCAGCGGTTACCGAAGCGTTCGCTGAGAGCGCGCCGTACCAAAGGCAGTTACCTGCAGTTGAGTTGTCCCACAAAGACCAGTGGCTGTATGTCTCAGTTGCAGCAACAAGAGTCCACTCGACTGTCGCTGTTGATGTCTTTGAGCCGCCGCTTGAAGCGTTGAAAGAAACTGGCTGGCGAGTTGTCTCTGAAGCTGGGTTGCCCGTTCCGTCTTCGCCCGGGTCACCGATGTGAAGCTTGAGATATGTCGCAGAAGCCGAGTACGCAGAACCCGCACCGTCCAAGGTATCGAGTAGCTCGTTTTCTAGGAAGTTTGAAATTGTCATGTTGTTGATACCTTATCTGCTAGGGACCGGCTTAATGCCGCTTGCTACAAGAATAACACCTATGGAGTGAACTCTATTTGAACTGTTAAGTCGCTTCCGGGATTTAATGAGCCCACGGCA
>Ga0222713_10001401_pt1 | contig 26971 bp, 19 predicted proteins | sample C33_649DmetaG_FD_165061 | JGI IMG/M metagenome (GOLD analysis project Ga0222713, IMG submission 165061) | Estuarine water microbial communities from San Francisco Bay, California, United States - C33_649D | ecosystem: Environmental > Aquatic > Marine > Unclassified | place: USA: California... | reverse complement strand
CGGTCAGCACCACGTTCTTGCCGGTCAGCGGGCCGGTCTGCTCGATCGCCTGCTGCGGGGTGACGGAGTCGAGCCGCTGCAGCGCAGCGCCCGTCTCCAGCAACAGTTGGGCGTGGTCATCCGCCTCCAGCCAGGCGACCAGCGCCGCCGCCGTCTCCTTGGGCAGGCCGGCGGTGACCAGGCCCTCGGGCGCGGCGTCAACGATGTCGGCCACCGCGGGCATCGCCGTGGCCAGGGCGTCGGCGCGCAGCCTGGTCAGCTTGGGAATTTCCAGATCGGCCAGCAGCGTGGCCAGGGTCAGGCCCTCGCGCAGCAGGCCGCTGGGTGCATGCGCGTCGGTGATCTCCACGCCGCGCGAAAGCAGGTCATCGATGGCCTGCTGGTTGCCAGCCTGCTGGAAGAACTTGCCCAGCGAGCGCGCCACCTCGCCGCCGATGTCCGGCACGCGCTTGAACACCGGCCACGGCAGGCGGCGCACGATCTCCAGATCGCCGAACCACGCGGCCAGTGCCTTGGCGGTGCTTTCGCCCACATGCTCGATGCCCAACGCGAACAGGAAGCGCTCCAGCGTGGTGTGCTTGCTCTTTTCCAGCGCGGCGATGAGGTTCTCGGCCCACTTGGTCGCGATCTTCTTGCGGTTCCAGTCGAAGTCCGGCAACCCGGCACGCAGCAGGTCGGCCTGCCAACCCGCTGGCGCCTGTTCGGCTTCGCCCCGCACCTGGGCCAAAGTCGCTTCCAGTCTGGCGTAAGCGCCGCTGGCCAGATGCTCGCGCGCGTCACGGAGGAAACCTTCCGGCGTCTCGGCGCCAGTGACCAGGCGCAGCTGCAGCAGCTGGTCCAGATCGAGCGCATACAGATCGGCCACGCCCTGCACCACGCCCGCGTCGACCAGCAGCTCGATGAACTTGTCCCCCAAGCCATCCACGTCCATCGCCCTGCGCGAGACGAAGTGGGCGATGGCCTCCTTGCGCTGAGCCGGGCAGCTCAATTCGCCCGAGCAGCGCCACACCGCCGCGCCTTCCTCGCGCACAATCTCCGAACCGCAGACGGGGCACTGGGTCGGTATCTGCCAGGCCTGGGTGCCCTCAGGCCGGCGTTCGACGATGACGCTGACCACTTCGGGAATCACATCGCCCGCGCGTCGCACGATGACCGCATCGCCGACGCGCACATCCAGCCGCGCGATCTGGTCGGCGTTGTGCAGCGTGGCGTTGGTGACCGTCACCCCGGCCACCTGCACCGGGGCCAGGCGTGCCACCGGCGTGGCCGCGCCGGTACGGCCGATCTGGATCTCGATCGCCTCCACCGTGGTGGACTGCTCCTGCGCGGCGTACTTGCGCGCGATCGCCCAGCGCGGCGCGCGCGAGACGAAGCCCATCTCGCGCTGGCCTTCGGCATCGTCGAGCTTGTAGACCACGCCATCGATGTCGAACGGCAGTCCGTCGCGCCGTTCGCCAATCTCGCGCGCATAGGCCAGCAGGCCGTCCACGCCTTCGACGATCCGGGTCAGATCGCTGACCGGAAAGCCCCATTCCCGCAGCTGCTTCAGCACGCCCGAATGACTGTCCGGCAACGTCCCGCCCTCGACCGCGCCGGTGCCATAGGCGAAGAACGCCAGCGGGCGCTGGGCGGTGATGCGCGCGTCCAACTGGCGCAGCGAACCGGCCGCGCCGTTGCGCGGGTTCGCCAGGACCTTGCCGCCATGCAGGCGCGCCTGTTCGTTGTAAGCCTCGAACGCCGCGCGCGGCATGTAGACCTCGCCGCGCACTTCCAGCACCTGCGGCCAGCCGCTGCCGCGCAGCTTGAGCGGGATCGCTTTGACCGTGCGCAGGTTGGCGGTGACGTCCTCACCGGTCGCCCCGTCGCCGCGCGTGGCGCCCTGCACGAACACCCCACCCTCGTAGCGCAGGCTGATAGCCAGGCCATCGAGCTTAGGCTCGGCGGAAAACACCAGCTTGCCGCGGCCGAGACGATCGGAAATGCGGCGGACGAACTCGCGCACCTCGTCCTCGTCGAAGGCATTGCCCAGCGACAGCATCGGCATCGCGTGGCGGACTTCGGCAAAACGCCCGGAGGCCACCGCGCCCACGCGCTGGGTCGGCGAATCGGGTGTCACCAGCTGCGGATGCGCGGCCTCCAGTTCGTCGAGCTCGCGCAGCAGGCGGTCGTACTCCGCATCGGGAATGTTGGGCTCGTCCAGCACGTGATAGCGGTAGCTGGCATCGTCGAGCTGCTGGCGCAGCGCGGCCGCGCGGGCGGCGGGGTCTTGGGCGGCTTGGGTCATCGGCAGATTTTACGCAAGCTCCCCGCCTGTCGCCCGATGTCCTGAGGTCACATCGCCTCCTTGATGCCGGCGCGGATCAGCCAGGCGTTGACCGGGTAGGCCACCACGAAGCCCGCGCACATGGCGAACTGCATCATCCACCAGAACACCGCGCCGTCCTTGGGTAGCGCCTCGGGCGACCACCAAACGAACAAGGCCAGGGCCATGAAGCCGTACATGCCCACCTGCCAGGCCAGCAGCGAGGCGGTGTCGGCCTTGATCGCGGCGATCAATCCGTCCTTGAGAGCGAGTCCGCGCATCGGCGCGATGGCGAAGTACTGGAAGACGATGCCGATGACGTAGGCCAGCACCAGCGCCACCAGCCAACCGCCGAAGACCTCGTTGCCCCCCAGCACCAGCGGCCAGCGCGCGGTGGCGCTCTCGGCGATCATATCGGCGAGCACGCAGCCGGCGCCGCAGTGGCTGGCGCCCAGCGCGATCGACTGCCAGCGCGGTCGCTGGGGGTGATGCATGTGCGAGTGTCCCCCTTCGCCTGCTTGCCCGTCACCGTGCGCCTCGGCCCCGCGCTTCATCCCACGACCGAAGGCGAAATACGCCAGCAGGCCCACCGGTCCGGCCCACAGCATGGTCAGCGGCCAGACCGCCTCCATGATCGCCATGTGCTGGCGATCGCCCGCCACGAAGATGTCCACGACCACCACGCCCACGCAGGCGGCGGCCAGCAGCAACGAGGCCAAGCCCCAGGACGAAAGTGCTTGGACAGACACGGCAGGCTCCCAGACAAACAAACCCCATGCTGGGGCCCGCCACGCCAACGCAGTGTTGATGTCCTCAGCTGCGGCTCACACCGCGCGGACGACGAACTGCGGAACGCAGCGCAGGCCATCGCCTGGTGAGACGTCAAAACGATCCGACACCCCGGCACGCGCAAGCCTGCCAGGCCTGCGCGCCCTACCCGCGCCCGTTCACCAGCGCGGCGCCTTGCTCAGCGGCGGTGCCTCGTGCTGACGGTCGTAGCCGCGCAGCTCCTCGCGGATGTGCTGGATGCGCTGACGGCCCAGGGCATTGCGACTGTCGTCCAGGACCACGCCATCGAGTAGCTCGGCCATGCGCTGCACGTTGGGCAGCATCATTTCCCAGGCCTCCAGCGCGGTCATCGGCGCCGGCAGGGTCAGGAAGAAGGCGATCGCCGGGGTCTCCAACTCGCGGATCGCGCCCATGTCGAAGCTGCCCGGCTGCATGATGTTGGCCATGCTGAACACCGGCCCGCGCTCGGGATGATGTTCGATCAGCCGGTGGAAGACGTTCATGTGTCCAAAGGTCAGGCCGGTCTTCTCGGCCGCCACGACGATGTCTTCGCCTCGCAGCATCTGTCCGGCCTTGGCCGCGACGTAGAGCGAGATGATCTTGTCGAAGTCCTGGCCCGGGCGACGGCCGAGGTCTTCACCGGTGGCGGGATCGCGCAAGCCCAGGTCCTGCTGCGCGCCCATTTCGCCGGCCGCTTCGGCGGCGGCCTCGTCCCCGAGGCTGGGTTCGACCCGGGGCTGCTCGCGATCGCCACGCTCCAGGCGACGCCCCTGCGAGGGCTTCTTGGGCTTGCCGAACAGCAGCATCGCGCCGATCAGCAAGGCACCGACGACGGCAATGCCGATCCGCAGCATCCAGACATCGGACATCAGGCGCTCCTTCCTTCAAACAGGCGCGATGGTGACATGCTCAGGCGGCGCCGGCCAGACGCGAGGCTTCGGCCAGGTCCACCGAGACCAGGCGCGAGACGCCCGGCTCGCGCATGGTCACACCCGAGAGCTGATTGGCCGCCTCCATCGTCGCCTTGTTGTGGCTGACGAACAGGAACTGCACCTTCTCGCTCATCTCCTTGACCATCGCCGCCAGGCGGCCGACGTTGGCCTCGTCCAGCGGCGCGTCGACCTCGTCGAGCAGGCAGAACGGCGCCGGGTTGAGCTGGAAGATCGCAAACACCAGCGCCACGGCGGTCATTGCCTTCTCGCCGCCGGACAGCAGGGTGATGCTGGACACGCGCTTGCCGGGCGGGCGCGCCATGATGGCCACGCCGGTGTCGAGCAGATCCTCGCCGGTCAGCTCCAGATAGGCATGGCCGCCACCGAACAGACGCGGATACAGCGCCTGCACGCCGGAATTGACCCGGTCGAAGGTCTCCTTGAAGCGGCCACGGGTCTCGCGGTCGATCTTGCGGATGGCCTCTTCCAGGGTCTCCAGTGCGGCGGTCAGGTCGGCGTTCTGCGACTCCAGGTATTCGCTGCGGGTACTGGCCTCGCCGTATTCGTGGATGGCGGCCAGGTTGACCGGCTCCAGCCGGCGCATGCGCGTGTCGATCTGGGCCACGGCCGCTTCCCACTCGGCCGGATCGGCCACCTCGGGCAGGGTCTCGATGACCGCCTGCAGGACGAAGCCGGCCTGCTCCACCGCGGTGGACAGCTGCTCGGCCTTGAGCACCAGTGCCTGCTGGTCCAGGCGCCGCTGGGCGATGGCCTCGCGCTGGGCCAGGGCCTGCTCGTCGCGCCGCTGACGGGTCTGCTCGTACTGGCGCAGGCCGTTGTCGATGCCATCCAGCCCGGTGCGCGCCTCGGTCAGCAGCCGCTCGGTACGCACGCGCTCGGACAGCGCGTTCTCGCGCTCGGCCTCCAGCGTGACGATCGGATCGTCGTCGCCGCTGAGCTGGGCGGTGATCTCGCCCAGGCGCGAATCCAGCTGCCCGCGCTGCCCGCCCATGCGATCCAGGCTCTGGGTCAGCGAAGCGATCTGGGTGCGCTGGGATTCCAGGGTCAGGGCCAGGGCGTGGGTGGCCTCGCGCGTGGTCCGCGCCGCCTCGCGCGCGCTGTCGCGGGCGCTGGTCAACGCCTGGCGCTCGGCATCGAGCTGGCGGCTCGCATCCTCCTGGTCGGCCATGCGGGTGACCGCATCCTCCAGGCGCAGGCGTGCCTCGGCGGCCTGGTCGCGGGCTTCCTCCAGCGCACCGGACAGCTGCGCCAGCTCGCCGTCGATGCGATCGATGCGGCTGCGCGCTGCATCGACCTTGCCCTGCTGGCCCTGCAGCTGGCCGGCCAGCTCGGACACGGCGCGATGCGCCTGGTAGAGCACGCGTTGGGCTTCCTCGCGCGCCTGCTCGGCGGCCAGCGCGGCTTCGCGCAGGCTGCCCACCTCGTCCTCGGCCTGCGCTTCGCGGGCCTGCAGATCCTCGATCTCCGCACGCAGGGCCTGGATCTCGCGCTCGCGCAGCAGCGCGCCCTGGCGGGACGCACCGGAGCGCTGCACATGCACCCAGCCTTCGCCCAGGCGCTCGCCGGCGCGGGTGATGACCGCATCGCCCGCCGGCAGCGAAGACAGCAGCGCGCGCGCGGCGGCCAGGTCCTCGGCGGCGTGCAGGCGCGACAGCAGCCGGCGCACGGCCAACGGCCCCTGGACCTTGACCGCCAACGACGTCGGGGCGAAGGTCTCGCTTCCCTGTTCCGGCGAGACCAGGGCGATGCGGCCCTCGCCCAGGTCGGCCAGGGCCTCGATGAGTGACTCCGGCGATTCGACCAGCACGCCCTCGATCAGTCGGCCCAGGGCGCCTTCCACGGCGTTTTCCCAGCCGGCCTCGACGGTCAGCGACTCGCCAACGCGGCTGGCCGAATCCAGCCCACGTGCCTTCAGCCACGCCACCGCCGCGCCCTGCTCCTGGCCGAGCGCGGCCTGCTGCAAGGCTTCCAGCGAGGACAGCCGGCCGCGCGCGCCCTGGGCCTGCTTGCGTACCTCAGCCAGTTCAGCCTGCAGCGTGCGCTGGCGCTCGCTCACGCCATCGACGGCCTGCTTGCGCTGGTCCACCGCCTCGGTGAGTTCGTCCAGCGACGCCCTCTTGACCTCGTGCTGCTCGTACAGCGCCTCATAGGCCTCGGCCAGGGATTCAAGGTCCAGCCCGGCGCGCTCGGCGGTCAGCGACTCGCGGCGACGGTCGGCTTCCAGCGACTGGCGGTCCAGGTAGTCCACGCGGGTGCGCTCGACCTCGCCGGCGCGCGAGGACTCGGCGGTGGCCCGGTTGTGCGCCTCCCAGCGCTGCTGCCAGTCGGCCAGCTTCGCTTCGGCCTCGCGCAGCGCGTCCTGGCGCATGAGGTCGTCCTCGCGCAGCTGTTCGAGCTGCGGCTCGGCCTCTTCCACCGACGCGCGCAGCACCGCCAGGCGGCCGGTGTCGCTGTCCATGTGCGTGCCCAGCTCGGCCAGCTGCGCCTGGGCCTCGGCCTGGGCCTTGACCAGGCGGCTGGACAGGTCGCGCTGGTGCTGGATCTGCTGTTCGATGCGGGCCAGGTTGCTGGCGACCTGGTAGACGTCGGCCTGCGCCTTGTTGAGGATCTCGACGGCTTCTTCGCGGCGCACGCGGTCGCCCTCGATCTGGGCCTCAGCCTCGCGCTGTTCGGCGATCAGTTGCTGCAGGCGGGTCTCCTCCACCGACAGGCCTTCGCGCAGCCCGGACAGTTCGCCGTCCAGGCCGCGGTATTCCAGCGCCTTCCACTGCGCATCCTTGACCCGGCGTTCTTCCTGGTAGGTCTGGTACTGCTCGGCCTGGCGGGCCTGGCGCTTGAGGTGCTCGAGCTGCTTGTCCACTTCCTCGCGCAGGTCGGTCAGGCGCTCGAGGTTCTCGCGGGTATGGCGAATGCGGGTCTCGGTCTCCTTGCGGCGCTCCTTGTACTTGGAGATGCCGGCGGCTTCCTCCAGGTACACGCGCAGGTCCTCGGGCCGGGCCTCGATGATCTGGCTGATCATGCCCTGCTCGATGATCGAGTAGCTGCGCGGCCCCAGGCCGGTGCCCAGGAACAGGTCGGTGATGTCGCGCCGGCGGCACTTGGTGCCGTTGAGGTAGTAGTTGCTCTGGCCGTCGCGGCTGACCGTGCGCTTGACCGAGATCTCGTTGAAGGCAGCGAATTCGCCGGAGATCGTGTGGTCGGAATTGTCGAAGATCAGCTCGACCGTGGCCTGGGACACCGGCTTGCGGGCCGAGGACCCAGAGAAGATCACGTCGGTCAGCGAATCACCGCGCAGCCGGCTGGCCGAGCTTTCGCCCATCACCCAACGCACCGCGTCGATGATGTTGGACTTGCCGCATCCGTTGGGACCGACCACGCCGGTCATGTTGGTGGGCAGGTGCAGCGTGGTGGGATCGACGAAGGATTTGAAGCCGGCGAGCTTGATCGTGGACAGGCGCATGCGACGTTGGATTCCGGGGGCAGCGGCGACGCACTCCATCGCGCGCGGCCTGAGTGAGGATCAGGATGACATCCGGCGCGCAACCCATTGAATAATTTTACGAATATGGCACGCGCGACAGTCGCCAGCGACCAGTATAACGGGCCACGGACGTGGGCCGGCGCGATATCGGGGACACGCCGCGCACCCGTGGGCGCGCGGCCGGATCAGCGCACGGCCAGGCTCAGCCCGGTCTCGGGATCGAAGGCGTGGAGGCGATCCATCGGCAGCGCCATGGCCACCCGCTCCCCCACTTCCGGGGTGCCCTGCGGCGGGACGCGCGAGATCAGCAGATCCTCGCCGAAGCGCAGATGCAGGAATGCCTCGTTGCCGACGAACTCGATGCTTTCCACATCGGCCTGGAACGCGGCCTCCCCGTCGCGCGCCGGCTGCAGGTCCTCCGGGCGCACGCCCAGCACCAGATCTCGCCCGGGATAGCCGGCCAGCGCCGGCGTCAGCGCGCCCAGCTGGATCTGGCGACCGTCGGCCTGGACCAAGTGCGGCGCCTGCTCCGCCACGAGACGCCCATGCAGGAAGTTCATCGCCGGGCTGCCCAGGAAGCCTGCAACGAACAGGTTCGCCGGCCGGTCGTACAGCGCCTTGGGCGTGTCGATCTGCTGGATCTGCCCATCCTTGAGCACCACGATGCGCTGGCCCAGGGTCATGGCTTCGACCTGGTCGTGGGTGACATAGATCATGGTGGTGCCCAGTTGTCGGTGCAGCTTGGAAATCTCGGTGCGTACCGAATTGCGCAGCTTGGCGTCCAGGTTGGACAGCGGCTCGTCCAGCAGGAACACCGCCGGCTCGCGCACCAGCGCCCGGCCCAGGGCCACGCGCTGGCGCTGGCCGCCGGACATGGCCTTGGGCAGCTTGTCCAGCATCGAGGTCAGGCCCAGAGTCTCGGCCGCGGCCTTGATCCGTGTCTCGATCGTGGCCTTGTCGTGCTTGCGCAACTTCAGGCCGAAGGCCAGGTTCTCGGCCACGGTCATGTGCGGGTACAGGGCGTAGGACTGGAACACCATGGCGATGTCGCGGTCCTTGGGCGCCACGTCGTTGACCACCCGCTCGCCGATCTTCAGCGTGCCGCCGCTGATCTCTTCCAGCCCGGCAATCATCCGCAGCAACGTGGACTTGCCGCAGCCGGAGGGCCCGACCAGCACCATCAACTCGCCGTCGGCAACCTCGAAGCTGGCCCCGTGCACGGCCACCTGGCCGTTGTCGTAGACCTTGCGGACCTGATCCAGCTGCACACTCGACATCGTTACTCCCGTGGCGTCAAAAGATTGCTGCATTGCGACATCGGCAACGCCGCCCCAGCGTTGCTTTTCAAGGCTACGCTGGCCCCCGTGACGGCAGCCGGCGAGCCGCGCTATTCTGCCATGTAAGCGTTTTCAACACGCAATCTGACACCATCGACACGCCGGAGGGGGCCATGTCGCAACAGGGTCCGCATTCGTATGCGGGACATCGCCTGAACGGGGCACGCGCTAACATCCGGCGCGCCTTGCAGCCGGCCCGTGCCTCCGCGCGTGGCGGTCTTCCCCATTCAAGAACCCAGGATTCCCGCATGACCTCACCCGACCCCGCGCAGTGCGTCCTGCTGGCCGACATCGGCGGCACCAACGCGCGCTTCGCGCTGGCCGACACCGGCAACGACGTCCCGCTGATCAAGGACAGCTACCGCGACTACACCGTGGCCGAGTTCCCTTCACTGGCCGATGCGGCGCGTCATTACCTGGACGAAACCGGCGCCAAGGCCAGCAATGGCGTGTTTGCGGTAGCGGGCCGGGTCGACGGCGACGAGGCCCGCATCACCAACCACCCCTGGGTGATCAAGGTGGCGCGCCTGCGCAGCATGCTGGGTTTCGAAGGGGTCAAGCTGATCAACGATTTCGCGGCCCAGGCCATGGCGGTCTCGTTGCTGGGGCCCGACGACGTGGCCCAGGTCGGTGGGCCGCGCTGGACCCCGGCCCCGATCACCAAGCAGCGCACCTACGCGGTGATCGGCCCGGGCACCGGGCTGGGTGCAGGCGGTCTGCTGATCCGCGACGGACGCCGCTTCGCGCTGGAGGCCGAGGGCGGGCACGTGAGTTTTCCGCCGGGCACGCCAGAGGAGATCGAGATCCTCCAGCGCCTGTCGCGTCAGTTCGGCCGGGTCTCCAACGAACGCCTGATCTGTGGCCCGGGCCTGGTCAACATCCACCGCGCGCTGAGCGAGATGGCTGGTGAAGACCCTGGCCCGATGAAGCCAGCGGACGTGACCGCGCGCGCGGCCGAGGGCGATGCGCGCTGCCTGCATACGCTGGACGTGTTCTTCGCGGTGTTTGGCGCGATCGCCGGTGACCTGGTGCTGACGCTGGGGGCCTGGGACGGGGTCTTCCTGTGCGGCGGCCTGGTCCCGCGCCTGCTCAACCAGCTGCAACGTTCAGGTTTTCGCCAGCGCTTCGAGCACAAGGGCCGCTTTTCGCCGGCGATGGGCAACATCCCGGTGTTGGCCAACCTGCACCCGCAGCCTGGCCTGCTGGGCGCGGCGGCCACTGCGGTCGAGGCATTCGGCGGAGCACGCGAGATACTGACGCCGGTTGCCAAGGCCTGACTGGCCTCTTATTGGTTCTATCGGACTCCAGCGCGACAGCGAGCGGGACGCGCTAGAATCGGGCCAGATGCGGCGCCTGGCGATCCGGATCGATCAACTGGTATTGCCAGTGGTCTCCTCCAGGCAGGCGCCGCGCCCGCTTTTTGACTCCGTCAGAGCCAACGCCAATGAACCTACATCCGCGCATCGAAGCCGTCACCGACCGCATCCGCCGCCGTAGCGCGCGCCCCCGCCAGGCCTATCTGGAGGGGATCGACGCGGTCCTCAAGGAAGGCCCGCTGCGCACCCGCCTGAGCTGCGGCAACCTGGCCCACGGCTTTGCCGCCTGCGGTCCTACCGACAAGGGCCGGCTGCGCGCCGACGTGACCGCCAACCTGGCCATCGTTACCGCTTACAACGACATGCTCTCGGCGCACCAGCCCTTCGAGCGCTACCCCGAGCTGGTGCGCCAGGCGGCGCGTGAGCTGGGCGCGACCGCACAGGTGGCCGGTGGCGTGCCGGCCATGTGCGATGGCGTCACCCAAGGCCGTCCGGGCATGGAGTTGTCGTTGTTCTCGCGCGATGTGATCGCCCAGTCCACGGCCATCTCGCTCAGTCACGACATGTTCGATGCGGCGCTGTACCTGGGCGTGTGCGACAAGATCGTGCCAGGCCTGTTGATCGGTGCGCTGGCCTTCGGCCATCTGCCCGCGGTGTTCGTACCGGCCGGGCCAATGACCCCGGGCATCCCGAACAAGGAGAAGGCCGCCGTGCGCGAGCGCTACGCGGCCGGTGAAGCCACCCGCGAGGAACTGCTGGAAGCCGAGGCGGCCAGCTACCACGGCGTGGGGACCTGCACCTTCTACGGCACCGCCAACTCCAATCAGACCCTGCTGGAGGCCATGGGCCTGCAACTGCCGGGCACCTCGTTCGTCAATCCGGACACCCCGCTGCGCGATGCGCTGACCCGCGCCTCGACCGAGCGCGCCCTGACGATGAGCGCGCTGGGCGACGACTACCGGCCGATCGGCCACCTCATCGACGAACGCGCCATCGTCAACGCGATCGCCGCGCTGATGGCCACCGGCGGCTCGACCAACCACACCATCCACTGGGTGGCCGTCGCCCGCGCGGCCGGCATCGCGCTGACCTGGGACGACATCGACGAGATCTCGCAGACCGTCCCGCTGCTGGCCCACGTCTATCCCAACGGCGAAGCGGACGTGAACCGTTTCGCCGCCGCCGGCGGTACACAGTTCGTGTTCCGCGAACTGCTCGATGCCGGCCTGATGCACGACATCCCCACCATCGTCGAAGGCGGCATGCGCGCCTATTGCCAGGAGCCGCGCCTGGTCGACGGGCAACTGTCCTACGCACCCGGCACACCGACCAGCGGCGATGACAAGGTCGTGCGCCCGGTTTCAGCGCCGTTCGAAGCCCAGGGCGGCCTGCGCCTGCTGCGCGGCAACCTGGGGCGCGCGTTGATCAAGACCTCCGCGGTCAAGCCCGAATACCGCCGCATCCACGCCCCGGCCGTGGTCGTCGACGACCCGCGCAGCCTCAACAAGCTGCACGCGGCCGGCGTGCTGCCGCGGGATTTCGTGGCCGTGGTCCGCTATCAGGGTCCCAAGGCCAACGGCATGCCCGAGCTGCATTCGCTCGCCCCGCTGCTGGGCCTGCTGCAGAACCAGGGCCGGCGCGTGGCGCTGGTCACCGATGGCCGCCTGTCCGGGGCCTCGGGCAAGATCCCCGCCGCCATCCACATCACGCCCGAAGCCGCCGCCGGTGGCCCGCTGGCGCGCCTGCGCGAGGGCGACATGATCCTGCTCGACGCCGAGGCCGGCATCCTGGAGGCGCAGGTCGATGCCGAGGAATGGAAGCTGCGCACCATTGCACCGGACACCGCCAGGCCCTCGCACGATCTGGGTCGCAACCTGTTCGCGCTGAACCGCCAGCAGGTCAGTCCCGCCGACCAGGGCGCGCTGTCGATCTCCTGCGGCCCGCCCTCGCCCGAGCATGGCTGGGAGGAAGAAGACGCGGAATACGAACTCGGCCACGTTCCCGCCGCCGCCCAGGCCCCCCACGAAGCCAAGGACGCCTGACCGGCGCCCCTTCTCCCAATACAGGATTCCGACATGATCGCTTCCAAACGCCAGCAGCAGACCGAAGCCCTGCTGTCCTCCGCCGGCATCCTGCCGGTGGTCGCCGTGGACACCCTGGACCAGGCCCGCGGCGTTGCCAACGCGCTGCTCGAAGGCGGCCTGCCAGTGGTCGAACTGACCCTGCGCACGCCGGTGGCGATGGAGGCCCTGGCCGCGCTGAAGAAGGAACTGCCCGGCTTCGCCATCGGCGCCGGCACGGTGCTGACCATCGACCAGATTGGCCAATGCGTGGGCGCAGGTGCCGACTTTATCGTCACCCCCGGCACGCCTGCGCACATGGCCGAAGCGCTGGCTGCCGCGCCGATTCCGGTGGTTCCCGGTGCGTCTTCGCCGACCGAACTGCTAACTCTGCTACACCTGGGTTTCCACGTCTGCAAGCTGTTCCCGGCCACGGCCGTGGGTGGTCTGGCGATGATCAAGGGTCTGTACGGCCCGGTGCCGCAGCTCAAGCTTTGCCCCACCGGCGGCATCACTGAAGCCACCGCCGTGGAGTACCTGTCCCAGCCCAACGTGATCTGCATCGGCGGCTCGTGGATGGTGCCCAAGGACTGGATCCAGGCCGGCGACTGGACCAAGGTGCGCGACACCGCCGCGCGCGCAGCGCAGCTCATCAAGCAGGCCCGCGGCTGATTCGCTCGCCTCCCTTCGTTCAGGGCTCATGGCGCGACGCGCAGCTCAGGTGCCGCCGCCTCCCAGGGCGACGATTGACAGGACCAGCGCGAACGGCGTCGCTCCGGACACCTCGCCAGGATGTAACCACCGACGTTGAGCACGACTTTGAATTGCACGCGATTGCCCCATCCCCGGAAAACAGGGGGCAATGACCGCATAGTTGCACTTTTGACGACTGCTGAAAATAGGGGAATTACCACTACCGGCCGCATTCCTTGCACTTTTCTTCAAAACGACCCTTGAGCACCAGCTTGGCCCTCCAAGCGTATTGGCAGGATGGAGCGCCCGCGCCTATTTGGAAATACCATGGTTTGTCACTTCATCAAGAGTGAGGTTATTAGTCGCAATCGTATCCAATCCCAGCTGCCCCTTCGCATTGATTGCTGCCGCAACTCCTTCACACGGCATTGGAGCCAACTTAGATAATCCCTCGTAGATCTGCTGCACGCCTTCTCTGGTGATCTTAACGTGCTGAGCCTCATGTTTTCTCAGCAAATCAACATAGTGCAACCACCATTCCACGGCACTTCCGTCATTCGGCTGATCAATCCACTGCGGGAGAAATACCCTGATCTTCGCCGTGATATTCAGTTGATCGATCTTGCAAGTGTCTCCATTACGAACCGTGCTGAAGTTCCACTGGACATCCCAATTGGTCCGGGCATCGTAGTCCTCGGTCTGCCCTGGAATCATCTTCCGCGCTTCAGTCAAAGATCGCACAACAGCCGATTTCGACCCCCCAGAAACATCGAAATAATTCGTTTCTTCACTAATCTCGACCTGGGAAAATGCGCGCCACGAAACGAGAAACAGCGACAAACCAAGCACTCCTTTCAAAAAGTAACCCATCCCCCACCTGTATCACGCATAACGAAATTAGACGTGCCCGCCCTATGTCGGGGCAGGCACGGAGCGTTAGAAGACCTTCAATTGAGGCGATCCATCCACAGTGAACGCCGAGCTTCTCGCGGTGAAGCACTCCACTTGGTTCCAATTTTCCAGACCGATAGTGGTCACCTTCCTCACCTTATATGACTGTTTAGAATCACGAACGACCACGGCATTAGCCGCTGAGTCCGAGTATGCAACGCTTCCATCAATGCCAAGGCGCGCATCAGCAGTTATTAGGGCATCGGACGTTATCCTTTCTCGATGCAGCACGTTGCCCTGCATATCCAACACCGCAAACTCTCGCTCGCCGTTGACTAAAACGCGCTGCGAGCGAGGATCCACCTGCAGGTTCTCAGCTTTAAAATTCGTCTGAGCGAGCGATGTAGGCCTCACCTTCGCACCCTGAATCGACAGCAGCTTCGAACCGACAATGAGAAAACCCTCGGTGGGCGTGATCATATGGACCGAAGAGACGCCAACGCCATCGCCGAATTCAACGCTTGTGATAGGGAGAAAATTTTCCACAGACAGCACTTCTATCTTGGATCCTGGCGCAAGCTCGTTTGGTATCTGGTACACCCCGCGGCCATCATCTGTAAGGCGGTACACCACCGCAGCCTCTTCGTCCAAGAAGAGATCGACCTCACGCTGACCCAATATGTCGCCGACGGCGTTCAGCACAAGTTGTCGGCCCTTGACGCTACCAGAAGGACCGCGCTTGGACGCGTCGTAAGCAGTTAGATAGGTCACCTCCCCGGAAGAGGGGGTGGCGATATCCCAGTCATTAATTGCCCCAGGCACAGACGCAACCACAGCGCCGTTCTTTATGACATCCACTACGCTCTTACCAAGCTTCATTGAAGGAACGATAAACGGGCCATCGAGCGACTTTGCCTTAATAGACTGACCGCGCACGACATCACCATCCAGTTCAGCAATGGAAGTGCGAGTTCCACCTTCCAAGATCTTTGCTCGATTTCCTTCTGGAACAACCTGCAAAAAACTGTATGGCGCTGAGCTAGAACACATGAACCGTCCAGCAGGACCCGCAGCGGCAGATTGAGCAAGTGCGACGCACACGATCACTGAAATAGCCTTGATCTTGAGTTCCATAGCCGTCCTCCTTGAGTTACGAGCAACGATTATTATAAGCCTGCGGATCTTCGGTAGTACCGTGATCATCTGACCTGGTCGCTGCAGTATCGCTCCGCACCTCTACATGAACGTGCGTCCCACTCTGAGCATTTCGTACGCCACCACCATAGCAATTTCCTGTGCAGTTCATGGTACCTACAACCCTACCTGCGGTGATCTGCGTGCCTACAGTCAAAGAAATTGATTTCAGATGAAGATAATATGAGGCCTTTCCATCGTAATGCCCAAGCTTCACATACTTACCGTTCGCCGCTGTCTCACCTGTATCCAAGACTACGGCGTTTGAAATCGCATGGACGGACTCACCTTCTCCATAGTTTTCTGATTTCGTCGAAACATAATCTGTCCCGTAGTGCCAATTTCCTGGACGGGTTGCAGAGTACCCATACGGCGACGAAACTGCGGTCGTGTGCTTCCCTGACTCTGGCACGGTAGTCGCGGCAGGAGCGGCCCCGGTAACGTCCTTCCAGCAATCCATTTTCTGATCGGCGTTTGTATCGAAACCGCCAAGCCCACCGCCGCCAGGCGCACCGTTCTGACCGCCACCGCCCCCTACCCCACTACCTGATCCGCCGCCCGTATCGCCGCCCCCACCATCATCTTCCCACCAACATGCTGTATCCGCGTAAGACACGCCGTTGACGACCACGGTTACTGGGACGCAACTGACGCCAGCATGTGCGGCACCCACAAACGCGAAAAGTATCAATCCGCCAAGTAAGCGACTCCTCATTCCAAACTCCTTTTAGAAGATTTACGTTAGCCCAATCCGCGAGCTGTTTTAGTCACCTGTTTCAGTCTCTTAAATGCCCATGCCTTAAAGTTTAACACCTCAATGCACAGCCCCCTCAGAATTGAGGCTAGCAGGGTCCAATATCAAAAATCGTGAATTTTCTCACATTTATTTAGTCGACCCTGCAAAATTCACCCAACAGCGCCAAGCAACGCCTGCGTGCTGGCACGCCGTGCGCCCCATGCGTTGGCGAGCGCGGTTTCCAGCTTGGGGAGCCATGCCCGGCGCGACGCAAAAAAGAACTTCATCCCCTTGCGCACCACCGCGCGCAGCAGCCAGCGGATGTTGTAGCCAGCCGCGCACAGCACCGCGTGCAGCGCATCGCCGGTTTGCCCCATCAGCCAGCACCGGTCCATGCCGTTGTCGTGCTTGAGATGCCCGATCGCCGGCTCCACCGCTTGCCGGCGCCGGAGCTGACCGCGTTGCAGCTTGCTCAGGCGCTTGGACTTACCTCGATGGATGATGGTCACCTGCGGGTTGGCCCTGTCCACCCCGCGCCTGCCGGTGATCGAACTGACCCTGCGCACGCCAGTGGCCATGGAAGCGCTGGCCACGTTGAAGGAAGAACTGCCTGGCTTTGCCATCGGCGCCGGCACGGTGCTGACCATCGACCAGATTGGCCAATGCGTGGGCGCAGGCGCCGATTTCATCGTTACTCCCGGCACGCCTGCACACATGGCCGAGGCCTTGGCTGCCGCGCCGATTCCGGTGGTTCCCGGTGCGTCTTCGCCGACCGAACTGTTGACCCTGCTGCATCTGGGTTTCCACGTCTGCAAGCTGTTCCCGGCCACCGCCGTGGGTGGCTTGGCGATGATCAAGGGCCTGTACGGCCCAGTGCCGCAGCTCAAGCTGTGCCCCACCGGCGGCATCACTGAAGCCACCGCCGTGGAGTACCTGTCCCAGCCCAACGTGATCTGCATCGGCGGCTCGTGGATGGTGCCCAAGCAGTGGATCTCCGCCGGCGACTGGACCTCGATTCGCGACACCGCCGCCCGCGCGGCGCAGATCGTCAAGGACGTGCGCGCCGCCTGACCCGCGGCGCCAGCGTTGCTGCGCCGCGGTCGCACGGCGCGGCAGGCACAGATCGCATGACAATGGCGACACTGTGTGCACACGCCCGCGCGGAGACTGCGAGGCCTCGCGGGCAACCGTCGGCACGGCAAAGCCGGGGCACCGGCACCTGCGCGTTCTTTCGCAGGAGACTTCCATGTCCGTCCACGCCGTCCCCCGCCGCTCCGTCGCGGCCAATGCCCTCTACGGGCTGCTCAACCCGATTCCATTCGGTTTCTTCGTCGCTGCGCTGATCTTCGACATCGTCTACTTCCGCACGGCGGAAATGCTGTGGATGAAGGGAGCGGCCTGGCTCATCGCCATCGGCCTGCTGTTTGCGATCGTTCCGCGTGTGGTCAACCTGGTCCAGGTGTGGATCACCTCGCGCCGGATCGCCACCGGGACCGACCGGCTCGACTTCTGCCTCAATCTCGCAGCCATCGTGGCGGCGACCTTCAACGCCTTCGTGCACAGCCGTGATGCCTATGCGGTGATGCCCGCGGGCATGTGGCTCTCGCTGCTGACCGTGATCCTGCTGGCGATCGGCCATGTGCTGATCGCGGTCCAGGCCAGCCGCAACGGAGGGCTGGTCCATGAATAAGTCTCCGCTGCTGCGCACGGGCCTGGCCATGGCCGCCGCGATCGCCCTGCTGGGCGGCTGCGCCGACAAGGCCAAGCTGAAGCCCACCGAACAGGCAGGCGGCGCTCCGCCACTGCCCGAAGCCCAGCACTATCTGGTGCCGCCGATGCAGGTCCCCGACGGGGTCGGCTGGAAGGAAGGCCAGGCACCCAAGGTGGCCGCGGGCCTGAAGATCGAAAAGATCGCCAGTGGACTGATGCATCCGCGCCAGTTGCTGGTGCTGCCCAATGGCGACGTGCTGGTGGCCGAGGCCAACAGCCCCGGCACCGAAGCGGTGACCACACCCAAGCAGTTGATCGCCAACAAGATCAAGGGCCTGTCGGGCAAGGGTGGGAAGGGCGGCAACCGCATCACTCTGCTGCGTCACGGCAATGCGGCCGGCGGCGAATGGGAACAGCATGTGCTGGTGGATCACCTCAATTCGCCGTTCGGCATGCAGTTGATCGGCGACACGCTTTACGTGGCCGACACCGACGCGATCATGGCCTTCCCCTACACTTTGGGCCAGACCCGGATCACCGTGGCCGGGCGTGAATTCGCCGACCTGCCCGACACCATCAACCACCACTGGACCAAGGCGCTGCTGGCCAGTCCGGATGGCAGCAAGCTGTATGTCGGCGTGGGCTCCAACAGCAATATCGGCGAGAACGGCCTGGAAGTGGAATACCGCCGCGCCGCGGTCCTCCAGGTGGACGTGGCCTCGGCCAGCAGCCGCATCTACGCCTCGGGCATCCGCAACCCCACCGGCCTGCAATGGGAACCGCAGAGCGGGCAACTGTGGGCCATCGCCAACGAGCGCGACGAGATCGGCGCCGACCTGGTCCCGGACTACCTCACCTCGGTCCAGGAAGGCGGCTTTTACGGCTGGCCCTACAGCTACTACGGCCAGCACGTGGATACCCGCGTCAAGCACCAGCGTCCTGACTTGGTGGCCAAGGCCCTCAAGCCCGATTACGCGCTGGGATCACACGTGGCCGCGCTGGGACTGTGGTTCTCGCAGGGCAAGGGATTGCCAGCCCAGTACCAAAACGGCGCCTTCGTGGCCGAACACGGCAGCTGGGACCGCTCCCCACTCAGCGGTTATCAGGTCGTGTTCGTCCCGTTCCAGAACGGAAAACCGACGGGCAAGCCGCAGCCGGTGGTCACCGGGTTCCATTCGGACGACGAAAAGTCGCTCTACGGGGCGCCCGTGGGACTGGCCCAGGACGCCTCCGGCGCGCTGCTGGTCGCCGACGATGTGGGCAACACGATCTGGCGGGTCAGCCCGGCCAGCACGCCCTAGGCGCTCGGCACCGGCTCCCCACCTACGTAACGCCGCCCTCTTGGGCGGCGTTACGCTTGGACGCTTGAAGATGAGCGTCTTGTGGATGCCCGCGGCGACAGGCTTGACCCCCTATGCCGTTGCCATTACCTACGCGCGTGGAGTCGCCGACAACGCCATGGCACCGGGCCCGATCTGGACCCCGCTGCCGCCTTTCGGGCGGACAACCGCCGGACGCGCTGCCCCAGTTCGGCGCCGAATCGGCACTGGGTCGCCCGGGGCAGCCGGCCGCACTGGTCGGTGTCTACGTCAATCTGGCAACCACTGATTCGGCCTACAGCACCGGTGAGGTCCATGGCGTCACGGGGCAGCGCACATGACTTCGCGAGGCGCGAACCGCGTCAAAGAACGGGTGCGCTGCGCCCGGTCGGTCCCGCTTCAAGCCCAAGCCATCCAAACGGGCGACATGTTGCGCATGCGCTGCCCGCGGTCAGGGGACTGGCGCGTAGCCCTTCTCGGTGAGCCAGAAAAGCGCATTCATCCCGCGACCGCGCAGGTACTCGCACGCAGACGCGAACAGGGGATCACGCAGGTCCGCGCGCCGAAGGTGCCGCCCGCGGCCGGAGGGCGGCACGACACTGAGAAAACTTGCCCTGTCCGGGGTGTCCACATAGGCACGCACCAGAAAACACGAGCCCGCCTCGCGGAAACTGTACACGTCGTACGCGTAGTAATACGGGTGGGGATCGGAATCCTCGGAGGCATCGACATGGTGGGTTCGTTCGACGTCCATGGGCCGATCAGGGGGCCGTCACCCTCACGCTCGCTGGAAGCCCGGTCACGCGTAGCTCATTGTCCTGCCACGTAGCAGGCTGGCCGTTGATGGTCGTCTTGCCCGGCACGCTCGCATAGGGCCACTGCAGCACCAGCCCGCCCTTGGGCAGGGTCATCCCGGCCGGAACATCAAGCTGCAGCTGTCCGTCCACGCGCTTGAGCGCATAGGACAGCTGGCCCCGGGGGGTGCGCAGCCCCTCGATGGCGATGCCCTGCCCGTCCAGCCACGCCGCCGGAATGCCTGCGGCCAGGACGAAGCTCTGGTCCTGCTCGCGGCTGTAGGCAAACATGTCCAGCGCGGTCCGCACAAAATCCGAGCCGACCCAGGCGTGCGGCAGATCGCCCAGGAAGAACGGCTTGCGCGGGGTATGGGAAACCACCTCGGCCCACTGGTTCCACGCCTGCGGGGTGCGATGGCCGAAGAAGAACTTCACCGCCGCATCCGCACGCGCGCGCCAGCCCAGTCGCACGAAGGCCGACACGTTGCGCCACTCGTAGGGCGTGTAGTCCTTCCACGCGCGGGTGCCGTTGGCGCGCGCCTCGAATTCGCGCCAGTAGCGCTGGAAGGTATTGTCCAGCTGCGGCTGCGGCAGGTTGGCCTGCTCCCCGGCTGGCGCCAGGGCGATGGTGGTCGAAGTGGAATCGAAGTCGCCCAACTCCACAGATCCGGGGATGTAGTCGATCTTGCGCTCACGCATGGTCGCCTGCAGCGAGGCCATCAGATCGCCGTGAAACTGGTCGCGCGAGGCGGCCATGCGTTTGGCTTCCTCGGTCTTGCCCAGCGCGGTGGCGATCTGCACCGCATCCTTGTAGCCACGCAGCGCCCAGAAGTCATCCCAGTACGAGTGCACCGGCTTGGCCGAATAACCCTCGTGGCTGATCGACGCCGGCATCATCCCGTAGAAGCCCGGGTCCTTGGCCTTGTTGGCCTGCGTGCGCTCGGACAGGCGCAGCTTCTCCATATAGCGGTAGGCGCCTTCCACATGCGGCCACATGCGCCGCAGGAAGGCGGTGTCCCCGGTGTAACGCCAGTAATCGGCGATGGCGAAGATCATCTCGCCATGGCTGTCGTTCTCCGGCACCGGATCGCTGCCGCGACGGTCCACGCAGCACGGCACCATGCCGTCTTTGAACTGGTAGGGCGCATACCAGTCGACGAACTGGCGCGCGACTTCCGGACGCCCCATGCGCAGCAGGCCCTCGGAGATCATCGCCCCGTCGCGGATCCAGCTGCGCCCGTAGGAGCGCGTTCCCGGCTGCAGGCGCGGGCCCACGCGTGAGATCAGCATGTGCGCGGTCGCGGTGCGCAAGGTATTCACCAGCGCCTGCCCGGCCGCCGGCACGGTGAACCGCACCTGGTCCAGCTTACCGCGCCACGCCGCGGCCACTGCATCCTGACGGGCCTGCGCGCCACATGCCGGGTCCGAAGAGGCCTGCGCACAGGCCGGCATGCCGGTCAGGGGGATGCGCAGGTCGAACTCGCGCGCCTCGCCGGGCGCCAGATGCACGTCGTAAACGAAGGCACCTGAGGCCAGTCCGGTCTCGTCCACCACCTCGGTGCTGTGCGGCAGTGCGCCATGGGCCAAATGCTCGGCGGCCATGCCGCCGTCGAAGGTGCTGGCGAAAACGGCTGAAGGCACCTGCGAGGCGAACACCCGGGGACTGCCGTTCACCTCGGCGGTGCGCCCGGCGATGGATAACGTGTCGATACGGCTGATGCCGCCCTGGGTATTGAGGAACTGCGAGGGCGGATTGACCTGGAACGGCCGCACCGCCAGCGCCAGCCGATAGTCGTGCGGCGTCTTGCCGGGGTTGTGCAGCCGATAGCGCACCACCAGCTGCGAATCGGCCGGCGTTCCGTCCGCGAAGGCCGTCGTCTCCAGCCCCAGCTCCGGTGTGGTCCACTGCACGCTGGGGATCGGCAAGTCCCCGTCCTGCAACGACTGCGCCTCCTGCACGTCGGCCCAGGTGTTCATGCGCCCGTCCACCGAGATGAACGGCTCCACGCTGAAACCGCCACGCGCGACCTCCACGGCCCCGTCCTCGCTGATCAGCCCCTGCTCGGTCCCGCCGTCCAGGCCGACGATCGTCCAGTACGGCTGTTCGTTGCGGAACCCGCGCGGATACCAGCCCCGCGGTGCGGCGGCGGCGACCGCCTTGACCACATCGTTGGGCGTGGCCGAAAACGCCAGCGGCAGCACCTGGAGCTGGGCCAGGCCAAACGAGTCGGCGGGGCCCTGCGCCGGCATCAGGCGCACGTAGCGCGCCTCGGACTCCGGAAGGGCCACCCAGTCGGTTCCGCCATCGCCGCCCACGACCGCACGCGCATCGCGCCAGTGCAGACCATCGTCAGACAGCTGGATCAGGTAGTCGGAGGCGTACTCGTCCGGTTTCCATACCAGCTTGAGCCCGCCGAATTCCCGCGGCTTGTGCAGGTCCAGAGTCAGCTGGGGAGCGGTGGCCGCGTCGAAGTCCGCATACCACGCCGTGTCGGAATTGCCGTCGATCGCCATGGGCGCATCACTGCCCGCGTTGGACACCGAGGCGCTGGCCGAACCGGTCAGCGGCGAGGTGTCTTCCGGCGGCAGCGGGGTGAAGGTCAGCGCATCGAAACACACCGAGCCCTTTCCACCGGCATTGTTGTAGACGGTGAATTCCAGCCTGGCGCTGTGCCGCAGCACCGGATCCTTGTCCGGCCCCCAGGCCTTGTCGATGTGACGCTTGCGGTAGGTCACCTCGGTCCAGGTCTTCGGAAACTCGTAGCGCGTGCGGTTGACCCACCACACGTTGTCACCCGAGGCGTCGGTCAGCTTGAACTGCAGGTCGTTGGCCGGCGAATCGCCCCGCATCTTGAAGTCGAAGCGGTAGTTCTGCGGATAGTCCAGCTCCAGCGTGCGCTGCAGTCCGGCATACCCGGACACGCCGTTGTAGTCGTAATCCAGGCACAGCGCCTTGCCGCCATCCGGGCCGTTCACCATGCGCAGCGAGGCGCTCACCTCGTTGGAGGTCACCACCTTCCATGACGACGGATCGTCGAAGCCGTCCAGCATCCGTGTCTGCGCCAGCGCCGGGATGGCCGCCCCTGCCAGCACGCCGAGTGCGAGAACGGAGGAAGACACGGGAATGGAACGCTTGTCAGTCATGGAAACTCGCCGGATAACGTCGGGAATGCGGAACTAGGCTGGTACAGATGCTGCGGTCATGGTGTGATCGTGCGATCACGCGGCGCCGCGCAAGCGGCTGGCTTCGGTCGCACCAGGCTGCCCTCCATGGCGCGACACACTAGCTTCGGAACGTCCGGCCCAGCCATCCATGGCCGCGCGTTCGCGGCAGCGCGCGGCAGTGCCGCGCAAGCGGCTGGCTTCGGTCGCACCAGGCTGCCCTCCATGGCGCGACACATTAGCTTCGGAACGTCCGGCCCGGCCATCCATGGCCGGGCGTTCGCGGCAGCGCGCGGCAGTGCCGCGCAAGCGCTGCCGCTCACCCCTTCACGCTGCCGAGCAGGAGGCCTTGGATGTAGTAGCGCTGCAGCAGCAGGAACAGCGCCAGCACCGGGACCACGGTGACCACAGCACCCGCCATCATCATTTCCACGTCCATGATGTGTTCGCGCGAGAGCGAGGCCAAGGCCACCGGCAAGGTGTAGTGACTCTGGTCGGTCAGCACGATCAGCGGCCACATGAAGTCGTTCCACGCCGCCATAAAGGTGAAGATCGACAACGTCACCAACACCGGCTTGAGCATCGGCAGCACGATCTGGAAGAAGATGCGCATCTCCCCTGCCCCGTCGATGCGCGCGGCTTCGAGCAGTTCGTCGGGGATGCTGCGCGCGTACTGGCGCACCAGGAAGATGCCGAACACCGTCGCCAGCGCCGGCACGATCACCCCACCATAGCTGTTGACCAGGTGGAGTTGCTTCATCAGCAGGAACAGCGGCAGCATCGTCACCTGTGCGGGGATCACCAGCGCGGCCAGCAGGATCTGGAAGATCCGCTCACGCCCGACGAAGCGCAACTTGGCGAACGCATAGCCGGCCATGGTGTTGAACAGCAGCGAGCCCAGGGTAATGGCGATCGAGACGATCAGACTGTTGACGAAGTTACGCGCCATGCCAGTGCGCTCGACCAACGCGTGGTAGTTGGCCAGCGTCGAGGCGCTGGGCAACAGCGGCGGCGGAAACCGACTGGCCTCGCCGGCCGGCATGAACGAGACCGACACCATCCACGCCAGTGGCGCCAGCGCGATCAACGCGATCAGCAGCAGCGCGCCGTTGACCAGCAGCGTGTTCCAGCGGCTGCCTCCGACTTCGTGGCTCATGGCGCCTCCTCGGCGGGCATCCCCACGCGCGGCACCGCTCGTGGGTTCATACCAGGTCCTTTCTGCGCCCCAGGCGCAACATCACGGTGGTCACGCCCAAGATGATCAGGAACAGCAGGAACGCCACCGCCGAGGCAAGGCCCAGGTTCCACCACTTGAAGCCCTGTTCGAACATGAAGTACAGGACGCTGACCGTGCTCTGCAGCGGATCGCCGCGCGTCATGATGTAGGGCTCGGCGAACAGCTGGAAATACCCGGAGATCGTGATCACCCCGACCACCAGCAGCACCGGTCCCAGCATCGGCAGGGTGATGTGCCAGAACTGCCGCCAGCGGTTAGCCCCATCGATGCGCGCAGCCTCGTAGAGATCCTGCGGAATGGCCTGCAGGCCAGCCAGGAAGATCACCATGTTGTAGCCGAAGTTCTTCCACACCGCGAACAGCATGATCATCGGCATCGCCCAGTGGGGATCGCCCAGCCAGTCGATCGGCGAGATGCCCAGGTGCGCCAGCACATAGTTGACCAGCCCGTACTGGGTGTTGAACAGATAGCGCCAGATCACCGCCACGGCCACCAGCGTGGTCACCACCGGTGCGAACAACGCCGTGCGGAACAGCGCCTTGAAGCGCGCGGCCGGTGCATTGAGCAGCAGCGCCGCCCCCAGCGAGGCGGCGATGGACAGCGGCACGCCGACGATCACGAAGTACGTCGTGTTCCACAGCGCCTTCCAGAACATCGGCGTGCGCAGCAGGTCGATGTAGTTGCCCAGCCCGACGAAGCGCAGGTTATGCACGTCGGCCAGTGCGTAGAGGTCGAAGTCGGTGACGCTCAGCAGCAGCGCCGAGATCACCGGCAGCCCGAAGAACAGGCCCAGGACGATCAGCGAAGGCCCCGCGAAGATCCAGCCGGCCAGCGAGGGACGCTTCATGGCTGGGCCTCCGTGTTGCCGTTGGCGCGATCGGCCTTGTGGTCGCGCTCGTACATCCAGCGGCGCTTGGCCAGGATGTCGTCGACCTGCTGGTCCAGCTCGACCACCGCGTCGTCCTGGGACAGGCCGCCGCGCACCACCCGCTCGGTCACCAGGCGCATATTCTGCACGATGCGCTCCCATTCGAGCACCTTGGGCGTGGGCCTGACGCGCTCGAGCTGGTCGCGGAACGCCGCGGCCAGCGGGTCGCCCTCCAACTGCGGGGCATGCCAGGTGGAGCGACGCGGCGGCAGGTCGCCGATCAGCGCATGAAAGCGCTGCTGCACCGACGGCTGGGAGAGGAACTCGACCAGCTTCCACGCCGCTTCCTTCTTTTTCGACTGCTGGAAGATCACCAGGCTGGTGCCGCCGGCGATCCCGGCGCCCGGGCCATCGGGGCCCGGCAGCGGCATGGTGCCCCATTGATCCTTGAGCGCCTCGGGCGCCAACCGACGAAACTCACGGATATTCCACGGGCCGGACAGGTAGAAGGCGTAAAACCCGTTGAAGAACTCTTCCCAGACGTTGGAGATCTGGGTTTCGGACATCTTCGGCGCCCAGTTCTGCTCGAACATTTGCGCATAGAACCCCAGCGCCTTGCGAAAGCCCGGGCTTTCGAAGTTGCCGCGATTGTCATGGTCCCTGAGCAGCGGATCGTCGGTCTGCAGCGCCAGCGACAGCTGCTGCTCGAACTCGTTGAGCGGCATCAGGATGGCGTAGCGATCCGGGCCGACATGCGCCTTGACCTTGGCCATGGCGTCCTTCCACTGCGCCCAGGTCACGATCGGCAGCTCGACTCCCGACTCGCGCAAGATGTCCTTGCGATAGAACAGCAGGCGCGTGTCGACATACCACGGCACGCCCACAAGCTTGCCGTCGATGATGTTGGTGTCCCAGATGCCCGGGAAGTAGTCGCCCTGTTCCACCACCGGCGAATGATCCACATAGGCCTGCAGTGGGGTCAGCGTGCCCAGGTCGGCGAACTCGGGGATCCAGGTGTTGCCCAGCTGGCAGATGTCCGGGAGGCTGTCGGCGGCAAAGGCGGTCAGCAGCTTCTCGTGCGCGGCCGTCCAGGGGATCTGCTGGATATCGACGTGGATGTCCGGATGGGCCTTTTCGAAATCCGGGATCAGCGTCCCAACCACCTCGGCCTCGCGCCCCATCGCCCAGAAGGTCACGGTGGTGCGGCCATCATCCTGGTCCGCGCAGCCCGCCAAGCCGGCCAGCGCCAGCCCGGCCAGGAGCAGCCACGCGCCCCGGCGCGGCAGGCGCCTGACTGTCCCGAAAGATCGAACACGCATGGCGAACTGCCTCATGAAACGACCTTACTGGGGCTGCTGGGGCTTGGCATCGGACGGGGTCGTCGTATTGGCCGGCACGCGCGACTCGGCCAAGCCCAAGGCACGCGCGTTGGCCTTCTCCGGATCCCCCTTTTCGGCCGGCGCGGGCTTTTCCCCGTCCTTGGCCGCCAGCCAGCCGCCCTTGAATCCAGCCCGTTCCAGCCCCTGGCGGATGTGCGGGTTCTTCTTCATCACGTTCCACACGAAGTCGTCGCGGTAATTGGCGATCATCGCCAGGATCGGGCCCTGGTCGATACCGATGTAGTCGCTGCCCACCCAACCGTTATCCGGCACGATGCGGCCGGTCTTGATCGGGATGTCGTAGGTGAAGCTGCGGTTGAACGCGTCCAGGAACCCATAGCTGGAATACAGATAGTCGCCGAAGCGCTTATGCATCTCCTCGGTGGCCGGGATCACGATCTCCGGGGCGAACGGCAGCGAGGCGATGGCCGCGGTCGGCGCGATGGTGCCGTCGTCGAAGGCATCGCGCAGCCCCGCCCCACGGGCCGAGTAATGGCGGAACTCGCGCTGCTCGCCGCGGTATTCCTGCTGGGTCTGCTGCGGACCGTCCGACGCGGTCAGGCCCCAGACGTTCTCGCCGTAATCCTTCCACTTCATCGGATTGGAGATGGCGTACTGGCGCTGGGCGTAGGCGGCGCGGCGGCTGTTCTCGAAGTAATCCATGCCGTGTTCGCGCATGAAGTCGTCCTGGATGCCGCGGAAGTCCACCCAGACATGCGTGTACTGGTGGCCGAACATCGGGCCGAAGGA
>Ga0222713_10001399_pt1 | contig 27037 bp, 28 predicted proteins | sample C33_649DmetaG_FD_165061 | JGI IMG/M metagenome (GOLD analysis project Ga0222713, IMG submission 165061) | Estuarine water microbial communities from San Francisco Bay, California, United States - C33_649D | ecosystem: Environmental > Aquatic > Marine > Unclassified | place: USA: California... | reverse complement strand
ATCCCAGTCTTCAAGATGTATCTCTCGATTGGCGATCTCCTTGGAAATCGAAGCCTGCTCTATAACTCGCAGTGGGGTGTAGTCCTGATCCATGTGGCATTCCAGATGGGGTTTGCCACCTTCGTCCTCTCCTCTTATATGAAGACGATCCCGAAGGAGATCTCAGAGTCGGCACTTGTCGACGGTGCATCAGTATTCCGTCATTACTTCAATGTGATGCTCCCATTGCTTCGTCCACCACTAGCCTCACTGGCAGTTCTGATGACAACCTGGATCTATAACGATTTCTTCTGGGCGCTTGTCTTGATGAAGGATGACAATAAGCGTCCAATAACTTCGGCACTCGGTCGATTGACCGGAGAATTCGTGACTGATTACAACCTGCTCGCTGCTGGAGCGATGATTGCGGCTCTTCCTACATTGATTGTCTTCCTGGTCTTACGAAAGCAGTTCGTATCAGGTTTAACTCTCGGTTCAACGAAGGGCTAGATTTCTCATCCTCATATCGATTCATAGCACCTCAATCAGAAGGAAAAATTGACGCAATGAAGGCTATCCAGATAACCCAGTTCGGCGGTCCAGAGGTAATGCGCTACATCGATCTTCCCGAACCTACGGTCGGCGAAGGCGAAGTCCTTATGAAAGTAACAGGTATCGGAATCAACTACGCCGATACACATCAGACGGAGGATTCTTACCTTTCAAAGCAGACACTGCCATTAACTCCAGGCCTTGAAGTGGTTGGAACGATTGATGGAAAGCGATATCTCACTGGTGCGCCAAATGCGTATGCGGAGTTTGTGGCAGCGAAGAAGGATCAACTCATTCCCATCCCAGATCAGATCTCAGATGGGCAAGCTCTATCTACTTTCGTCCAAGGAACCACCGCGTGGCACATTCTCTCCACCGTGGGACACCTCAAGACAGGGGAGAGTGTTCTTATTCATGCGGCAGCAGGTGGCGTTGGAACTATCGCAATCCAAATTGCGAAAAAGTGGGGAGCAAAGGTCATCGCTGTTGCATCGACTGAAGAGAAGAGAAAACTCACACTTGAATTAGGTGCGGATGTAGCAATTGATGCAGAGCAGGAAGGGCTTAAGGATCGAATCATCGAAGCCAATGGTGGAAAGCGAGTTGACTTAGTGCTGGAAATGGTCGGTGGTTCGACATTTGATCAGTCTCTAGAAGCGCTAGCAACTTTTGGTCGAATCGTGACTTTCGGTATGGCATCTCGAGAGCCGATGAAGATGATTCACCCATCACAGCTCATGGGCCGATCCCAATCAGTCACTGGTTTTTGGCTAGCGAATTGCTTCGCGAAACCGGAGATGATGTCATCGGTCATCGCAAAACTCTTCGAGATGATGATCAAGAAAGAGTTACGCGTAATTGTTGGCGGAACTTATCCACTGTCAGAGGCATCGAAAGCGCATCAAGTGATGCGCGAACGTGGAACAGTGGGAAAGATCGTCCTCGATCCCCGGCTTTAGTCACTCGATCGGCGAACTAGTCATCGCTCCGAAAGTGCAACAAATATCGACTTCTTTGCGCTCGTAATCCAGACCAATTTCTTTCTCACCACGTGAGCCTGTAACCTCGGCGATTGCTTCGCCCTCTTAGCTCAGTCGGTAGAGCGTTTCCATGGTAAGGAAAAGGTCGACGGTTCGATTCCGTCAGAGGGCTCGCAGAACTTGGCGGGGTAGCTCAGCCTGGTAGAGCAAGCGGCTCATAATCGCTGTGTCGTGGGTTCAAATCCCGCCTCCGCTACCAAGTTCTCGTTCACTTTGGTGAAGCATCGAAGGGACGGGTACGCTTCCGAGCGTTCAACTCCGAGAAATCGGAATATTCTCAACAAAGATAAGTAAACCCACAAGGCAAGGAGCTCCACATGGCAAGCAAGAGTGCAGATGTTCGTCCGAAAATCACAATGGCTTGCGTGGAGTGCAAAGAGCGCAACTACATCACTCGCAAGAATCGACGTAATGATCCAGATCGACTCGAGATGAAGAAGTACTGCCCGCGCTGCAAGTCCTCGACACTTCATCGCGAGACTCGCTAACTTCGAATCGCCCCAACCCGTGATCGATCCAACGATCGTCGGTAAGCGAATCACAAGCACGAAACCATTCATTGTCGACCAGAGCGCAATCACGCTTTTTTGTCAGGCAATCGGTGAGCGAGATGATCGATTCGCTCCACCTACCTTCTCATTCACTTTCATCATCTCCGCCTTTGAAGAGAGTCTTAAAGGTGCAGGAATTGATTGGTCGCGAATGGTCCATGGTGATCAAAGATTTGAGATTCGAGAGCCAATAAAGGCCGGTGACATTCTTACGCTCTCTTCGACAGTAGAGAGCGTACGGAGTGCTGCTGGTAACGAGTTAATCTCCGTACGAGCTGATATCGAGCGTGAAGGTAAAGGGATCATCCAAGCCTGGTCGACTCTGGTGGTACGAGGATGACATTCACAACTGGAGACATATTGCCCACTCGCGCCTTTTCGATAGATCGAGCGATGTTGAAGGCTTACGCCGATGCAAGTGGCGATCAAAACCCCATTCATCAGGATGAAGCATTTGCGAAGTCAGTTGGACTGCCCAATGTGATTGCCCATGGGATGTTGACCATGGCGCTAGGCGGGACATACCTAGCAGAACTCTTTGGCGGTCCAGAGAAGATCAGGAAATTTGGTGTCCGTTTCACCAAGCCCATAATCGTTGCTGAAGGGGAGCCAGCGAAAGTGGAATTCTCGGGAACTGTCACTTCGATTGAGAGTGGAATTGCATCAATCGAACTAACCGCCCGCCATAGTGAACAAAAAGTTCTTGGTATGGCTACGGCGGAAATCGTTATCGACGAGTCAGTAGAGAAATGACTCAGTCGTCGATGGAAGATGTGACCGTTGCTCTGATTATCGAAGGTTTCGGTGATGATGCGCTCACCTCATTTCATTCAATACTTAACTCAACCAGTGCCCGTCTTCTCGTTCTAATCAACGGCAAGCAGGAGGAGATTGATTTCCCCATCGATCCACGAGTAGAAGTTGTTGAGATAAAACAGAAACTCGGATGGGCAAATGCAATAAATCAAACTCTTGCAAGCATCAAGACCAAGTATTTAGTGATTATGGATCCTTCGACCACCTTCACAGGTGATGCAATCTCGCCTGCGCTAGTGAAGCTCAACGAGGGCTTTGTCGCAGTTGGATGGCGCGGTGGACTTGTAAATGTCGAGGATGAGTGGCGCTCTGTTGAAGATAAAGGGGAGGGAGAAGTTGATGTGCTCTTCTCTTATTTCATGCTGGTCGAACGTGAGTTTGCCTTGAAGGTCGGCGCGAACCCGAGTGCGAAGTACTATCGAAATGCAGATCTCGAATTCTCACTCGCCTTGCGCGAAGCAGGAGGAAAGCTCTATCAATTAGACCTACCACTAGAACAAGGTCGCCATCATGGATATCACGACGTTGACCCCGCTTATCGTGAGAAGCACTCCAAAGAGAATTACAACCGCATCCTGCGAAGATTTCGTGGCAAGAGCGACATCCTTTCACCGCGTCGTTAGCCTTCAGCTGTGAGCACCAATCTCTCAGACCACACAACCTTCAAGGTAGGTGGCCCAGCCTCAGAATTCTTCGTCGCAAAGGATGAAGATGAGGCAATCCGATTGGTCTCTGAGGCTGATCAAAAGAAATTGCCCGTTCTGATTCTTGGTGGTGGATCGAACATCCTTGTTGCAGATAGTGGTTTCCCAGGACGAGTCATCAAAATGGAGACCACCGGAGATATCCGCGCTGTTGATTCCTGTAGCGGAGGGATGATCACAATCGGCGCTGGTCGTGATTGGGACGACTTTGTCGTTGAGTGCGTGAGAAAAGGATTTGTTGGGGTTGAGTCACTAAGTGGGATTCCGGGAACTGTCGGTGCGGCACCGATTCAAAATATCGGTGCATATGGCCATGACCTCAGTGAAGTTACCGCTCGAGTGAGAACATTTGATCGCGTGGCAAAGGAGATCGTCACCTTCTCGCAATCCGAATGTGGTTACAGTTACCGAAGCTCTAGATTCAAGGAGAATCCTGAGCGCTACCTCATCTTGGATGTGACTTTCCAGATGAAGCAAGGTGAGCTCTCACTTCCAATCCTTTATCCCGAGCTTGCTGAAGCACTTGACGTCGAAGAGGAGGAGAGGGCGCCTCTAGGAAGAGTACGCGAGGCAGTCCTTGCAATCAGGGGGAGAAAAGGAATGGTGATTGATCCAAATGATCTTGATACCAATTCAGCCGGATCTTTCTTCACCAATCCCATCGTCGCACAATCCCAAGTTCCCGATGGTGCAACATCGTGGCCCTCGGGTGATGGCCGTTTCAAGATATCTGCAGCTTGGTTGATGGAAAACGCTGGCATAAGCAAAGGGATGAAGTTGGCAAATGCCAGAATTTCATCAAAGCATGTTTTGGCTCTTACTAATCCGGGAGAGGCAAGTGCAAGTGAAATAAAAGCCCTTGCTGATCTCTGTACCGAAAAGGTACGCGGGAAATTCGGAATCGAGTTGGAGCGAGAAGTTCGGTTAGTTGGCTTTGCTCAGTAGATTCTTGATTCGAGTTACGCCTTCGACGATATCTTCATCAGAGGTTGCGTAAGAGAGACGCAGATATCCGGAGGGACCGAAGGCTTCACCAGGAACGACTGCGACCTCTACCTTCTCCAATATGAGCGCAGCAAGCTCAGCGCTGCTCGTCGGGCGAGCACCGTCAATCTCTTTGCCAAGAACACCTTTAACAGATGGATAAACATAGAAGGCACCTTTCGGCATCGGACATTGAACCCCAGGGATCTCATTGAGCATCTTCACGATTAACTTACGACGTCGATCGAATGCAGCGAGCATCTCTTTCACCGCGTCGAGATTGCCATCGAGGGCTGCAATCGCAGCACGCTGAGAGATATTTGCGACGTTAGAAGAGAGATGAGACTGATGATTGGTCGCTGCTTTGATCACATCTTTTGGACCGATCATCCAACCCACGCGCCATCCGGTCATCGCGTAGGTCTTTGCGACGCCATTGAGGATGATGGTTCGATCAGCGATACCTGGATGTAGGACTGGAATGGAAGGTGCAGTTGCGCCGTCATAAAGAAGATGCTCATAGATCTCATCAGTGATGATCCAAAGCCCTTTTTCATCAGCCCACTTCGCAATGGTTCTAACTTGTTCGGGGGAGTAGACCGAACCGGTCGGATTAGAGGGTGAACAAAAGAGCAATACCTTAGTTTTTGGAGTGATCGCTTTTTCAAGTTGATCTACCGTTACCAGGTATTCCTGACGTTCATCGGCAAATACTTCAACCGGAATTCCTCCAGCTAACTTGATGCACTCCGGATAACTTGTCCAGTAAGGAGCCGGAAGAAGTACTTCATCACCTGGATCAAGAATTGCTGCAAATGATTGGTAGACCGATTGCTTTCCGCCGTTTGTCACAAGAACTTGGTCTGAAGTGATCTCATATCCAGAATCTCGTTTTGTCTTTCGGACAATTGCTTCGCGTAGTTCCGGCAAACCGGGAGTAGGGGTATAACGGTGATTCGCCACAACTTTCGCAGCACTCACTGCTGCATCAACGATGTAACTAGGTGTAGGGAAATCAGGTTCGCCTGCCCCAAAGCCAATGACAGGACGACCTGCGGCCTTGAGTGCTTTTGCCTTTGCATCAACTGCTAGCGTCGCAGACTCAGCGATTGCGGAGATCCGTTTTGATATACGACCCTTGCCCAGTTGTGCGTCATTGGTTGCGGACATGGCCCTACTCTGCCAAAGCTCTCAACTGAGGGGCGAATCGAATCTCGAGAAGTGGCGATATCTGAAAAGTGCGAGTCCAAGGCACCTATTTCATGCGTGAATTGGGCGAGTTAGACCCGAGGGGCCTGAGTGACCTACACTTCCGCGCCTGGCGTTTGGTTAGTCGTTAAAAAATCAACGATTATGAAAAGGTCATGCTTTTGCATGCCCGTACAAAAGCCACGAAGGGCAGTAGCTCAACTGGCCAGAGTTCCGGTCTCCAAAACCGGCGGTTGGGGGTTCAAGTCCCTCCTGCCCTGCTAGTTGATCCGATCAACAGTAGTGAGAGAAGTAGTTCGAGAAGAAGTTAAGTGAGGAAAGGAAGGTGAAGCGATGACAGAAGAGATCTCGCATGAAGAAAAGAATTTCTTTGCGCGCATACCTACTTTCTATCGCCAAGTAATCTCCGAGCTTCGCCGTGTGGTTTGGCCGACGAGAAAGCAAGTCTCGACATACACCACCGTCGTTATGGTCTTCGTGACATTTATGATCGCAGTCATTTCAGTTTTCGACCTCGGACTTACCAAGGTCATTTTCTGGATCTTTGGAGGATAAGCGATGAGCGAATTCGAAGATCAACTCGCGCAAGCGTCGACTGAAGAGGCGAAGAGCGCCGTTGACACTATTGATGTCGATATTGAAGAGAGTGACGAGATTGAAGAGATCGATCCTGAGTTAGCAATATTCCGGGAGAAGCTCGCTTCGATGCCCGGCGAATGGTTTGTGGTCCACTCCTACGCAGGCTTTGAAAAGCGTGTAAAAACAAATCTTCAACACCGCATCACCTCCATGAATATGGAGGATCACATCTTCCAGATCGAAGTGCCTGAAGAAGAGGTAATGGAAGTCAAGAACGGACAACGCAAACAGGTCAAGCGCAATATTTATCCAGGCTACGTCTTGGTTCGTATGGACCTAACCGATGAGTCATGGTCATGTGTCCGAAACACTCCTGGCGTCACTGGGTTCGTCGGCAACTCGCATCACCCAAGCCCGCTTCCTCTCGATGAAGTCGAGAATATGATCGCACCGAAGGAATTGAAGAAGTCGGTCAAGCCGGACGTGAAACTTGTTGATTTCAGCATCGGCGAATCAGTCACTGTGATGGATGGTCCTTTTGCAACCCTGCCTGCGACGATCAGCGAGATCATGCCGGAGCAGGCGAAACTCAAAGTTTTGGTATCGATCTTCGGTCGCGAGACCCCTGTGGAGCTCTCGTTCCATCAGGTCCAAAAGATCTAACCGAGAAATAGGAATTTAGAAGAAGAAAAAGGGGAGAGAAGATGGCAAAGAAGAAAGTACAGGCGCTGATCAAGCTTCAGATTCAGGCTGGGGCAGCGACACCTGCGCCACCAGTTGGTCCGGCTCTCGGTCAACATGGTGTCAACATCATGGACTTCGTCAAGGCTTACAACGCCGCGACTGAAAGCCAGAAGGGTCAGATCATCCCGGTTGAGATCACCGTATTTGAAGATCGCTCTTTCACTTTCATCACCAAGACTCCTCCAGCATCACGATTGATTCTCAAAGCTGCTGGTATCGAGAAGGGTTCGGCCGTTCCGCATAAGGATAAGGTCGCGACAATCTCGAAGGCACAGGTCGAAGAGATCGCCAAAGTGAAGATGGCCGACCTCAACGCAAATGACCTAGAAGCTGCGAGCAAGATCATTGCTGGCACCGCTCGCTCGATGGGAGTAGTCGTTCAATAGTTCTAAATAAGTCAAGAAGTGAATGACTGAAATACAACTTAATAAGGAAACCGAACGTGGGAGGAGAGCGCATCTCCGTTTCACCACAACTCAATTGGGCCAACTGGCCCACGATCCAATAGAAAGTTGGATCGGAATGGAGCAGAAATGAAGCGCAGTAAGAAATACAAGGCAGCTGCCGCAAAGGTCGATGCCACACAGTTATATCAACCATTGACTGGCATGAAGCTAGTTAAAGAGACCGTCACCGTGAAGTTTGACGCATCGGTAGAAGTCTCACTTGCACTCGGCGTTGATCCTAAGAAGGCAGACCAAGCAGTTCGAAGCACTGTCAACCTTCCACACGGAACCGGAAAGACAGCTCGAGTCCTGGTATTCGCAACTGCAGAGCGAGCAGAAGAAGCACGCGCAGCAGGGGCAGATATCGTCGGTGGCGATGAATTGATCGACGAGGTTTCTAAAGGTCGTCTTGATTATGATGCGGTCGTCTCCACACCTGAGTTGATGGGCAAAGTCGGTCGTCTTGGAAAGGTGCTCGGACCACGCGGACTTATGCCAAACCCAAAGACCGGAACTGTGACTACAGATGTCGCAAAAGCCGTCACCGATATCAAAGGTGGAAAAATCGAATTCCGAATCGATAAGAACTCGAATCTTCACTTCCTTATCGGTAAGGCATCCTTTAGCGCAGAAGCGCTCGCCGATAACTACGCCGCGGCAATCGATGAAGTGATGCGTTCAAAGCCTGCTTCATCCAAAGGTCGCTACATCAAGAAGGCCGTCGTCTCCACAACTATGGGACCAGGCGTCCCACTTGATCCGAACTTCGCCCGCGAAGGCGCAGCCCCGATCCAATAGCGTTTTGACCGGAGGCAGATGGTTCTCCTACTATCTGCCTCCTCACCAGAGACTGCTGGTCTTGAGTCTGAATCGAGAAATCGAATCGAACTCAAAGTAAATGTCGAGAGACAGCCCGCATAGGTTGCAACGGTTTACCCCGTGCGTATCTATGCGCCGGGGTTTTTCTCATTTATGGATCACGTTGATGGCGAAATCCACGAACACTCGCTGGATATAGAAAGGAAGCCTGATGGCTCGCCCTGAGAAGACAGCCGCTGTCGCCGAATTGGTTGAAGATTTCAAATCGGCTCAAGCGACAATCCTCACCGAGTATCGCGGTCTCACCGTGACCTTGATGAAGGAGCTACGCCGATCACTTGGTGGCGAAACCAAGTACTCGGTAGTGAAGAACACTCTTACGAAGATCGCAGCGAAGGATGCTGGAGTTGATATCGATGACTCACTCCTTGCAGGACCTTCTGCACTCGCTTTCATCAAGGGTGATCCGATTGCTGCTGCAAAGTCGTTGAAGACTTTCCAGAAGGAGAATCCAGCACTTGTCATCAAGGGCGGAATCTACGAAGGAAAGCGTGTCACCGCTGAAGAGATCATGAAGCTTGCTGACCTTGAGTCACGCGAAGTCTTGCTCTCCAAGTTGGCTGGCGCGATGAAGGCTTCGATGGCGAAGGCCGCACAAGTATTTGATGCACTACGCATCAAGATGGAAAGTGGCGCACCTGCCGCTCCTGCTGCTGAAGCTGCACCTGTCGCGGAGGCAACTCCGGAGGTAGTGGCAGAAGCAATTGCTCAAACACCAGTCGCTGAAGTAGCAGCAGAGGCTCCAGCAGAAGCAACAACTGAGTCAACAACCGAATCAACACCCGAATAACAGAGATAACCAAAGGAAAAGGAAACCAACATGGCAAAGCTCAGCACCGATGAACTTCTCGGTCAGTTCAAGGAGATGACTTTGGTAGAACTCTCTGAGTTCGTGAAGTCATTCGAAAAGGAATTCGATGTCACCGCTGCCGCTCCAGTTGCAGTTGTCGCCGCTGGCGGCGCTGCAGGTGGCGAAGCAGCCGCTGCACAAGATGAGTTCACCGTCGTCCTTGATGACGCCGGATCTCAGAAGATTGCAGTGATCAAGGAAGTCCGTGCGCTCAACTCAGCACTTGGTCTCAAGGAGGCTAAGGATCTCGTTGATGCCACCCCAGCAACACTTCTTGAGAACGTGAAGAAGGATGTAGCTGACAAGGCGAAGGCAGCTCTCGAAGCAGCTGGCGCAAAGGTCACCATCAAGTAAGGCAGTGAATTACCCGCTCGGGGGCACTGGTTGACCGGTGCCCCCGAGCGCTTTTTCGGGATGTGAACTCGAGGATTAGACACCTCCCACCCCCCGGCGATACCCTCCTCCTTCGCACAAAATCCCTGGGGGTCCTGCATATAGCGGCTCGGACCTTCTAGTTGCGTGCGCCTTACCTCCGGAAGGAAATATTTTGGCCGCGAAATCAAAATCAAATGCACCAAAGAGAATTTCATTCGCCAAGATCCGTGAACCACAAGAAGTACCGAACCTCCTAGCGCACCAGATCGAGAGCTTCGATTGGTTGCTTGGTAACTCGGCGTGGCAGGGTCGACTCGCGAAGGCGATTGAAGAAGGTCGGGACGATGTCCCAAAGCAGTCTGGACTTCAGGAGATCTTTGAAGAGATCTCTCCAATAGAAGATGTACAGGGAACGATGTCACTCTCGTTCCGTGATCACTACTTCGAGGATGCGAAGTTCAGCGAGATCGAATGCAAAGAGCGCGACCTCACCTATTCGAGGCCACTTTTCGTAACTGCTGAGTTCATGAACAACGTGACTGGTGAAATCAAGTCACAGACCGTGTTCATGGGCGACTTCCCTTTGATGACAAAGCGCGGCACATTCATCATCAACGGAACTGAGCGTGTGGTTGTCTCACAGCTCGTTCGTTCTCCTGGCGTTTACTTTGATCGAACGATTGAGAAGTCATCCGATAAAGATGTATTGACTGCGAAGATCATCCCAAGCCGTGGTGCATGGCTTGAGTTCGAAATCGATAAGAAGGATTTCGTTGGCGTCCGTATTGATCGAAAGCGTAAGCAATCTGTAACAGTCTTCCTTAAGGCACTTGGTTGGAGTGATGAACAGGTAGCGGCAGAGTTTGGTGATTTCGATTCAGTGAAGGCGACCTTGGAGAAGGACACCGTTCACGATCAAGATAATGCGCTTCTTGATATCTATCGAAAGATGCGTCCTGGCGAGCCACCGACAAAGGAAGCGGCGCTCCAGTTGATTCAAAATCTTTACTTCAATCCAAAGCGTTATGACCTTGCAAAGGTCGGTCGCTACAAGATCAATAAGAAGCTCGGAATCAAGCACGAACTCACACAAAATCTTCTCACTATCGAAGATATTGTCGCGACGATTCGCTATCTCGCTGCGGTTCACCGCGGTGATGCTTTTATGGATTATGGCCGTCAGGTGCATGAAACCGGCCGTGAAGTACGCGTAGAAGTGGACGATATCGACCACTTCGGAAACCGTCGTCTTCGAAGCGTCGGTGAGTTGATCCAGAACCAGGTTCGTACCGGACTTTCCCGTATGGAGCGTGTGGTCAAAGAGCGTATGACGACTCAAGATGTCGAGGCAATTACGCCACAGACCTTGATCAACATCCGTCCAGTGACTGCATCAATCAAGGAGTTCTTCGGAACCTCACAGCTCTCGCAGTTCATGGATCAGACGAATCCACTCTCTGGACTAACTCATAAGCGACGTCTCTCGGCGCTCGGACCGGGCGGACTCTCACGAGATCGCGCAGGATTCGAAGTCCGTGACGTTCACCCATCTCACTATGGACGTATGTGTCCGATTGAGACACCAGAAGGACCGAATATCGGTCTGATTGGTGCGCTCGCTACCTATGGACGACTTACTCCATTTGGTTTCGTTGAGACTCCGTATCGAAAAGTTGTGAAGGGTAAAGTCTCAGATCAGGTCGATTACCTAACCGCTGATCAAGAAGATGAACACATCATCGCTCAGGCGAATGCGCCATTGACTGAGGACAACCACTTCGCTGAGTCGAAAGTTCTCGTTCGTCGTCGTGGTGGCGAAGTCGAGTACATCAACGCAGAAGAAGTTGATTACATGGATGTCTCGCCACGTCAGATGGTTTCGGTTTCGACTGCGATGATTCCATTCCTTGAGCACGATGACGCTAACCGTGCGTTGATGGGCTCAAACATGATGCGTCAAGCAGTTCCGCTTATTCGTGCTGAGTCTCCTCTTGTTGGAACTGGTATGGAATTCCGCGCAGCTGTCGATGCTGGTGATGTCGTCACCGCTTCACGCGCAGGCGTTGTCACAGAGGTCGAAGCAGATCGCGTCGTCGTGAAGAGCGATGAAGGCGATGAAGACCTCTACATGCTCGAGAAATTCATCCGCTCTAACCAAGGCACTTCACGCAATCAGCGTGCAGTCGTCTCGGTTGGCGAGAAGATCAATGCCGGCCAGGTGATTGCAGATGGTCCAAGCACACAACTCGGTGAGATGGCCCTCGGCAAGAACCTCCTTGTTGCCTTTATGTCATGGGAAGGACATAACTTCGAAGACGCGATCATCTTGTCCCAGCGTCTCGTTCAAGACGATGTTCTCTCCTCTATTCATATCGAGGAGTACGAAGTTGATGCCCGAGATACGAAACTCGGACCTGAAGAGATCACCCGCGATATCCCGAATGTCTCCGAAGAGGTCCTTGCAGATCTCGATGATCGCGGAATCATCCGTATCGGTGCTGAGGTCGTTCCTGGCGATATCTTGGTCGGAAAGGTAACGCCAAAAGGCGAGACCGAACTGACTCCAGAAGAGCGACTCCTTCGCGCGATCTTCGGTGAGAAGGCTCGCGAAGTTCGCGATACCTCACTCAAGGTGCCGCACGGTGAAGGTGGCCGAATCATCGATGTGAAGATCCAAGATATCGATGAGGGTTACGACCTTCCTGCAGGTGTCAATCAAGTCGTTCGCGTCTATGTTGCACAGAAGCGAAAGATTCAAGATGGTGACAAGCTCGCCGGTCGCCACGGAAACAAGGGCGTTATCTCAAAGATTCTTCCGGTCGAAGATATGCCGTTCCTTGCTGACGGAACTCCAGTTGATGTAGTTCTCAATCCACTCGGTGTCCCTGGACGTATGAATGTCGGTCAGGTTCTTGAGACTCACCTCGGTTGGGTCGCAAAGAGTGGTTGGCAAGTTGTTGGCGACGATGCAGATTGGAAGCGTCGTATGTCAGATCTCGGCGCAAGTGCCGCAGAGCCTGGAACTCGCGTTGCGACCCCAGTCTTTGATGGTGCGAAAGAAGATGAGATCTTCGGTCTTCTTGGCTCCACTCTTCCTAATAAGGATGGAATGCAACTTGTCGATGAGCGCGGTAAAGCGCAACTCTTCGATGGTCGCACCGGTGAGCCATATCGTGATGGCATCTCAGTCGGTTACATGTACATCTTGAAGTTGCACCACTTGGTCGACGACAAGATTCACGCACGTTCGACTGGCCCATACTCGATGATCACCCAGCAACCACTCGGTGGAAAAGCACAGTTCGGAGGTCAGCGATTTGGTGAGATGGAAGTTTGGGCGCTTGAAGCCTATGGCGCCGCTTACACCTTGCAAGAACTACTCACCATCAAGTCCGACGATGTCCTCGGTCGCGTCAAGGTCTACGAAGCGATCGTCAAGGGAGAGAACATCCCAGAGCCAGGAATCCCTGAGTCATTCAAGGTCTTGGTGAAAGAGATGCAGTCGCTCTGCCTCAATGTCGAAGTCCTCTCATCTGAGGGCGTCGCTATCGAGATGCGCGATACAGATGAAGAAGTGTTCCGAACCGCTGAAGAACTCGGAATCAACCTATCCAGGGTTGAGCCAAGTTCGGTCGAAGAAGTTTGATAGGGGGCTGAAGAGAAATGTTAGATGTCAATTTCTTCGATGAACTACGGATCGGTCTTGCATCAGCAGGAAACATCCGTGAGTGGTCCTTCGGCGAGGTAAAGAAGCCTGAGACCATCAACTACCGAACCCTTAAGCCGGAAAAGGACGGACTCTTCGACGAGAAGATCTTCGGTCCTACCCGCGATTGGGAGTGCTATTGCGGTAAATACAAGCGCGTTCGATTCAAAGGAATCATCTGCGAGCGATGCGGTGTCGAGGTAACTCGTGCCAAGGTTCGTCGTGAGCGCATGGGTCATATCGAACTTGCTGCTCCGGTAACGCACATCTGGTACTTCAAGGGTGTCCCAAGCCGTCTTGGTTATCTCCTTGATCTTGCTCCGAAGGATCTTGAGAAGGTCATCTACTTTGCTGCTTACATGATCACCGAAGTAGATAACGAACTTCGCGACGAAGATCTACCAAAGCTTGAGAAGAAGCTTGCGACCGATCTGAAGAAAATCGAGACCAAGCGCGACCTCGATCTCGATACTCGCCAGAAGAAGTTAGAGGCGGATTTGGCTGAACTTGAGGAAGAGGGCGCGAAGTCTGACGCTCGACGAAAGGTTCGCGAATCTGCAGAGCGCGAGTTGAAGTCGATTCGTGAGCGTCACCAGAAAGAGCTCGATAGGTTGCAAGAGGTCTGGTCACGTTTCAAGAATTTGAAGGTTCAAGATCTCGAAGGCGATGAGAATCTTTATCGCACAATGCGTGATCGTTATGGCATGTACTTCAAGGGAGCGATGGGCGCTGCTGCGATCCAACGCAGACTTGAGACATTCGACCTTCAGGCCGAGTTCGATAAGTTGAATGATCTAAGCCAGAACGGCAAAGGACAGAAGAAGACCCGCGCGATCAAGCGACTCAAGGTTGTCAACTCCTTCCTCAGCACCGGCAACTCAGCAACTTCAATGGTCCTTGATTGCATCCCAGTTATTCCACCGGATCTTCGTCCGATGGTTCAACTCGATGGTGGTCGCTTTGCGACTTCAGATCTCAATGACCTCTACCGCCGTGTCATCAACCGAAACAATCGTTTGAAGCGTTTGGTTGATCTCGGTGCGCCAGAGATCATCGTCAACAACGAGAAGCGAATGCTTCAAGAAGCTGTTGATGCGCTCTTTGATAATGGTCGTCGTGGTCGTCCGGTAACGGGACCAGGAAACCGTGCGCTCAAGTCACTTAGTGACATGCTTAAGGGTAAGCAAGGTCGATTCCGACAGAACTTGCTTGGAAAGCGCGTTGATTACTCTGGCCGTTCGGTCATCGTCGCAGGTCCACAGTTGAAGTTGCATCAGTGCGGTCTGCCAAAGCAGATGGCCCTTGAACTCTTCAAGCCGTTTGTGATGAAGCGACTCGTTGATCTCAACCATGCGCAGAACATCAAGTCTGCAAAGAGAATGGTTGAGCGTTCACGTGCAGTCGTTTGGGATGTCCTCGAAGAGGTCATCGCCGAGCATCCAGTCTTGCTCAACCGAGCACCGACGTTGCACCGACTTGGTATCCAAGCTTTCGAACCGCTCTTGATCGAAGGTAAGGCAATCCAAATCCATCCGCTCGTCTGTACTGCATTCAACGCAGACTTCGACGGCGATCAGATGGCGGTTCACGTTCCACTTTCTGCAGAGGCACAAGCCGAGGCGCGCATCTTGATGCTCTCCTCGAACAACATCCTCTCGCCAGCGAGCGGTCGTCCACTTGCGACACCGACACAGGACATGGTCCTTGGCATCTTCTTCCTTACCTCACAGCGAGATGGTGAGGTCGGCGAAGGCCGTGCATTCACCTCGATCGCAGAGGCATTGATGGCCTATGAACAGCGCACACTCTCACTCCAGGCGAAGATCAAGATCCGCCTAGGAAATGAGACTCGCGAAACCACACTTGGTCGAGCACTCTTCAATGAAGTTCTTCCAACTGACTTTGGTTTCGTCGATGGCGAAGTGACGAAGAAGGGAATCTCCGGAATCGTCGATCGTCTTGCTGAGACTTATCCAAAGGTCGTCGTCGCAGCAGTCCTTGATCAACTCAAGGCGCTCGGTTTCTACTGGGCGACTCGTGCTGCAGCGACAATCGGTATCGAAGATGTCGTCACGCCACCGCTCAAGCAGGAGATCCTCGACAAGTACGAGGCTGATGCTGACAAGGTTCAGAAGCAATATGACAATGGTTTGATCACCAATGACGAGCGTCGTCAGGAATTGATCGAGATCTGGACAGAAGCGACCGCCAAGATCGGTGAGAGCATGGAGAAGAACTTCCCGAAGACCAATCCGGTCTGGATGATGGTCTACTCCGGTGCTCGCGGAAATATGATGCAGATCAGACAGATCGCGGGTATGCGTGGACTTGTTGCGAATCCGAAGGGCGAAATCATCGCTCGTCCGATCAAGTCCAACTTCCGCGAAGGTCTATCGGTACTCGAGTACTTCATCTCGACTCACGGTGCACGTAAGGGTCTTGCAGATACTGCGCTCCGTACCGCTGACTCGGGTTACCTCACACGCCGGCTTTGCGATGTCGCACAAGATGTCATCATCCGTGAAGAGGATTGCGGTACCGATCGCGGTCTCACACTTGTCATTGGCGCAAAAACTTCTGAAGGAATCGTCCGTGATGAGCATGTAGAGACTTCGATCTATGGTCGAGTTCTCGCTGAACCAGTCTCTGCTAATGGCAAGGAAGTTCTTGCTGCCGGTACTGATCTAGGCGATCGCCATATCGATCTCTTGCTCAGCAATGGCGTCACTGAAGTGAAGGTTCGTTCTGTCCTCACCTGTGATTCCAAGTTCGGTCAGTGCTCTATGTGCTACGGCCGTTCAATGGCCTCAGGCAAGTTGGTTGATGTGGGCGAAGCGGTTGGAATCATCGCTGCTCAATCGATCGGTGAGCCAGGAACCCAGTTGACGATGCGTACCTTCCACACCGGAGGTGTGGCTGGTGATGACATCACTCATGGTCTGCCTCGTGTCGTCGAGCTTTTCGAAGCTCGAACACCAAAGGGTGTCGCTCCGATTGCAGAAGCAGCCGGTGTCGTCTCCTTCATGGAAGACTCAAAGGGCAAGAAGATCCTCGTAACACCTGAAGATGGTGGTGAAGCAACTGCTTATCCGATCACTCGACGCCAGAAGCTTCTGGTTGAAGAAGGTTCGCGTGTCGGTGTTGGTGAGAAGTTGGTCGTTGGTGCGATCGATCCGAAGCAAGTTCTTCGAATCCTCGGTCCACGTGCGACCCAAGTTCACCTTGTCACAGAGATCCAAGAGGTCTATCGATCACAAGGTGTATCGATCCACGATAAGCACATCGAGATCATCGTTCGCCAGATGCTCAAGCGCGTCACGGTTCTAGAACCCGGTGATACCGAGTTGCTCCCAGGTGAATTGGTCGATCGCGCGAGACTCGAAGCAGAGAATCGTCGCGTCGTTCAAGAAGGTGGCAAAGCCGCTGCAGGTCGTGCTGAGTTGATGGGTATCACCAAGGCATCACTGGCTACTGAATCGTGGCTCTCTGCTGCATCGTTCCAAGAGACGACTCGCGTCCTCACCGACGCAGCGCTCGCCGAGAAGCGCGATCCACTTCTCGGCCTCAAGGAGAACGTGATCATCGGCAAGCTCATCCCAGCAGGTACCGGACTTGCACGTTACAGAAACGTCAAGGTCGAGCCGACTGAGGAAGCGAAGGCAGCTGTTTATGCCGCCTACGACGAGTACGACTACACACCATTTGAATCAACAGGTTCGGGTGAAGCAGTCAGACTCGATGAGTTCGATGTGGATGCTCGCTAAATAGTCATTGCGGGGCGAAAGCCCCTCTAGGTAGGGCCCTGAGGCGACTCGGGGCCCTTCTTAGATTGTTGTTGCAGGGTTAAATAACGATGAGGCCTTTAGTTTGCGAGATAGACAACTAGCGCCGCTGCGACGAAGTGACAGATGAATGCGGCGGCAGTCATTGCATGAAAGAGTTCATGAAAACCGAACCAGTTGATCGAGAAGTTTGGTTTCTTTAGCGCGTAGATGATTCCGCCTGCCGAGTAGAGAAGGCCGCCGACAAATATAAGAGTGAATACTGCGATTCCGCCTTCGCGGTAGAAGTCTGGAAGATAGATCAAAGCCATCCAACCAAGTGCAATATAGATAGGCACGTAGAGCCATCGTGGAGCCGTTATCCATGCGATTCGAAATATCGCTGCCGATGCTGCGGTGCCCCAGATGATTGAGAGCAGGATTGTTGCTTTCCTGGAATCGAGAAGAAAGATGGCAAAGGGAGTGTATGTACCAGCAATAAGGAGCGGAATGTTTGCGTGATCGATTCGTCGCCAGAGTGCTTTCATCGATTCGCGCCATTTCACACGATGATAAAGCGCACTACATGAGAAAAGCACAACGGCTGTCAACGTGAGAATTCCAAGAGTGACTCGCCCTCTCAATTCATGAGCGATAGTGACGAGTGTGAGCCCAGCGACGAGGGAGAGCGGAGACATCACAAGATGGATGACGCCTCGAAGTTTCGGTTTTGGCAGAGTCGCTTCAGTCACGGGAGCTATTTAAGTCGCTCAAAGACGTTCTGCATCCTCTTATCGAAAGTGAGTAACTCTGTGTCGTGAACGAGAGCAGAGGCAACGATGACCGCGTCTGGAAGGGAGAGTCGGTGTTCTACCCGAATCTCTGCCCCCTTGGTAGCTATTTCTGCTTCAATGGAAATAATGGGAACGAAGGCAGCAGATAGTTTCTTGAATTTTTCACGGCGGCGTGTTTCAAAGGACGATAGTAATTCGGTAAGAGCAAGGGCACTTATGGCGGGAGGAATGCCTAGACTCTCAAATTGAGCGACAGCATCACGGTGGTGCTGATCCTCACTATCTAAGAGAGCAATCAGCCACGAAGTGTCAGCCTGGCATCCCACTCTTCACGCTCCTTCTTGTAGTTAGATCTTCTACCTAGACCGGGATCTGACCCAATCAGTTCTCGAAGAGCGCTCTTCCACTCTGGTTCGTCGATCTTTTCTAGGACTATTCGCCCTTTACCGTCTTCGGTGAAGCGCACGACGTCTCCAATCTCAATATCTACGGCGCGAAGGATCTCAACCGGGATAGTTATCTGGTTCTTGGAGCTGATCCGAGATGTGGATGAACGGCCACGGCGGATAACTTTGGCGGGAGTCTTCTTTACTTTGCGAGTCATAAGCAAAGGTTAACAGGGGATTTGCCGGCGTGTCGCAACGTCGAAATCCGAGATCGCTCAGTCGAAGGGGAGTAAGAGCCATTTTGACCCGCAGCGCGTGGCTCGGCTACCCTCGCGCTCTTGTTCGCGTGGGCTTCCTGCCTTCGGTCGTCTCGTTGCTGGGACTTACGCAGGAAAAAAGTAGTGAGCAATCAAGACGAAGTTCATCTAAGTCTCTGTCATGTGACTTTGCGCGGATGAAAACGAGATGTGTTGCGACACACCCGACCGCGTGGGTCGGGAGTTAGTGAACGCGTCAACGAAAAAGAAGGCGTAAGCCAGAGAGAAGAGAGAGCAGTGCCAACTATTCAGCAGCTGGTCCGCAAGGGTCGCGTCGAGAAATCTTCGAAGACGACGACACCTGCACTCAAGGGAAGTCCGCAACGTCGCGGTGTTTGTACTCGTGTTTATACGACGACACCGAAGAAGCCGAACTCTGCACTTCGCAAAGTTGCTCGCGTTCGTCTCACAAGCGGAATGGAAGTTACTGCATACATCCCTGGCGAAGGACACAATCTGCAAGAGCACTCAATCGTTTTGGTTCGTGGTGGTCGTGTTAAGGATCTACCAGGAGTTCGATACAAGATCGTTCGCGGTTCACTCGACACCCAAGGTGTCAAAGATCGTAAGCAAGCCCGTTCCCGCTATGGCGCAAAGCGCGATAAGAAGTAAAGGGAGATAAGAGAAGATGCCACGTAAAGGTCCCGCTCCCAAAAAGCAGGTCATTGCAGATCCGGTTTATAACTCACCGGTCGTAACTGCTTTGATCAATCGAGTTCTCACATCCGGTAAGCGATCAACCGCTGAAGCGATCGTCTACAACGCGATGGAAGGTTGCCGATCAAAGGCTGAAGTAGATCCTGTAATCACTCTCAAGCGCGCAATCGACAATGTAAAACCATCTGTCGAAGTTCGTTCACGACGAGTCGGTGGCGCTACATATCAGGTGCCAGTTGAAGTGAAGGCCGCACGTGCGATGACACTTGCGCTTCGTTGGTTGGTCGAGAATGCAAGTGATCGCCGCGAGAAGTCAATGGCAGAGCGCCTCACAAACGAAATCATCGATGCAAGCAATGGCCTTGGCGCAGCAGTGAAGCGTCGCGAAGACACCCACAAGATGGCAGAGGCCAACAAGGCTTTTGCTCACTACCGCTGGTAATCCTGAGTAAATAAGAGAAAAGAAGAGGAAGAGAAGAAGTGGCAGCTATCGACACGGCAGTTGATCTCTCAACCGTCCGCAACATCGGCATCATGGCTCACATCGATGCTGGTAAGACGACGACCACCGAGCGAATCCTTTTCTACACCGGCATCAACTACAAGATCGGTGAAGTCCATGATGGCGCTGCGACCATGGACTGGATGGAACAAGAGCAAGAGCGTGGAATCACCATCACCTCGGCCGCGACAACATGTTTCTGGAAAGACCATCTAATCAACATCATCGATACCCCTGGTCACGTCGACTTCACTGTCGAGGTCGAGCGATCACTTCGCGTCCTTGACGGAGCAGTTGCAGTGTTCGATGGCGTTGCTGGTGTTGAGCCACAGTCAGAGACTGTCTGGCGCCAAGCTGATAAGTACAAAGTCCCAAGAATTTGTTTCGTCAACAAACTCGATCGAACCGGTGCTTCATTTGATCGCTGTGTCAGCATGATCAAGGATCGTCTTCGTGCGACTCCTCTCGTTCTTCAGATCCCAATCGGTGCCGAGGGAGATTTCGTCGGCGTCGTCGATCTCATCCAGATGAAGGCCCTTGTCTGGCCGGGCGAGACAAAGAAGGGCGAGGATTACCTCGTCGAAGAAATCCCTGCAAACCTCAAAGAGGCCGCAGATAAGGCGCGACATGATTTGATCGAGACTCTCGCTGATAAAGACGATGCAGTGATGGAGAAGTACCTCGAAGGACAAGAACTCTCAGAAGAAGAGATCATCGCCGGAATTCGTCGAGCGACTCTTGCAGATAAGGCGACACCAGTTCTCACAGGCTCTGCCTTCAAGAACAAAGGCGTCCAGCCAATGCTTGATGCAGTCGTTCGTTATCTGCCAAGCCCGCTCGATGTCGAAGCGATCGTTGGATCGAAGATGGGTAACTCTGCTGAAGAGATCGCCCGTAAGCCTTCCGATAGCGAGCCATTCTCAGCGCTCGCCTTCAAGATCATGAGCGATCCACACCTTGGAAAGCTCACCTTCGTCCGTATCTACTCGGGAACACTGACCGCAGGTACCGGAGTCCTTAACTCAACAAAGGACCGCAAGGAGCGCATCGGAAAGATCTATCAGATGCACGCCAACAAGCGTGAAGAGCGCGATACCGCTGGCGCCGGAATGATCATCGCGGTTATGGGTCTTAAGGACACCACCACCGGTGACACGCTCTGTGATCCAGATAAGCCAGTGATCCTTGAGTCAATGGAATTTCCAGATCCAGTTATCCATGTTGCGATCGAGCCGAAGACAAAGGGCGATCAAGAGAAACTTGGAACAGCGATCCAGCGTCTTGCTGAAGAAGATCCAACTTTCCATGTCCGATCAGATGAGGAGACCGGCCAGACCATCATCGGTGGAATGGGCGAGTTGCACCTTGAGATCCTCGTCGATCGTATGAAGCGTGAATTCAAAGTCGAAGCAAATGTCGGTAAGCCACAGGTCGCCTATCGCGAGACACTTCGAAAGCTTGTCGAGAAATACGACTACACCCATAAGAAGCAGACCGGTGGTTCAGGTCAATTCGCAAAGGTTCAGATCTCACTCGAACCGCTTCCTGTCGGTGAAGTTCCTTCAGGTTATGAATTCGTCAATAAGGTCACCGGTGGACGTATTCCTCGCGAATACATCCCTGCAGTCGATGATGGTTGCCAAGAGGCAATGCAGACTGGACCACTTGCTGGATATCCACTCACTGATGTCCGCGTAACTCTTCTTGATGGTGCGTATCACGATGTCGATTCATCGGAACTCGCCTTCAAGATCGCCGGTATCGCAGCATTCAAGGAAGCGGCTCGTTTGGCCTCTCCTGCACTGCTCGAACCGATGATGTCCGTCGAAGTTGTCACTCCTGAAGATTTCATGGGTGATGTCATCGGCGACCTCAACTCTCGACGTGGCCAGATTCAGGCTATGGACGAGCGTTCTGGTGCCCGCGTTGTGAGGGCACTGGTCCCACTTTCGGAGATGTTCGGCTATGTCGGAGATCTACGAAGCAAGACCCAGGGTCGCGCCTCCTACTCGATGCAATTCGATTCCTACGCTGAAGTTCCAGCGGCGGTTTCGAAGGAAATCATCGCGAAGGTTCGCGGCGAGTAACAACACACACGAGATAAGAAAGAGGAATAGATAGTGACAAAGGCGAAGTTCGAGCGGACAAAACCGCACGTGAACATCGGCACCATCGGTCACATCGACCACGGTAAGACAACTCTTACTGCGGCGATCTCGAAAGTACTTCATGACCGCTATCCCGATGTCAACCCATTCACCCCATTCGATCAGATCGACAAGGCGCCTGAAGAGCGTCAGCGTGGTATCACGATCTCAATCGCTCACATCGAGTATCAGACTGAGAAGCGCCACTATGCACACGTCGACTGCCCAGGCCACGCCGACTACATCAAGAACATGATCACTGGTGCGGCACAGATGGACGGTGCGATTCTCGTAGTCGCAGCGACCGATGGCCCAATGCCACAGACCAAGGAGCACGTCCTCCTTGCACGTCAGGTTGGCGTTCCTTCAATCGTCGTCGCACTCAACAAGTCCGACATGGTTGATGATGAAGAAATCTTGATGCTCGTTGAAGAGGAAGTCCGCGACCTCCTCAAGAAGTACGAGTTCCCAGGCGACACCACTCCGATCGTCCGAGTCTCTGCACTCAAGGCGCTCGAGGGTGACGCTGAGTGGGGCAACAAGTTGATGGATCTCATGGCAGCAGTCGATGAGTTCATCCCAACACCAGCTCGTGAGACAGAGAAGCCGTTCTTGATGCCAGTCGAAGACGTCTTCACAATCACCGGCCGTGGCACAGTTGTCACCGGTCGTATCGAGCGTGGAATCGTTAAGGTCAACGAAGAAATCGAAATCGTTGGTATCCGCGATGTCTCACAGAAGACTGTGGTCACCGGTGTCGAAATGTTCCGCAAGCTCCTCGATGAGGGTCAAGCAGGCGAGAACGTCGGTCTCTTGCTTCGTGGTCTCAAGCGTGAAGATGTTGAGCGCGGTCAGGTTTGTTGCAAGCCTGGCTCGATCACACCACACACTGAATTTGATGCATCTGTCTACATCCTTTCTAAGGATGAAGGCGGTCGTCATACCCCGTTCTTCAACAACTACCGCCCTCAGTTCTACTTCCGTACAACTGACGTGACTGGTGTTGTGACACTTCCAGCGGGCAAGGACATGGTGATGCCAGGAGATAACGTCGAAATGGCAGTCGCCTTGATCCAGCCAATCGCGATGGAAGAAGGTCTTCGTTTCGCTATCCGTGAAGGCGGTCGTACCGTCGGCGCAGGTCGTGTTACCAAGATCAAGAAGTAGGGATCAAGAAGAAAAGCAGTAACTCTCGTGTGAGCCTCGGTGGGGCGAAAGCCCCACCGCAAGGCGAAACCGAAGGTGAAGCGATGAAGTAGAACAGTTTGAAAACAGTTTTGAACTAGTAGGACCCGAAGAAGGAGAAGAGATGGCCGGACAGAAGATCCGCATCAGGCTCAAGGCATACGACCATGAGGTGATCGACTCTTCCGCGAAGAAGATCGTGGAAACCGTCGAACGCACCGGGGCGACTGTCGCGGGCCCAGTACCGCTGCCCACAGAGAAGAACGTGTACTGCGTCATCCGCTCTCCACACAAATACAAAGACAGCCGCGAGCATTTCGAGATGCGCACCCATAAGCGCCTCATCGACATCATCGACCCGACGCCAAAGACCGTCGACTCGTTGATGCGTCTGGATCTCCCTGCTGGCGTCGATATCGAGATCAAGCTCTAAGGGGAAGACCGATGAAAAACACTCAAGCGCATAGCGCGGCGATCAAGGGAATCCTTGGCACCAAGCTCGGCATGACTCAGGTCTTCGATGAGCAGAACAAGGTGATTCCTGTGACCGTGGTCGAAGCCGGACCATGTGTCATCACTCAAATCAGAACCATCGAGAAGGATGGATACGAAGCGATCCAATTGGCATTCGGTGCCATCGATCCACGTAAAGTGGCAAAGCCAGAGGCTGGTCATTTCGCCAAGGCTGGCGTCACTCCTCGCAAAGATGTCGCAGAGCTTCGAACCTCTGCTGCTAACTCATATTCCGTCGGCCAAGAGATCAAGGCTGATGTTTTCACTGCCGGTGATGTCATCGATGCAACTGGTACCTCACTCGGAAAAGGAACTGCTGGCGTTATGAAGCGTCACAACTTCCGCGGTTTCGGTGATGGTCACGGTGTCGAGCGAAAGCACCGAACATCAGGATCGATCGGTAACCGAACCACCCCAGGTCGCGTTTTCAAAGGAAAGCGAATGATGGGTCGTATGGGTATCGAAACTGTGACGATGCAAAACCTCAAGGTCGTCAAAGTCGATGCCGAGAAGAACATCATCCTGGTAAGTGGTTCGCTCCCTGGCGCTATCGGCGCAACAGTCTTCCTTCGCACCGCTTCAAAGAGCGTTGCAAGTGAATCAACCGAAAAGGCAGGTGCATGATGTCATTGAACGTAGATATCAAGGATGTTGCCGGTAAGAAGACCGGAACATTCGCACTTCCTGCAGAGATCTTCGATGTTCAGGTGAACATCCCGTTGATCCACCAAGTCGTCACCGCACAACTTGCTGCTGCACGTCAAGGTTCGCATAAGGCAAAGAACCGTGGCGAAGTCAGTGGTGGTGGAAAGAAACCGTTCAAGCAGAAGGGAACTGGTCGCGCACGTCAGGGTTCGACTCGTTCACCAAACCAGCGTCATGGTGGCGTTGCTCATGGTCCAGTGCCACGTCTTTATGACCAGCGCACACCGAAGAAGATGATCAAGGCTGCGCTCGCCGGAGTCCTATCTGACCGCCAACGTAACGAGCGAATCCATATCGTCGATGGAATCATCGAAGCACCGAACACAAAGGGCGCCATCACCGCAGTCCGTCAGTTCACTGACCGCAAGCGCTCCCTTGTCGTTCTCTCTCGTACCGAGGAATCGGTTTGGGTGAAGCTTCGCAATGTCGATGGTCTGCACTTGATCGCATCCGATCAACTCAATGCTTATGACGTCGTCGTCGCAGATGACGTGATCTTCTCGAAAAGTGCAATGGATGAGTTCGTCCAAGGTCCAGCAAAGGGCAAGTCCGTCACTGCAGTTGCCCGTGAGAGCGAAGTCGAGGTCTCAGCATGAAGGATTATCGCGACGTCTTGATCGCGCCTGTGGTCTCAGAGAAGTCCTACGGGTTGCTTGATCAGAATAAGTACACATTCCTGGTTGCACCAGATGCCAACAAGACCGAGATCAAGATCGCGGTCGAGAAGGTATTCAAGGTCGAGGTACTCAAGGTCAACACCATCAACCGCGAAGGAAAGATGAAGGTCAATCGATTCGGTAAAGGAAAGCGCAAGGACACCAAGCGCGCCATCGTCTCGGTCGCACCTGGCCAGCGCATCGACATCTTCGGAGGTCCAGTCGGCTAAGCCTCGTGGCTAGCCGTCATGGATTAAAACGGGAAAACAAAAAGAATTCACTGAAAGAAAGAACGACAAAGGAGAAGCAAGGACATGGCACTGAGAAAGTACAAGCCGAAGACGCCAGGCACTCGAGGTAAGAGTGTTGCCGACTTCGCCGAGGTCACTCGCTCTACTCCTGAGAAGTCGTTGATCCGTCCGATCAACTCCAAGGGTGGTCGAAACGCTCAAGGTCGCATCACCACTCGCCATCAAGGTGGCGGACATAAGCGCGCCTTCCGCGTCGTCGATTTCATCCGTAACGATAAAGACGGTATCCCAGCAAAAGTCGCACATATCGAATACGACCCGAACCGCACTGCTCGAATCGCGCTACTTCACTTCGCAGATGGCGAGAAGCGCTACATCATCGCGCCAAACAAACTCAATCAAGGTGACACAGTCGAGACTGGTCCTTCAGCCGATATAAAGCCTGGAAATAACTTGCCACTTCGAAATATCCCAGTGGGAACGATGATCCACGCAGTTGAAGTTCGTCCTGGTGGAGGAGCAAAGCTTGCTCGTAGCGCGGGCGCGGCAATCCAGTTGGTCGCAAAAGATGGTCCATACGCACAACTTCGTATGCCATCAGGTGAGATCCGAAATGTTGATGTCCGTTGCCGAGCAACTGTCGGTGAAGTCGGTAACGCAGAACAATCGAACATCTCTTACGGAAAGGCAGGGCGCTCACGTTGGAAGGGTCGCCGCCCAACCGTCCGTGGTGTCGTTATGAACCCAGTCGATCACCCACATGGTGGTGGTGAAGGAAAGACCTCTGGTGGTCGCCATCCTGTATCACCGTGGGGTAAGCCTGAGGCACGTACTCGCAAGAAGAAGGCGAGTGATCAACTCATTGTCCGTCGTCGTCCATCTAACAAGTCCCGATAAGGAGAGCGCATGGCACGAAGTCTGAAGAAGGGTCCATTCGTGGACGCTCACCTCGAGAAGAAGGTGGATGAGCAGAACGCGAAGAACACCAAGACCGTGATCAAGACCTGGTCACGTCGTTCAACGATCACCCCATCGATGATCGGTCACACCATTGCAGTCCATGATGGACGCAAGCATGTGCCGGTATTCATCACTGAGGCGATGATCGGTCACAAGCTTGGTGAGTTCGCACCAACCAGAACTTTCAAGGGTCACGTCAAGACTGAAGATCGGAGGGTCAAAGTTGGCTAACGACACAGCGTTGGTTGCGACTGCGAAGGCTAGAAGTCTTCGAGTCACACCACAGAAGGCCCGCCGCGTGGTCAACATGATCCGTGGTCAGCGCCTTGATCAAGCTCTCAATATCTGCAAGTTCTCGACGCAGGTAGCGGTGAGTGAGGATCTCTATTCACTACTCAATTCCGCATTCGCAAATGCGAAGCAGAAGAACCCGAATCTTCGCGAAGCGAGTGAACTCTGGGTTGCTGAGGCACTTGTCGATGAGGGCTTCACCATGAAGCGTTATCGCCCACGTGCGCAGGGTCGTGGTTATCAGATCCTTAAGCGCTCAAGCCAGATCTCAGTAGTCATCTCAGACGACAAGAACTATCGATCCAACTCAAGCAAGAAGAAAGCTGGAGCGAAGTCTGTAGCCTCGAATGATTCTGTTGACTCTGCTGCTGTAACCGGAGAGGAAGTGAGTGAGTAAATGGGTCAGAAAATAAACCCGCATGGCTTCCGCCTCGGTATCACCACGGAATACAAGTCCCGTTGGTATGCAGGCAAGCTCTATAAGGATTACGTCAAAGA
>Ga0222713_10001397_pt1 | contig 27048 bp, 21 predicted proteins | sample C33_649DmetaG_FD_165061 | JGI IMG/M metagenome (GOLD analysis project Ga0222713, IMG submission 165061) | Estuarine water microbial communities from San Francisco Bay, California, United States - C33_649D | ecosystem: Environmental > Aquatic > Marine > Unclassified | place: USA: California... | reverse complement strand
TCTGCGGAACCCTTGGCTGCATCCGTTGCGGAAGAACCCTTGGCTGCATCCGTTGCGGAAGAACCCTTGGCTGCAAAAAGACCTGCGGGAGCCTTGGTTGCAAAAAGACCTGCGGGAGCCTTGGTTGCAAAAAGACTTGCGGAAGAACCCTTGGTTGCAAAAAGACCTGCGGGAGCCTTGGTTACAAAAAGTTCTGCGGGAGCCTTGGTTGCAAAAAGTTCTGCGGGAGCCTTGGTTGCAAAAAGTTTTGCGGAAGGAGCTGGGGCTGCAAAAAGTTCTGCGGAAGGAGCTGGGGCTGCAAAAAGACCTGCGGAAGGAGCTGGGGCTGCAAAAAGACCTGCGGAAGGAGTAGCCGCAGTCCCGGTTTTTTTGCTTACTGTTTTTTTGACCACAGGTTTTTTGTCCACGGTTTTTTTGCTTACGGTTTTTTTGACCACATGGGTTTTGTCCACGGTTTTTTTGCTCACGGGTTTTTTGACCACAGGGGTTTCGCTAAAATGATTGAACTTCGGCAGTTCAAACTCGTCGTCAACAACTGGCATGCTTCCATGGGACGATATCACAAAAACATGAGGCATGCAATATAGTTTGTTATATACATTTGAGCATAAAAAATATTTATACTCAACAATTTTTCAAGACTCCATATAACAATTTTTTTCTAAAACCCGATGTTGTAATTGTCCGCGCCATGGCCCAGATCCACCTTCTGGATGCTGCCCACATTCGATTCAATGGTCAACTTCTCAAACGCGCATGCGCTCGTGTCCATGGCGGCAGCTCCCATCGCTTCCGCAATCTCCGCCTGTTCATCTTGCGCCTGGAACGCCACGTCCTCCATCTTGGCAATCATCTGCTGCAAATCCAGCATGACCTGGAAGCTGCTGGTGCCGTAATACCCCTCCTGACCGCACATGACATTGGCCGAAATGCCGCGCATTTGGTCCAGCTCGGCATGGCGCGCGGCTTTCAAGAACATCTCCGGCGTCTCCTCAAATGACGCCTTGGCAATGGGGCCAATGTTGTCATTGTTAATTCCGTGCCGGAAAATGGAGACCATGTTGGAACTGGCCGTCATGCGGTCGCACAACAGACTCAAATGGTGGTAGTTGATGTAGGTGCCGTCGTTCTCAAACACGCCGGTCATCTCCGACAGCAGCGCTTCGCGCGCGGCCTCAATCCCCAGCACGCTGTGAATCTCCTGAATGTCGTCGCTTATTGTGCGATTCACGTCAATGTAGTCCAGCGCCAGCACGTCCATCAAGTTGGTCCCCTTCGTGTCCAAGACCCACGTCTCTTTCTTCACATACGCGCCGTCCTCCTTGTGCAGCGTGTCCATGAGCTTGCGCAGCGTGACCTTGCTGATGTTTTTCAAGCCGCGCAGCACAATGTTGTTGAGCAGCTGGTCTTGGAACGCCTTCAGCAAGTAAATCTTGTCGGACTGGTCGAGCGGGTTCTCCTTCGGCTTCAGCGGCTTCTTGCCGTTGATGTTGTTCATGCGCAGGCGGAACACGAGCTTGTCGGCGTTGTAGTCGGCATAAATGCAGCTGACGTCGTCGCCATGACTGTTCTTGATTGCGAAGTGCACGTCGTCCATGGTGATGCGCTTGTCCAACATGGCCTCGCGGCTCATCACCATGCGGATGATCCACTTGGAACGCGCCGAATTGTTGGCGTCGGCATCTTCCTCCGGGGCATCTATGCCGGCACACTCGTTCAACATGCGCTGATACTCGTAATACTGCAACATCGTGCTGCGGTCCTCCTGGATCAGCGTGTTCAAGTCGTCGGGGTCAAAGCAGATGGACACGCTTTCCACGAGCTCGCTCAGCTGCGTCAGCTCGATTTGCGCAATGAGCTCCTTGGCGCGCTCGCAGTCGGTCTCCTCGTCCTTCTTCAGATAAATGGTGAGCGACGAGTTCTTCGGGTTTTCGGTGATGGACAGCAGCTCCTCAATGCGGGGCACACCGCGCGTGACATTCGCCTTCATGGCAACACCGCTGCCCGCTGTGTGAAATGTATCATAACAACCCATGCCATTTTCAATAATGAATGTACGGGTTTCTTCAACCGTGAAATCATACATCCATTCGGTTGGGTTTGGAATTTCTTCAATGCTGACAATCTTGTCAAAGCGAACGTCGGGGAATGGGTTGGTTCCAATGATTGTGGCCAGTTTTTTGCGATTCATGTTTGTGTGCACTTTTCCGTTGTGCACAAATGTGGGAATGACATCATTCACTTCTGAGGATTTGGTAGATGACTTTGCCATTTCATCCAATCGGGCCTGTTTGTAATCAATGAACAAGCGCATTTCATTTGCAAATTTGACAGCACCATCTGATTTAATGCAAATGGTGTATCCTTGCAATATGTTTTTGCTGCCACGATTGTTTGTTTCACATTTAGTTGGCTTGGATATTTTGCTATAAATTCCAAATCCAAATCCCAACATGGTTTGAAGGTTTTCAAGTAATTTTCTGGAAACACTATATGCACCAATGTATTTTGCCTTTTTGTCAATTGAACCATCTCCACCGAAATAACCACTCAACACACCGCGCATGAATTCTTTGTTTCCATTCAACAGTTCGGGATGAATGAATTTGTTGTCAGAACCTTTTCCACACAGTGAATTCAATATTTCAGTCAACAGTTTTGAATAAATTCTCAAATCAGATGAAGTCCATCCTTCTTGACCATTTTTGTTTGAAACAACGTAATACTTCGTGGTGATGCCCCAACGAAGCATCAATGCATTGATGGGTTCAAAGAACCTCGCATCGTTGTTTGCAATTGATATTTGTGTTTTTGTGATGCATCCTTCTGCGCAATATGCGCCAATCAAATAACCGAACTCAAAATCGTATGGTATTTTTTCCGGAATTCTTGATTGTTTTCCTTTGTGTTTCGAATACACAATGTCTGTCTCAAATGATTGTTTTGTATTTGCACCTTTGCGACATTTTCCATTTGTTGCTTCAAGCAATGAGTCGCTTCTTGCATAAGGCACTACGAAATCAACGTTGGCATGATTTGCCCACCAGTTTCGTTCATGACAATACGACAATGCCTTCATTATTTCACTTCCAAATGAATACTCTGTTTTTTTCAAAATGATAGACACATCAAACGAAACATTTTCTGGCATTTCAAACGCCCTCTGGTTGATCGGAATGTAATCTCCGACCTTAAGATCCGAGCCATTGGTTGCGGCCAATTGGTTCTTGGCATCAATGGATAAGAATGATTTTGCCTTCGTTGCAATGACCTGTCTACCATCTTCGGTTGTGACTCGCAACACTGTGTTCGTTCCATCCGCATTCACAACCGGATGGCGCGTGACTGCTTCAATTCGTTTCCAACTTGTAATGCCGAATGCATCAACTGATGGAATGAACACATCTTCATTCGCATTGATGTATCCAAGCTTTGTGTCGTTTGGATGATATTCCATGCGTTCCGCCTTTTCAATGTATTGGTCAATGTATTCTCCAATTTGACAAACTTTGATTTGCCCATCAATCTTTAACATTATGCGCGTGTCGTATGACACACTGTTAAGTGTCAACTGCGTGGTGGGCTCACCAATGCTCTGGGCGCTGATCATGCCCACCATTTCACCCGGCGCAATGAGCGAGTTCTTGTATTTCAGCACGATCATTTCCAGCAGCACGGTCAGCGCCTTCTTGTTGAAGCGCTTCACCATGAGCAAGTCCTTCGGCGACAAGTAGTAGAAGAACATGACCTTGAAGAGCTGAGTGGGCGCGCAATAATGCATGCTTTCCAGGCGCTTGTATGCGGCCTCAATCATCGCGAATGCTTCGAATGGCGTGATGTCCACAATCGAGTTGTTGTTGATTTGCTGCAGGCCCTTCACATTATTAATCGTGTGGGCGAATGCCACCGGCAGAAACACGCGGTCGTTGTTCTTGTTGCGAAACACGGTTCGGATGATTTCCTCGCGCTGCCCAATCATGAAGTCAATCCAGTGCTTGCATTTGGCATCGTTCTCGGCCTTCTGCTTCTTCATGCGCGAAATGACGCCCTTGGTGAATGCGGCCGTGAACACCACGTCCTTCGGGTCGCTGCTGGGCATGTGGTAGTGCGCGTAAATCTCATCGAGACCCATGTTGACCAGGGGGACAACCTGGCTCTCCACTTTGACGGGGTCGATGCCGTCCTCGCCGTAGCTGAACTGAATGACGCGGCCCTTGTTGTTGCGCACCGTCATGTCGTACTCGATCTTCAAATCCTCCATGCCCTTGATGAGTCGGCGCTGGATATATCCAGTGGAAGAGGTCTTGACCGCGGTGTCAATGAGACCCACACGACCACCCATGGCGTGGAAGAACAGCTCCTCCGGCGTCAACCCTGAAATGAAGGAGTTCTCCACGAAGCCGCGCGCGCCAGGAGAGTCGTCGTATTTCGTGAAGTGCGGCAGCGTGCGGTTTTCGAACCCGTAGGGGATGCGCTTGCCGTCAATGAGCTGCTGCCCGAGGCACGCAATCATCTGCGAAATGTTCAAGTCGCTGCCCTTGGAGCCGGCCTTGACCATGGTGACAAATCGGTTGTCCTTGCTCAAACTCTTCAACCCGATTTTGCCCGAATCGTTGGTCGCCTTGTTCAGGATGTTGGTGACCTGGAACTCAAACTCGTCTTCGTTGGTGTTGCCCGTCGCGTTCTCAAAGATGCCGAGATACGTCTGGTCAATCAAGTTCTTCACCTCCTTTTTTTTGGACGTGATGGACTGCGTGATTTGCTCGTTGGTCGCGCGGTCAGCAATGAGGTCGCTGATGCCGACACTGTATGCGCTGCCCTTCATGTACTCCGTGACGATGTTCTGCAGGTTGTCGATGAAATCCGCGGCGGCCATGTTGCCGAAGTCGTTGCAGGCGCGCGTGATAAGGCCGTTGCTGCCTCCGCCGAGCACGTCCTTGTCCAGCTGCCCGCGCAAGTACTTGCCGTCGACCATCTCAAACACGCCGGGCGATGTTGCAAAGTCGTCATTTTCGCCGAAGCCCTTGGTCTTGTATTTCATGGTGATTGACGGCATAATCTGCGACAGAATTTGGAAACTGGTGATGCGTTCGGCGCGCGTCGCAAACAGCCCTTCATTTATTCCATTGTATGCCATCAACAGGTTCATGGCATCGCGCGATGTGAATGACACATTCGGGCGGGTCAAACGGTATGAACCCAGCAGCGAGTCCTGAAAGATGCCGATGATGGACTGGTTTTTTGCCGGGCTGATGATTTGATACGGCACGGCTGCCAAGTTCTTGAGCTCCGCTTCGGCCTCCTCGTCTTGTGGCATGTGCATGTTCATTTCATCGCCGTCAAAATCGGCATTGTAGGGCTTGGTGTCGCCGACATTCATGCGAAACGTGTCGCCCTGGCGCATGATGCGGGCGATGTGGCACATCATGCTCATGCGATGCAGCGTGGGCTGACGGTTGAAGAGGACGCCGTCGCCGTCCATCATGTGGCGGTGCACAATGTCTCCATTGTAGAGGACAATGTTGTCGCGGTCCGCATATCGCAGCGAAATGTTCTCGCCGCCTTTGCGCTCCAGAATCTTCGCGCCGGGGTATTCATCCGGACCATTGCGCACCAGCTTGGTCAAGAAGCGGCGGTTCATGTCGTTCACCACCACCGGTTTCGTGATGTTTTTCGCAATCTTGAGCGGAACCCCGAGCTCTCGGATGGAGAGATTGGGGTCGGGGGTGATGACCGAACGCGCCGAGAAATCAACGCGCTTGCCCATGAGGTTGCCGCGCACGCGACCGCCTTTGCCGTTCAAGCGCTCCTTGATGGACTTGAGCGGGCGTCCGGAGCGTTGAGCCACTGGCGCCGCACCCGGAATGTTGTTGTCGACGAGCGTGGCGCAGTAATACTGCAAGACGGTGTGCCAGTCGGCGATGATATTGGCCTGTGCGCCGTCTCGAATTTTCTCCTGGAGCGTCTTGTTTGCCTTGACAATGTTGACGATGATGTGGGTGAGGTCGTCCTCGCTGCGCTGCTGGCCGTCCATTTTGATGGAGGGGCGCACTGCGGGAGGAGGGACTGCCAACACCTGGCAAATCATCCAGTCGGGGCGGGAAAATGTGGGGCTGAAGCCCATGAACGACACGTCGTCGTCGCTGATTCTGCGGAAGATTTTGAGAACAATTTCGGGGGTGAGTTGCATGTTCATTTTTTTGGCGTCTTCTTCGGACATGCCTTTGATGCCGTCGCTCTCCCATTCGGCGATAAGCGTGGCCAAATTTTCCTTTCTGATTTTCTTGGGCATGAGACATCCGCAACCGTTTTCATTGTCGTCGCCGCAGCGCTTGACTTTGCTGGCGACCCCGAACACGTAGGCCCAGCGCTCATCGGGCAACATTTTCAAGGCTTGTTTGTGGGTGTCTTTGTTGATGAGGAGCTTGCTGCACTTCATGCAGACGCATCGCAGAATTTTGTGGACAGTGGCCAAATGCTGGTAATAAAACACGGGAGCTGCCAATTCAATTCGACCGAAATATCCGGGCGTGTTCATGTGGTCCAGTCCATCGGTTGGACAAAGCATGCCTGGTTCCGAAACACCCATGTAGGGACAAAACAAGCCGCCAATGACGGGTTTGTTTCCCACATAGGTGTCGCGACTTGTGATTTCAGTGACTGAACCTTTTCTGATTTCCTCAGGAGACAGCATGCTAAACTGAATGCCGACAATTTTTGATACACGAGGTTTGGATGATGATGCCATATTGTCGGTGTTGTTGCGTGTATTAAAATGATAGAATCCTCCTTATACTTACTAAATAATATTTAGATTGTTTTGAAATCAATTTTTATTGAAATGATGGACATAATGTCTCCTCTGATTATTGGATTAATGAAAAAAATTGAACATGAAAATAAAATATAAACACAATGCATTGACAATAATCAAAGACCTCTGAAGCGAATCAACATTATGCCGTCTATCAACATTTCAACTGTTCCGACGAAGAAGAGAGCGACGAAATCGAAGAATCAAGAAGACACCGCGCGCACGTATAAAAAGAACAGTTCTGACCCCAATGCACCTCAGCCGCCATCCCCCGACAGTGATGCGACCGATGTTGAGATGGATGAAAATGTGGTGCAGGCGTCAGCACCTGCAACAACAACATCACCTGCAACAACAACATCACCTGCACCTGCACCTGCACCTGCACCTGCACCTGCACCTGCACCTGCAACAGCAACAGCAACAGCACCCGCGCCAGCACCAGCACAAGATGTTGCAACCCCAAAGTTGTCATCATCATCGAAAAAGAAAAAAGAGGAATACGACAGATTGGAAGTGAATCGGCTATTGTCTGGTTTGTTCCCATCAACCTACATGAATGATAAAATGAAAGCATTGGAAACAATGAACCAAATCCAGCCCAAATCGAAGGCAAAATCAAATGCAAATGCAACCGTATCAAAAGAAGCCGCAACCACAAAAACATCTGCAGCAGACAAACCGCTAAAAGAAACCGACGCGATTGCTCAAGCAATCATTGAAAATGCATTTTCAGAACCAACCACGCCTCCTGCGCGTTTGACGACAACACCTCCGAAGGCTCCCAAAAAGGCATCCACCACTACTGAGTCAAAACGAAAGCAAAAACAGAACTTCAACATCATCATACACGTGGAGCCCAAGGGCAAACCCTCAGAAACGCAGGATGAAAATCAATCACCCGACAGCGACATTTCCAGACGCCTTGATTTTGGCAGAAAGAGAAAACCCAGCGAACCCGTTTGCGATAATGAATGCGACGATGATGACAGCGACGAGGATTACGTCCCGGGAGACAGCGACAACAGCAGCTACGATGATGATGACGAATATTTCGACGATGAAGATGATGAATACTATGAAGATGACGATAGCTACTATTCTTCGTCGTCGTCTGAAAGCGACGAAGATGAAAACGTGGATGAATTGGAAGAAAAACAGCAAAAGTGCATCAATGAGATGGCCATGATGCAGTCATTGCGCGCAACATATGAAGAGATGCTGTCCAAGGACAAGACGAACCGTGTTGCTGCAAAACAGCTGAAGGCTCTCAAAGAATCCGAAGAAAAAATCAAGAAGGAATTGGAGGAATTGACTCATCGCCACAAGCGCAAGAATTCGAAGAAGTTTCGCAAACTGTTGCGCAGGAAGAGTTCCACGAACGACTTGGAGTATTTCAAGAAAAACCTGAGCATCAAGGAGCAACGCGCTTTGATTGAAGAGTTGAGCGCAGTTGCCAAAGTCACCGCGATTGAAAAACCCTACAAGTTGACCCTGCTGGAATCCGACATTCCGCGCGACATGAAGGCAGTCGCGTTGCGCAAGGTTGGCATGTTGCAATACATGGAGCCCGGATGCGGAGAATACTGCAAACTGAAGAACTGGGTGGATGCCTTCATGCAGATTCCCTTCAACAAGAACAAGAATTTGCCGGTCACCATTGCAGACGGCGTGGACCAGTGCCATGAGTTCATGACCGCGGCCAAAAACCGGTTGGACACCGCGGTGTATGGCTTGAACGACGCCAAGATGCAAATCATGCAGATGGTGGGGCAGTGGATTGCAAACCCCGCGGCAATTGGCACAGCAGTTGCCATACACGGCCCTCCCGGCACGGGAAAGACGTCGCTCGTGAAAGAAGGCATCAGCAAGATTCTGGGGCGCGACTTTGCGTTCATTGCGCTCGGTGGCGCCACCGACAGCAGCTTCTTGGAAGGGCACTCTTACACATACGAAGGCAGCATGTGGGGCAAAATCGTGGACATCTTGATTCGATGCAAGTCCAGCAACCCCGTCATCTACTTTGACGAGTTGGACAAAATCAGCGAAACGTCCAAGGGTGAGGAAATCGTCGGGATTTTGACGCACTTGACCGACACGTCGCAGAATTCGCAGTTTCACGACAAGTACTTTTCAGAAGTGGGCTTTGACTTGAGCAAGTGCCTCTTCATCTTCAGCTACAACGACGAAAGCCGCGTCAATCCGGTGCTCTTGGACCGCATGTATAAAATCAAGACCACGGGCTACAGCACAAAGGACAAGACGTTCATCGCGCAGCATCACTTGATTCCGCGCATTCGCGCCGAGGTTGCGTTTGCAGAGGGCGACATTGTCATTCCCGACGCCGTGGTGGAATACATTGTGGAAAACCACACGCAAAAGGAGGCGGGTGTGCGGAATTTGAAGCGCTGTCTGGAAACCGTTTACACAAAGTTGAACCTGCATCGGCTCATGCGCCCCGGCACGCAGCTGTTTGAAGAGAAGGAAAAGTCGTTGGAGGTGTCGTTTCCTTACACCGTGAGCCAAGAAGTGGTGGACAAGCTCATCAAGAAGAACGAAACGGACCGTCCCAACATGAACCTGTATTTGTAGAACGAATGAATGCCATGAAATGAAATGAAACTATGAAATGAATTTAGTAAAAATATAAACTTTTTTTTTACATTTTTATAAAACGTTATTTTATAATCAAATATAATTTTCAATGAGTTTCGAATTAATAGATAAATTAAAAGCCGTAAGAGATGCGTATGAAATACATCCCACGCGAGACCGCAGAAACCATGAGGCGGATATTAAATCATTGAACAACATGATTATAGAGAAATTACGTAAACTGAAAAAAGAATACAAAAAAAGTGGAAATCGCGCAATGGTTGAAAGGTGCGATCAAGAGCTTAAAATTTTAATGGGCAATCGGCTTTTTGAAGCCGAGAGCCTGGTGCCTTCAGGCATATTGGATGCCGTTCCATCACCATTACCCGACCCCTCATTGTCGCTATTTGCATTTAGAGGACCCCAACCGGCGACTTTTGTGGACGGATTTTATGACCGTCCCGCTTTGAACCCTTCGGTGCAAGCGGTTGTGCCTGCGGCTCAGCTAAACCCTGCAGTGTCTCATAATAGGCGGAGATGTTCTAAGTGTGGTGCCGTTGGACATGTGCAACGCGATTGCCCGCGGAATAGTGGAGGGAAGAGCCGAAAACACAACAAAGGCCGCAAGGGACGCAAAACTCGCAGAAATTAAACGGTTTGCTGCTGTTGTGATTGTGATTGTGATTGTCATTGTGATTGTCATTGTGATTGTAATTGTGATTGTCATTGTCATTGTCATTGCGGTTGTTGTTGTTGTTGTTGTGGGTGTGGTTGAACAAGTCCTTTGGACTCGCGGTCCAAATACTCTGCGCGGTTGTCCAAGTTAGCATCATAACTAGAATAACTGGAATACTGTGTGTTGGTTTCGTTCGGAAAAAATGCGACCTTATCGGCCTTGTTTCCATATGCGTATTCACCAGGTCCTAAACTGGGATTTGCGTTTACATTCGCATTCAATCGTTTGGCTGCCTTTCCATTGTATGCGGTGGTTCCAGTGACTCCCACGGTGTAAGAAGCGCTTGACGATGCAACAGGGCTAGACGCGGATGTCGTCTTGGACCCAGACCCAGACCCAGACCCAGATGCCATTGCATTCGCCAACCCAAACATGAGGGTGAAAAAAACCATGAACGGGATGGCCACAAGCACCCATGCGACCGTCGTGTAGCCCTTGGTGCACAACACATTCAGAATCCACGTCCAAAACAGGAACCACAAGATTTTCAGAATGAAAACATATGTTGTGTTTTGAACTGGGCATGAAACATGTCCCGCACAATACACGTTCGTGTTTTGGTGATTTTGCACCCAAGACGTCAACAACGCCACAAAAGAAATGACGAGATACACAAGCGCGGGAGCGCACAACATGGATATGGATGATGTCGATGTTGCGGATGGTGGTGTGTTCATATTGTGCTTATGGATTATAAATAAACACAATATATTAAAAATGATGCTGCGGCAAAATCATTTTCTAGAAGGAAAACGGTTATCGAGAATCCGGTTGGCGCCCCAACTGGCAGCGCCGCCAATGACGCCTCCGGCAACAGCGCGTCCAACAAACACAGCCCCTGCAATCACAATCGGGGCGACTTTCGCGTCCGGAGCACTGGCACTAGCAAGAGAAGAAGAAAAAGAGGGTTCGACACTTGGGTTCATTTTTATGTTATATGTTGTTTATGCAATTCCAATATATAATATTTTGCAGAAAAAATTATTAAAACTCGGTGCTCAGCGTGCGGTTTCCGCCGCGCTCGTTCAAATAGTCCCACTGCTTTTGGCTGGTGCACACGCAGCCGGTGCTGGATGAGTAGTAGCTCGGGCAGCACTCGGGCTTGACCTCGTTGTCAGCGAAAATGAGGAGTTCGCCAGGGGGCAGAGGAACGGGGCCGCCCTTGTAGAACTGACCTGACTTGGTGTTGTCTTGGTTGCCGATTTGCTTGGCATAGTTGCGCGCGGCGTTCTCCCAGTTGGTGATTGGCAGTCCATCATCCATGTTGTAGTTTATGGGAGCGCCGTAGTCATCCGAACCCAACATGACGGCTTGTTGGGTGAAAGCTTCCTTAATCGCAGTTCCAACATCGGTCGGCATGCCTCCAACCGAAAACGAAGTGCATCCGCAGAACAAATGGGTTCCTAAAACAATGCCAATGACGACAAACAGAACAATGAGTTCAACCCGAGCACTGTATCCGAGAACCTTCAATTCCATTTGAAATACAATAATGAGCGTATAAGTTGAAATCAAGATTATATATAATAAAAATATTTTTTTATTGAAATCATTTTCCTAAACTCAACCACATCTTATTTTTTTGAGGGCGGGTCAGGAACCAATGACAACCCGTGGATGTGCATGGTTTCGGCCAAGAAATGCGCAATGATGCCCAACGGAATCGCGATGCCAACGTAAATTGCGGTCATGACCGTTGCGGCGGCAGTGGAGGCGATGACAAAAGGAACGCCGAAGGGGCCAAACGCAACCGCAACCGCAACCGCAATCCATAGGGCAATGATTACGGCGCCCATTGCAATTAAAATGATGACAATGACTTCAAACGTGGACTTGAGCCCGGACTGAAGTGCGTCATAAATTCCAAGCACGGTGTACAAAGAAGCCGTCATGATGCCTTGCACCTTTCCCATCATGTCGCGCATCTTTAAGAACATTCCAATGATGGGCTGCATTATGTTGAGCCCGCGACTCATGATGTCCAACATGATGGACGCAATCGCTTGTCGAATGTAGTTGATGAGAATGCGTATTTCATTCAATACATTTGCAAGAAAGTGTAGAATGCCTATTATGAGAGATTGGAAATAATACAATGGTTCCAAAAAAAGGGATGAAATTGATTTCAATTCGTTTTGCACACAGTATTCAAAATTGGTTTCAGTGAATTGCATTTTTTCTTTGAATGTGCCGTTCGGTTGCATGACCGTTCCAGCAAACATCATATACGCCGGATTGCAGCGGTATTCAATCCAGTTGGTTCGTATCATTTGCGCGTTGGTGCGTATTTTTAAATAAGCATACATGCACGCGTATGCAAAAAGTATAATTGTGGACCATGCAATGGCACTCATGTAATCGTCGTGAACTTTGTTTTTGTACATGAATTTGAACCAGGACACGTCCGCTGTCGCGTTTGCATCAGCATTTGCATCCGCATTTGCATCAGCGTTTGCGGGTTGGTTCATGCGTGAATGAATGGATAAATGAATAGCAGTCCTCTTATTATTATTTGTCATTATTTGTTTTTCAAGCATTTTGCAAAACAAACCGCGGTTGGCAGGCACTCTCCTTAATTAAAGCGCGCGCACCACTTTTCCAATGGGGCCGGCCCACGTGTTTTCCATGGTTTGCACGCTGGTGTCCATGGTGTACATCAGCGTCGTCATGATGCCGATGTTTTTGGACATCATGTCCTTCATTTTGATGACCATGACTTGTATCTGCACCAGCATGTTCAAGAACACGCCAAAAATGTTTTGAATGCCTCCTGTTAACTTGGTTCTAAAAGTGTCAATGAATTCGCGAACATCATTCAATGCATCCGTTATGCCTCCGATTGCGCCAGAAGCAACTGACATTATATAATTTGCCGGCTCCATCAAAACGGACATGTATCCAGTCTGCATGGTTTGGATGCACTGTTGAAAGTTGGTTTCAGTGTCGTATCCGAAAAATGATGCGGTCATCATGTAAATGGGGCTGCACTTGAACAACGGCCAATTGTCTTTCACACCCTTAATGTATATCAGTGCAAATACGGCAACGTCCAATCCGACGTAATACGCAACAATTAACAGCATTTGAAGATATGTTGCAAATTTAGATGGCGGGTCAGACCCAAACTCGTTGGGAACTGCTATTGCCTTTGACACGCCCACATCGACATCAGTTTCAATTGACATTTGATTGTATCAATTTATATCACTATTAAATCCAAATATAATTTTATTTTGCATTTGGATTTATTGCATTCCATGCATTCTATGCATTCTATGCATTCTATGCATTCAAAACAGTGTTTGAGGGTGGTGCATTGGTGTTATCATACACTGATTGAGAACCAGTTTTCATTAATAAATGATTTCCGGTTAAACTGTTCGCGTTTGCACCAAGGTTGTGGGCGCCAGCGAACTGAGGGACAGGAACAGGTTTAGAAGATGGCGTAGGAGTTGGGTTCTCGCCACCGCGCTTAGACCGGTTGCTTCGCTTAGACCGGTTGCTTCGCTTGCTTCGCTTAGACCGGTTGCTTCGCTTAGACCGGTTGCTTCGCTTAGACCGGTTGCTTCGCTTAGACCGGTTGCTTCGCTTAGACCGGTTGCTTCGCTTAGACCGGGTTTTATGGTTGCTTCGCTTGCTTCGCTTAGACCGCTTATAACCACCAATTCTTCGGCCTGAATAGTGCAACACCATTGCATTGTGATCTGCGATTTGTTTTTGAGAGCTATCGATGATGCTTTCGCGATTCATGGTGGAAACGGGGGCAGGCATTGATGCGTTAATGGTTGTGTTGGGCACAACCGGTTTCACAACCACATGTCCGTATGGGTTTGAATTTGTTGGAGTTGGGTTTGGATTTGTCATAATTAAGCTATGTATTGCGATATGCAATATAACTATATTTTTTAAAAAGCATTTAAAATCGTAGCATTGAAAGTATTATTATATTATTATAAATAACAGACTTGCAAAAATGAACAGCTTGGACCGCCTTCAGTTGGAGAAAATGATTCAGGCGAATGATGCCGCCGACAACACTTCGCAAATCCGCGACTTGAAACACAGCATGCTTATTCACGCGGATGTTGCCACGCTGCTCAATTTGAAGCGCGACTACGCGCGTCTGGCTAAAACCAACCCCGACCAGTTCGACATGATGTGCGTAAATCGGTGCACCTTTTTGTTCAATAACTACACCGACATATTCAACAAGGTGAAAAAGGATGAGATTGATTTGGCCATTTTAGGCAAGTTATTGGGCGTCCTAAAAATGATTGAAGACGGGAAAGTGGACCAGCACGAGGCGTCCGTTGAAGTCGGCAAGCTGCTCAAACAAATTTACATTGACAGCGCGCTGAAAAAATCGGAAAAGCTGGACAAGCAGCATTCCAATTCCGGGTCTTCTTCTTCGTCATTGCCGCCTGCAAAAAAGGTGTCGTGGAAACAATACAAGGCCAAACAAAACGAGCAACTTTAAAATTAATATTTGTGTATTACATAAAGGACAAAAATATGAGTATTGATTTAAAAAAACCACCTGTGCGGCTCGATTTTGTACAACCCGATGTAGATATTGTTAATGAATTGGCACAGCAGATCACAGAAGACATGATTCCCATATGCAATACAATATGTAAGTCAAACCCGGATACAATCGTTGAAACATTGTTAAATAGAGAAACAGTTAAACCAATTTTGGATAAACTTAGAGCTGGAGAGGGTTCTCGTGTTAATTTTAAATCAACGTGGAATCCAATATTACTTGCAAAAATTACTACTGTGAAGAGTATACCAACTGATGAATATGTCGAGTTTTTGAAAAGCAATCAGATGTTTGTAGATAGTTTGAGAAATTTTATATGTAAAAGTGAATGTAATGTTGATAAGTTGACAAATTACATCAGCAACCTGGTGCTTGAACCATATCGTGCGAATATAACCGAAATGTGTGAATTAAGAAAATCTGCTGGTGGACGCAAACAAAAGTCTCGTCGTGGACACAAGCATCGCGGCCACAAACAAAAGTCTCGTCGCGGTCAAAAGTCTCGTCGCGGTCAAAAGTCTCGTCGCGGTCACAAGTCTCGTCGTTCTCGTCGTTCCATGCGCAAACATCATTGAATTACATTCTGAATGCATTTACTTAATACATTAAGATGTGCGCAATATATTCTTATTTATTTACTGATAATATATAAACACAACGGCAAGCCAACATGTCTAATGTTGTCATCATGGTGTGGTCTCAACACATGGATGCAGGATTTGGGGATTTATTGCGTGGAACTATTTATTTGCATCAACTCTCTCACAAACTGAAGTTCGAATTGATTGTGGACACACGACTGCATCCTGTTTCGAAATTGTTGGTTTCACACCCGCACAAGTATTCAAATTATGTCATGGAACATAAATCGAAAATCGTCAATATGATACACACGGCACCAAAGGATATGGAATCATTCATAAAATGTAGATTAATGCATAATATGCCATTATTGATAGTGGTAAATACATATCCAAATGAGTCACTATCAATCGATTGCAAACGATTCATGCGTCGTTTGCTGACACCAACTGATGAATTTAAGAAATATTTTAATGAGATGTGCGCCAAGTTTCGGATTTCCAGAAATTACTCAATCGCGCATTTCAGATTGGGGGACCAAGAATTAAATGACAATGAATCAGATGTTGAACAATACCATAAATTATGTGCCATGATTGATGTTCAACTGGCAACAATTCCTAATTTATACATCATGTCGGACTCTTTGACATTTAAAACATATTTGCGCAACTCGATACGTCCAGAATTAAGTCATCGCATCATTCCAACGAAGCCGATTCATTTGGCGGTTCCGAATGCACATGACATTGACAAAATGAGAGAAACTATGTTTGATTTCATGTTGCTAGCAAATTCCAGGGTTATCAAAACGCACTCAATATACCAGTGGGTGTCCAATTTTGTGGCGTGGGTGAGCCTCATATTCGACGTTCCGCTGTTTGACCTCAAACCCAAAATGGACATGAAACTGCACGTAGGCGCAAAAACTGCGCCGTTGCCAATCCCCCAACCACAAAACCCACCTGTGTCGATGTCGTTGTTTAAGAGCCGCCTGTTTCGGTCCGGCTCGTTTCGAACCATGTTCTGATACAAAAGCAGAACCCCGAAATCAATATAAATATATGCAATGCATTTCATTATATGCATTGCGTATTGGGTCCATGTCAGCATCGTCATTTTCAAATAATTCAAAAAAGAGCAACAAAAATAAAATCCTCCTCATAGTGGAATCTCCCGCGAAATGCAGCACCATCGTGGGCCATTTGGGAGCAGACAAGTACGTGTGCGCGGCCACGTTTGGTCATCTGCAAGAACTCACTTCATTGAACGACATTGACACCACGTTTGCCGCCGTGCCGCAGTTTCACATTGTGGATTCCAAGAAAGCACAGATTGACAAAATACGGGCGCTGGTTGCGGAGTGCAAGGAAACGTATATCATGACGGACAATGACCGCGAAGGCGCCGGAATTGCGTATCACGTGTGTTGTTTGTTTGGCCTGCCGATTGCCACCACCCGGCGCGTGGTTTTCAACGAGATTACCAAGCCGGCACTGGAGCGCGCCATTCAGTCGCCACAGCTGCTCAACATGGATGCGGTCCATGCGCAAATTGCCCGACAAGCGCTGGACATGTTGGTGGGGTTCAAAATCACGCCCGCGCTGTGGAACCACGTTCAGGTGGAAGCGAAAGGCTCCGCGCTATCGGCGGGAAGGTGTCAAACGCCTGCTCTGCGCCTGATTTACGACAATCAGTGCGCCATTGATGCTGCCGCCGAAGGACGCGTTGTGTTTGAAACGGTGGGCTACTTCACCAAACTGAATTTGAAATACGAGCTCAGCAAGGGGCACGACGCCGCCGAAGCGTGTTCCGCATTTTTGCTCGCATCTGCCGCATTTGAGCACACCATTCGCGCGCCAGAAGTGCGGCCGTTTTCAAAACCGGCGCCTCAACCGCTCACCACGTCGGCATTGCAGCAGCAGGCCAGCAACGAGCTGAACCTGTCGCCGGCGGAAACCATGTTGGCGTGTCAGCATTTGTATGAAGGGGGGTATATAACATATCCGCGAACCGACAGCCGCGCGTATTCCGAGCCGTTCTTGCAGCACGCCCGCGATTACATCACCGAAAAATGGGGGGAAAAATACGCCAAGCGAGAGGAGGACGCCAAGCGACAGGAGGTTGACGGCAGTGTCGTCAAACCCGAAAAAAAGAAACGCATTGTGGTGAAAAAAAAACGAGAGACCATGAAGCCGGTTGAAGTGGCGGATGATGCCGTGGAGAGTGCCGTGGAGAGTGCCGTGGAGGATGTGAAACCACAGGAAGCGCATGAAGCGGTGCATGCCACGTCCCTGCACTGTGTGGATGTGCCCGACACCATGACCGCAAAGGAACAGCGCCTGTATCGCATGATTTGGCGCCACTCCGCAGAAACGTGCATGGCCCCGTGCACGGGGAGCACCCTGACATCCTGCATTTCAGCGCCCGATGAAAGAGACTACCGGCATTCGGTGGAACGCATTGAGTTTGCGGGCTGGCGCATTGTGGCTTCGCAGTCGAAATCGGATGATGCAGTTAATCGCTGGATGCTGCTGCAAGCCATTGTCCCGAATTCCGTCATCAAATACAATAAACTGCAGTCCCGCATGCAGGTGCGCGACCTGAAGTCGCATTACTCGGAGGCGTCTCTTGTCAGTGTTTTGGAAGAGCGCGGCATTGGGCGTCCCTCCACGTTTTCCAGCCTGGTGCATAAAATACAGGAACGCGGGTATGTTGCAAAACAAGACGTGCCGGGGCGGCGCGTGGGTTGCATCAATTTCGAGCTGGATGGCGGCGTTCTCAGTCAGTCGGTGGAAGAGCGAGAATTCGGGAATGAAAAAAACCGCCTCGTCATCCAACCGCTCGGCCGCACGGTGGTGGAATTCTTGTGCAGCCATTTTGCAGAGTTGTTTGATTATGATTACACCAAGCGCATGGAGCACCAGCTGGACTTGGTTTCATCCGGTCAAAAACGGTGGGGGGATGTGTGCAGTGAATGCCTGTCGTGCGTGGACCGTTTGAACGAGGGGTTGAATGCCAAGTGCCTGCCAACAACCGCAACAACCGCAACAATGAAGACGATTAAACGGGTAGCGAATGATGAAACAAACGGTTCAAATAGATTGAGTGAAATTTCATCTGAGAGAAATTCTGAAAAAAATCTATGTAAACTTCTAGGAAAATACAAAGGGGTCGACTTATTTTTACGCACCGGCAAATATGGACCTTATTTAACCTGGGGCGACAACAAGAAATCTCTCAATCATCTCAAATCCAAAGGCCAAACAGACTCTGCAAACACCGATGTGGATGCGGTTGCGTGTTCATACGATGATGCAGTGCGCCATATTGAATCGGCGAGTGCCACCACAACCAATGCAGCCACGCCGGCAACCAATCCATCCATATTGCGCGAAATAAACGCATGCACCAGTGTGCGGACTGGACAGTATGGCCCCTACATTTATTATAAAAATCCCAAAATGACGACGCCCGCATTCGTGTCCTTGCGCGGGTTCAAGGAAGACTGGAAAACGTGCGACCTGCGAATATTAGAGATGTGGTCGACAACAACTCCCGTGAAAAAGAAATGAACCTGCCTGCCTGACTGCCTGCCTGCCTGACTGCCCTGGTTCATCCCGGCGACATAAAAGGAATGCGCAAACTCTTGGACCGCGCAATTTCGTCACGGTAGCAATACAGCGCAATCGTGAAGCTGAAATTTTGCCCGCCAAAATTCACCAGGGTTCCGTCATGATAACGAAACTTGAATTTGAGCTTGCTCAATTTGTCCAACGGAGGAAAAAACGAGCTCATGCCTTCCGCGGTGTCCTGGGGTTCATATCCAAACTGGTATTCCAAGTTGGAGATAATTTTAGTGGGTTTTGTCAAAATCGGAATTTTTGCAAATGCCGCATTCACGATTCCATTGTAATCATTGTTTCGGCAGTTGTTCGTGTTTTCGGAATACGGCTGCATTTCATCCTGGTAATTGTACTTGTCAATTTCCATGTACATGGATGCATCGCCGTTTAGGCTGGGTGGGTTTGGCGGAATAAGCACATAGCCCGTTCCGGTTCCAACCGGGAGCCACGTGGTTCCCATGGAAACCGAACTGGAATTCACGTAGTAAACCTTCTGGTCACCCACAACAGGCGAGGCAGCGCTCGAGTTGGTTCCACTCTGGCATTTTACAAAGCCCAAATTGTATCCAAGCCCCCAATTGGTGTATTGGCACCATTTGGAGGTTTGACACCATTTTGGATATTTTGGGTCGCTGATTGGTTGTCCTGTTTGGGTGGATGGCGGGCATGCATGGCAGGGTGTGCTGTCGTAGCTTTCGGGCGCATTGTAGATGATTTCGAATGGGTCTGATGTGTTGCCGAACAGCAGTCGTTGCCGGACTTCGTCGTAATACACCCGGAACTTGTTGTAATTGGAAATTGATGTGTCCAGTTGTTGCACTGCCAGGTTGAGCTTGTTTTGCAGTTCAGTGGCAAGTTGTTGCGGGCTATAAAATCCTGGCTCAATGCTGACTTTTAGTGGTGGATGGGTGGGTCCCCACGAACCTAGGATATCCACATACACGGTGATGATGGTGTTTTGATTTTGATTTGAAAATGCGTAGTAATAAATGGGAAAGTTGTATTCGACCAGTGCAATCGTTTCCACGTTGGTGTATGTTTGTGGCAATTGGAGCTCAAAATGGTTTGCATTGGGCCACTTGCTTGCGTCACGGTCTTCGGAATGCACGGTCAGCAGCTTTCGGTCGATTGAGAATTTTTGCTCCCTTGAGATTAACGGATGGTCATTTTTTAGCACATATTTGCTCATGATTGGTATTGTTCCTTAATTCAATTGTATTATTTATATATTATGTTTATTTAATACTTTATTTGATGCGATGTTTTTGATGTGATGGTTTGTTTTGACATTTTTAAAAATATCTAATCATTAGTATAAGTGTTCATTTAACAAATAACAAATAACAAATAACAAATAACAAATAACAATAAACAATAAACAATAACCACCTCATTTCTCTCAAATGGCTTCAACAAGTGCATCAGTGTTGAAAACATTGCAATATTTTCCGATTGCGGGATATATAGTTAAATGGGTGATGGACATTGCATCCAGCGAAAGCATGACCGCCATTTCTTCCATCATTCAGGATTCGTGCATGGTCTTGTATTTAGGCTGCATGCTGTGGGTTCTCATGTCACCCACCAGTGCGGGCGAATTGCCTAAAATGGGCATTTTTGTTGTGGTATTGATGATTGGGTTGTATTCAGCGTCCATCGTTTTCAATGCCATGTACATCCAAATCATTGACAACACCAACAAGGACGACAATAAGCCCAAGTCTGCTACATTTTGGATATTTTCTCAAATAATCATTCTATACCTATTTATGTCGAACTACATCATCAACCTGAATCAGTCCAACGTTTCCACCAGGTGGCTAATCGGGTTGCTCTTTGCGATGATGCCACATGCGTGGATTGTTGCCACCAATTTTGTGAACATGCGAGTGAGGCCCACGGATGATGCCAAGCGTGACATCAAACCCCCTCAAACGAGCTAATTGCGGCAGTGGGAATGGAAACATTTCGCAACAGAGAGGTGCGCATCAACATGACAAATATTCCGAGCGTCAGCAAGAAACTTATGATGACGAATATCACGGATAAATAAATGTATGGATAAATTTCTTGCATGATTAAATCAATGACCGGATGAAACAGCTGTTTCAGCTCCTGCTTCACATCATCGCGTTTCATGACTTGCAGACACTGGTCAATGATTTTCTCTCGCATCATTGACATGGTTTGTTGAGGTGGTTGTGTTTGCGCGACCCTTAATGTTTTGGTTTGATGTGCTTCCGTATTTTTTACATGTTCATGCTAAAAAATATACGTCATTATTGCGTGTTTATTTTCTCTGAATGCTGCAACAGCAAACCGCACATCACACCATCCTCCTCAATTCATCGTCATCCATTCATGTCAGAGCAAGTGCATTTACCCAATGCGGAATTTGAACACAACCGTCTGCATTTGGCACCACCAAATGGTCTGCAAGGCGGGGCTTATTTTGCCATGCTGTATTACAAGGACTCCCCTCTTTACATCCAAACCCCCAAATGCATGTCGCGCCAGGCAGTGGTGCAGGGGAAGCGCCCCTACATTGATTTGATGTTCAGCAACCACGATGTGGCGTTTTTGGAGTGGTTAGAAGCGTTGGAAGGAGACGCGATTCGCATGATTTACGAAAAGCGAAATGTGTGGATCAGTGGCGACATAGAAAAATCGGACATTGAGGCGGGGTTCACATCTCCGGTTCGTCCTTATAAAGGAGGAAAGCATTATCTCATACGTGCTCATATTCAACCTTCAAAACATTTGGCAGGAATGCAGTCCTGTTCGGTGTTTGATGAGAATGAACGGCCGGTCTCAATTGACCACATTAAGGCAGAAAACCAAATGTACGCGGTTCTTGAATTTCAAGGCATTAAATTCACATCGAGAAGTTTTCAATTTGAAGTGGCACTTAAGCAAGTGTTGCTTGTGTCGAATGTCCCCATGTTTCATTCATGTGTCATCCGAAAACCCACCTTCAATGCAGTGCAAACGGAGCAACCGCCATCAACCCAAGGACAAGAATTAACCCAAGGAAAAGAATTAACCCAAGGAAAAGAATTAACCCAAGGACAAGAATTAATCCAAGGACAAGAATTAACCCAAGGAAAAGACCCACAATTAACCCAAGGAAAAGACCCACAATTAACCCAAGGACAAGAATTAACCCAAGGACAAGAATTAACCCAAGGACAAGAATTAACCCAAGGACAAGAATTAACCCAAGGACAAGAATCAACCCAAGGACAAGAATCAACCCAAGGACAAGAATCAACCCAAAGACAACAATCAACCCAAAGACAACAATCAACCCAAGGACAAGAATTAACCCAAGGACAAGAATTAACCCAAGGACAAGAATTAACCCAAGGACAACAATTAACCCAAGGACAAGAACCAGCTCAAGGAGACATCCATGAAATGCAGGAAGTTAATATAGATGTTTTAGAAGGATTGGAGCAAATGCACATCAAATTAAAAAAGCCAACCGAGGTGTATTACAACATGTATCGAATTGCAAAACAGAAAGCAAAAGAACTTAAGAAAAATGCAATTGCAGCATATTTAGAAGCCAAACAAATAAAGACAACCCATATGTTGGAAGATAGCGATGACAGTGATGAAAGCGACATTTACAGCGATTGTGGCGATTGTGGCGACGACGACAATGAATCATGACAATGCAACATTAAAAGTTAAAACAAAAAAATATTTTATCATGAATTTTATATAACAGACAATCATAATGAACAATTTGTTGTACATGCTTAAAAATCACTTTGTTGTGATAGTTTTAGGAGCAATCGTGTTGTATTGGGGACTTTCTCAGTACAAGTCCTCATCCGAAGGCATGGAGATTGTTGACCCCAACAAACTGTCGCCCCAAAAGCGCAAGCAGTATTACCAACAGGCTTCGGGCCAGCACACTGCCGACATTGGCAATGTTCACCCTGCCACTGGTTTAGAGAACATTCAGTATGCGCCATCGAATGGCGCTGGCACCACCCTGCAGGGCCTTCCCCCCAGCTGCACCCCCCAACAGACCGTGGACCCTCTTGAGCTCTTGCCCAGGGATGTCAACAGCCAGTGGGCCCAGCTCAACCCCACTGGTGCCGGTGACCTTAAGGGAGTGAATCTCCTGAGTGCCGGCGCACTCATCGGCATTGACACCATTGGCAACACCCTGCGCAACGCCAACCTCCAGGTTCGCTCGGAGCCCCCCAACCCCCAGCTCAACGTCGGCCCTTGGAACAACACCACCATCGCCCCCGACCTGATGCGCGTGCCTCTCGAGATTGGCTGCGGTGGTCAGTAAAACCCAACACCAACTTTAAACATTGATTTATACATTTTGCAATTGATAAATGTATAATATTTGAAAGATGCAACAACAATCCATATCGTTTTAGTAGGTCTTTGCGCGGTGTGTTTTCTTTTTGTTTCTATTTCTGTTTTTGCTATTTTTGACAGATTTTTTGCGATTGCACTTGCGTCTGGGTCTTGGTCTTGGTCTTGGTCTTGGTCTTGGACTTATTGTGCCTCCACCTGGTCGTGTCGTCATACCATCATACAAAATTGACTGAGGATCACTGGAGCTGTCTGTCCGACAGAAAGGTGCATTTTGAATGCATCTACATCCATTGGTAGTCAATACTAGGTGTTTTTTCATGTATTCCTCAATCGGCAATTGTTGTGCAGGGTTAAAAGCCGGATTATACCAATACGGATGAATGGCATGTCTAACGATATTAAAAACATCAGAAAGTAATACATTTCTGACTCCGGCATTTGTTCTCACCATATATGGGTCGGCTGTCATATTGCCGTCTGCTGCAAGCACACATATTTCAGATGCAAACTGATTAACAATATCAAGACCAATGCCAAGAGGAGGCACATCACGAAGCACAGCCAACCTGTCCGGTGCTAACAAATCAACCAACCCATTGCCAACTAATTTCCCAGTTCTATCAAACGAAACCATGTAAAGACTAGCAGGATTTTCTTTAAGGCCGCTACGGGTGTGATGATTAATTTCATCTGCAAAAACATGGCCATTGCCCAAAACATATAAATCAGCTATTTGATAGCCTTCGCCACTTACATACAATGATATTGGTGAGCGAGCTGCAAGATTTGCTTTTTTGAATGGCAAAAGTACGTCGTGATAAAATGTCATTTTATTAATGGGTTTATGTTGAGGATAAATTGTTGCAAAGAAATTGTTTCGCAACAAACTGGGCGAACCTGCATAACCAGTTGCATGAGTTGCACCAATGGACGGTAATCCCGTGTAGTTGAAACAAATAAGATTTCCTTGAACATTAATCAAGTCGACGTGGTGCAGCGGCCTTGCAGCATGACATGCTAAAAAAACAAAGTGATTAATTTCATCATTGCCTGCACCATAAGGTGTTTCTCGTACAAAAGATTCTATCTCGCCAGAATTTCTCGCAGAGTATCCACGTTCGGCACCGTAACCATGAAATCGTGAAGTGTATGTCGGAACTGGAGGTGTTTGTGCCTGCATTTATTGATGTATGTAATTATATATAAACATCATACTTTTTTTAATTTAAACGCCCATCATTTGAATGGAACCCTTACGTTTTGTAAATATTTTTTTTCAAAAAATTGCATTTTTATATTGTATTTGTGCAAAATGATACTTAATAAACTTTGGTCATGTCTATGCTCATTAAATAAATGAACGTTTTTGATTATGCTTTCACTGTCTGTTATGTCTTCATAAATGCAGCACATATCTAACCATTCTTGAATGTATCTTATAGTATTTTCATTTTTTTTAACAATTAAAGCTCCCCCCCAACAGTCTTCAGCGTTTTCACCAAAAACCTTATGAAACATGTTGTACTTGCATATTACATGCATCTTGCACCAGTTTTTCATATACCATATTGGTTCATTCGGTTTATTTTTCCACACCAATATGTCGTTGTTTTTCATATAATCTACATACAAATTTTCAAAATGGTCAATAAAATAATATTTTGAATCAATGTAAAAAACAATATCATCATCATTTATTTTTTTTAATGTTTCATTGATGATGTAAGGTTTCCACAACCAATAACCACCACCACGAGAACAATGTAATATGGATTTATTTTTTTCAATGAAATCAATGTCTATGTCTTTTTTTTCAAAAATGATAATATTAAATTCTTTTCCATAAGTTTTCACTGATTGTAATAATTTGTCTAAATAATGATTGTGAGTATTGTCATTGTAAACCAAAAAATACAACATGATTTATTTATATAAATTTATATATTATTTTAAATTATAAACCCATTAAGAATTTCGATTATTTTCATTTGCCATCGCATTGGTGCCTTTTTTCATATTATTCTTACATTGAAAATATGAAATTGCAATAAAACTCATTTGATGATGATGATGATGATGATGATGATGATGATGATGATGATGATGATGATGATGATGATGATGTGCTTCCAACGAGATTCGAACTCGTGTTATTGGATTCAAAGTCCAATGTGCTAACCACTACACTATGGAAGCGAATGTGTGTCGTGGTTTCTCCACGACATCATATGTTAATGCATTTTCTTTATATTTGTTTATTGTATAACAATATTTATTAATGCCCCGTTTTGGAAAACATAAGCACCGACGCACAAAACGCGCACGAATGCGTGGAGGCATGTTGCATTTGCAGGATGACGCACTTCGGGCAAAACAACTCATGTATGCCATGCTATTTTCACCTCGCATGCAATCCCATGGGCCGCTTGGCATTCAATTCGAATTCATATTGGACAATTCTCCCAATTGCGATTACATAAGAGACGGACATGTGTTGTATTACAGTGCCACCCCAATGGATTTCAAAAAAAGAATGACAACCGTGCATGAAATGTTGGACTTTTATGCAAACAGTGAAATGATGGAATTGAGAAATTTGATGCACCACTTGGTTGATGGTTGTAAGGCCGAGTTGGAATTGAAAGAGAGTGTGGCAAGCGTAAAGGAACTCGTGCGTGGAATTCAAACGAAGCATCTTGCACCTCTTGCACCATCATCTTTTTCTAGGCGAATTTCAGCATTGATGGTTCGACCAGACCCGCCTGTTTCTCCGCAAGAACTCATGGAAAATTTCAGATTGGATGTGGATAATTTTGCATTAAAAGTTGCGAATTTATACAATTTATATTATCACAAAAAACGCAGAGGCAAATCAGTTTATACTCATGTCAGTTCTCAAATACATCAGTTGGCTCATTTCAAAATACGGCCTGAAATGGAACGCATTAAAAAATCATTCGAAGCCAGGCTCAAAATGCTTGAAATGTTGAGAGATGTTGCGCTGCCGGCGATGATTCAAACCTATCATGATGATGCCGACACACACATCATAATTCCGGAAGCATTGTTCAGCGATAACCCAATTGAATTTGAAGAAAACGTCAACGAGTTTCGCACACAATTGGATGAATACATTGTTCAGCAAAAACACATTTTGGGTCTTCATGTTGCACCCAGTCGCATGCTTCGCACAATTTCGCATGTTCCTAACCGAACATCGCGACTTGCGCCTCCGAATGCCGCAATACATGATGTGAGGCGCATGTTAACCCATTTCACGGTTGACCCCAGCGACATTAGGCAATTGAAAGGACAGAGCGCACTTGCAAAACTGTTGGTGACACGTTTGTCTAATGGGGCCGACAATAGAACTGGAAAACCAATTGAACAGAAGTTGATAGGCTATCACAAGGAACCAAAAAAAGACGAATAAATGATATAAACATCTTTTATGATATATGAATCAATACACCCACCCAATGGCCTCCTTAGAACAGCGCATCCAGCGCTGGGTGCAGCTGGACAATGCCATCAAGCAAGCGAACGACCAAACGCGCGAGCTGCGCGTGTCCCGCAACGAGGTTGAATCCAGCATTCTCACGCATGTCGCCGAACACAATCTCTCGCACGCAACGGTTCGAATCAAGGACGGCACACTGAAATTTGCGTTCAACGCGAAACAACCGCCGGCACTCACGCTTTCCTTCTTGAGCGAGGCGCTGGCCGAGTGCTGCCCGCCGCAGCAGGCAGCCGACATCATGCAGCACATTCGCACCAAACGCGATACTGGTGCGAAACTCGTGCC
>Ga0222713_10001395_pt1 | contig 27072 bp, 24 predicted proteins | sample C33_649DmetaG_FD_165061 | JGI IMG/M metagenome (GOLD analysis project Ga0222713, IMG submission 165061) | Estuarine water microbial communities from San Francisco Bay, California, United States - C33_649D | ecosystem: Environmental > Aquatic > Marine > Unclassified | place: USA: California... | reverse complement strand
AGCAATGGGGGGCTGAACGAGCAGGTCTTCTGTGGCTTCACCGACGACGGGACCGGGACCATCCCCGCCGCGCTCCTGAATGGGTGGCGCAACGCGGTGCCTGGCCTCCGGGAGACGCGGATCATCCGGCTTCGCTCCAAGGAGCTCGCGATCGACGACCGCACCACCCTCACGGTGATCTCCAGCTTCGGTCTCCCCACGGGGGCGTTCGCTGGTCGCTGAGCCACGTGCCCTTGTCCCCCTTGGGGACCTGACCGCATCTTGAGCGTACGATGCGGATCACCACCTGGGCCGAGTACGGATTGATCTGCGCGCTGCACTTGGCGCGCCGCACGGACGACGGGCCGGTCACCGGCCGCGACATCGCGGCGCGGGAGCGTCTCCCCAGCGACTACGTGGAACAGATCCTCCTCCGGCTTCGCCGCGCCGGGATCGTGCAGAGCACGCGGGGCGCCAAGGGTGGCTACGGGCTCGCGCGTCCCGCCGAGGCGATCACGGTGCGGGAGATCATCGCCGCCGCCGAGTTGGTGACCTTCGATCTGCATTGCGAGACGCACCCGTTGGATGCGGAGCGGTGCTCCCAGGCGTGCGACTGCAGCATCCGCCCGGTCTGGGTGATGTTGCAGAAGCGCATCGATGAGGTGCTGGAAGGGGTCCGACTCAGCGACCTGCTCGCGGCGGAACCCCAGGTGCGGGAGCGTGTCGGGCTCCCTGTCCTGACCTGATCACCTGCTAGTGCCGAAGGGGGGACTCGAACCCCCACGGGCTATCGCCCACTGCGCCCTGAACGCAGCGCGTCTACCAATTCCACCACTCCGGCAAGCCTCGCAACGTAAGCCCCCCGCGATACCCAAGTCAACGTTGGGTCGTCTAGCTTGAGGGGGAGATGAGCACACCAGCGGCCGATGACGCGATCGTTCCCATCGCACGGAACGCCCGCGCCCGCCACGACTACGAGATCCTCGAGACGTGGGAGGCGGGGATCGTCCTGCTCGGGACCGAGGTGAAGTCGCTCCGCGACAAGCGGGCGCAGATCACCGACGCCTATGCCGTGGTGAAGGACGGCGAGCTCTGGCTCCTGAACGCGCACATCGCCCCGTATACGCACGGCAACGTCTGGAACCATGACCCCACCCGCACGCGGAAGCTCCTGCTGCAGAAGAAGGAGATCAAGCGGCTCATCGGCGCGATCGAGCGGAAGGGGCTCACCCTCGTCGCGCTCGACCTCTACTTCAAGCATGGGCGCGCCAAGGTGAAGTTCGGCCTCGCCCGCGGCAAGAAGCTGCATGACAAGCGCGCCGACGCCCGCGAGCGCGATGACCTGCGCGAGATCCAGCGCGCGATGAAGGTGCGATGAGCGATCGCCGACGGTGGGTCGGGAGCCGGTCAGGGGCGGCCTCGCTCCTGGCGTGCCTGCTCGTCGTCAGCGCGACGGCCAGCCGCGCCGCCGCTACCGTCCCCCCCGGTGACGTCTTCCGCGTGAGGCGTGCGGCGGGCGACACCATCGTCCAGGTGATCCCCACTCCCTTCGGTGGGCTCGTCCGCGCCGATGTCGTCGCGCGGCTCCTCGGTGGGGTCGTCGATTCGCTCCCCGATGGGCAGTGGCGCCTGACCATCCACGGTGCTGCGATCGATCTCACGCCCGGCTCGGCCTTCGCAGCACTCGACACGACGACGCTCCCGCTCATCGAGCCGATGCGTCTGGTCGATGGGGCACCGCTCGTCCCGCTCCAGCTCTTCTCCGATGTGTTGCCGCGGCTCGAGCTGGGGATCGCCTGGGATCGCGCCCGCGCCGAGTTGCGCGCGATGCCCGCGTTGGTCCGCCGCCCCCCGACCGTGGTGGCACAGGGAGCGACTCCCGCGGTCTCGACCGCGGTCGCCGCCGCCTCCGCCGCGAGATCCGCGGGGCGCGCGGCGCCCAGTGCATCGGCTCCCGTCCCGGCCGGCCTCTCGCGCCGCTACACCGTGGTGGTCGATCCTGGACACGGCGGGAAGGACCCCGGGATGAAGGGCCCCGTCGTCGATGGGGTCGCCTTCTCCGAGGCGCGCGTCACCCTCGAGGTCTCACGACGACTCAGGGATGCGCTCGAGGCCAAGGGGATCCAGGTCGTCATGACCCGCACCCGCGACACGCTGATCGCGCTCCGCGACCGAGGCCCCATCGCGAATCGCGCGAACGGGGATCTCTTCCTGTCGATCCATGTGAACGCCGCGAACCCCAAGTGGTCGAATCCCTCGGGGGCGCGGGGCTTTGAGACGTTCTTCCTCTCCACGGCGCGTACCGAGGATGAAGCGCACGTGGCGAACATGGAAAATGAGGTCGTGCACTTCGAGACCGAGGTCGACGGCGGACCAAAAGGGGATGCGCTGAGCTTCATCCTCAACGATCTCGCGCGGAATGAGCATCTCCGCGAATCGAGTGAGGTGGCGTCGACGATCCAGCGGCGGATGCAGCAGGTGCACCCGGGCCCGAACCGTGGCGTGAAGCAGGCGCTCTTCTCCGTGCTCGTGCGCACCTACATGCCGGCGGTCCTCGTCGAGCTGGGCTTCGGCACCAATCCCTCGGAGGCGCGCTGGATGGCGACGCCGCGGGGGCAGCAGGAGGCGGCGGAGGCGATCGCCGAGGCCGCGGTGGATTACCTGCAGGACTACGACCGCCGCACCCGGACGGCCTCCCGATGAGCGATCTGCGCGTCACCCTCGCGGGGCTCGATCTCCAGAATCCTGTCCTCCTCGCCTCGGGCACAGCGGCCTATGGCCGTGAGCTCGCCGACGTCATGGACCTCGAGTCACTCGGCGGCTTCGTCACCAAGGCGGTGAGCCTCGAGCCTCGGGTGGGGGCCACGGCGCCGCGCGTCGCCGATTTCCCGGGCGGGATGATCAACGCGGTGGGGCTCGCGAATCCCGGCGTCGATGCGGTGCGGGCCGAGGATCTCCCCTGGATCGCCAGCCACGTCCGGCGGCCGCGCGTCCTCGTGAATGTCGTCGGGAAGGAGGCGCACGAATTCGGCGAGGTCGTCGCGCGGCTCGATGCCGCGCCCGGCTTCCAGGGGTACGAGCTCAATGTGAGCTGCCCCAATGTGAAGCAGGGGGGGATGGAGTTCGGTGCCGATCCCGCCGCACTGGCGCAGGTGATCGGCGGTGCGCGGGCGGCGACCACGAAGCCGATCATCGTGAAGCTCTCCCCGACGCTCGCGCGCATCGGCGAGGTCGCGCAGCAGGCCGTCGATGCCGGTGCCGATGGGATCACGGTGATCAACACGATCCCGGGGGTGGTCGTCGACATCGAGCGGCGCCGTCCGGTGCTCGGCTTCGGTTCCGGTGGCGTGAGTGGGCCCGGACTCCTCGCGGTGGGGGTGCTCGCGACCTGGCGTGTGCGCCAGGCGGTGCGCGTCCCCATCATCGGCGCGGGGGGCGTCCAATCGGCGGAGGATCTCCTGCAGTTCCTCATCGCGGGTGCCTCCGCCGTCGCCATCGGGACGGCCGGGCTCGCCGATCCCAAGCTCCCGCCGCGCATCGTGCGCGATCTCGCGCGGTGGTGCGACCAGCACGGCGTCGCGCGCGTCGCCGACCTCATCGGTACCCTGGAGTGGCCTGCATGACCGCTGACCGCCCCCCCACCGCTAGGTCGCTCCGTGCGCAACCGATCATCGCGCTCGATGTCCCCTCGCTCGAGGCGGCGCTCGCGTTGCTCGGTCGCCTCGGCCCCGAGGCCGACTTCGTGAAGGTGGGGCTGGAGCTCTTCACCGCCGAGGGGCCGCGCGTGGTGGAGCGGCTGCGGCGCGACGGGCGACGGGTGTTCCTCGATCTCAAGCTCCACGACATCCCCAACACGGTGAAGGGCGCCGCGCTGCGGGCCGCCGCGATGGATGTGCAGCTGCTCACCGTCCATGGGTACGGCGGTGCCGCGATGGTGGAGGCGGCGGTCGAAGGAGCCGGGGCGGGGACGGGGATCCTCGTCGTCACCGTGCTCACGAGCTTCGAGCGCAGCGCGCTCGGTGTGGCCCTCGGGCGCGAGGTGCCGGAGCTGGGGGCTGAGGTCGTGCGGCTCGCAGGGGTCGCGAGTGCGGCCCGGGCCCATGGGATCGTCTGCTCAGGGCAGGAGGTGGCCGCGGCGGTGAGCACCTACCCCGAGCTTAGGCCCCTCGTCCCCGGGATCCGCCTCGCCGGCGGGGCTTCCCATGACCAGGCGCGGGTGGTGACTCCGGAGCAGGCGGCAGGGGATGGCGCGACGTATCTCGTTCTGGGACGGGCCGTTACGGCGGCTGAGGACCCGGCGGCGGCCTTAGCCTCAATCCGCGCAACGCTCCAGACCTCAGGTTGACGGCTCAACGCGTTCAGCCTCCAGGTTCCATCAGTCAGCCTGTTCGGTACACGTCAGTCCGGGGCCTTGTGTCAAGGGTCTCCCCCGACTATCCTCCGGGTCTGCCCAAAACGGGGCGGATCAAGCATTTGCGGGCCTTTGGGCCCTCAGACCTTCTGGAGTCCTTCAGTGAAAGTTCGCAGCAGCGTGAAGCCGATTTGCGAGCATTGCAAGGTGGTCAAGCGTGCCGGCGTGACGCGGATCATCTGCAAGCGCAATCCCAAGCACAAGCAGCGGCAGGGGTAATCCACACATGGCACGTATTTCCGGCGTGGACCTTCCGCGCGACAAGAAGGTCGAGATCGGCCTCACCTACATCTTCGGCATCGGCCGCGTCCTCGCGCGTCGCATCCTCGCCAACACCGGGGTCAACCCGGAGCAGCGGATCCGCGACCTCTCGGACGCCGACGTCAACAAGCTCCGTCAGGAGATCGAGAAGCAATATCGCGTCGAGGGGGCGTTGCGCACCGAGGTCGCGATGAACGTGAAGCGCCTGATGGACATCGGGTCGTATCGTGGGACGCGGCATCGCCGTGGCCTCCCGGTCCGTGGGCAGCGCACGCACACCAACGCCCGCACGAAGAAGGGGCCGCGCCGCGCGATCGCGGGGAAGAAGAAGGTGACTAAGTAATGGCTATCGGGAAGAAGACGAAGCGCGTGGTGGACGCCGAGGGCGTGGCGCACGTCAACGCGACGTTCAACAACACGCTGATCACCATCACCGACGCGCACGGCAATGCCGTGTCGTGGGGGACGTCGGGGAAGGCGGGGTTCAAGGGTTCGAAGAAGTCCACCCCGTTCGCGGCGACCGTCGCCGCCGAGCAGTGCGCGCGCGAGGCGATGTCCTCGGGCGTGCGCCGCGTGCATGTGCGGGTGCAGGGGCCAGGGTCGGGTCGCGAGTCCGCCATCCAGGCGCTCGCCGCCGCCGGTCTCCAGGTCAAGTCCATCAAGGACGTGACCCCCATCCCGCACAATGGTTGCCGGCCGCCCAAGCGCCGGAGGGTCTGATCCATGCGTTACACTGGTCCGAGTTGCCGGCAGTGCCGGCGTGAAGGGACGAAGCTCTTCCTCAAGGGCACCAAGTGCTTCACCGAGAAGTGCCCGGTCGAGCGCCGCCCGTACGCCCCTGGCCAGCACGGTCAGAGCACGGCGCGTCGGAAGAAGATGAGCGAGTACGCCAAGCAGCTCCGTGAGAAGCAGAAGATCAAGCGCATCTACGGGCTGAGCGAGCGGCAGTTCCGCAACACGTTCGAGCGCGTCTCGACCCTCCCGGGCGTGACGGGCCACAACCTGCTCGCGGCGCTCGAGAGCCGGCTCGACAACATCGTCTACCGCATGGGCTTCGCGTCCAGCCGCAAGGCGGCGCGTCAGCTGATCCGTCACCGGCATGTCGAGGTGAACGGGAAGTCGGTGGACATCCCGAGCTTCGTCGTGCAGCCGGGGCAGGAGATCCGCGTGCGGCAGCAGTCGCGTGAGCTCGTCCTCGTGAAGGAGGCCCTCGAGGTCGCCGCGCGTGGCGCCTCGCCGGCCTGGATCGCCGTCGACAAGGACACCTGCTCGGGCCGGATGCTCGAGCGTCCGCAGCGGCAGAGCATCCCGATCGCGGCGCAGGAGCAGCTGGTCGTCGAGCTCTACTCGAAGTAAGGCAGGTCGACGGTCCCGGTCCCCTGACGACCGAACGAGCGTGCCGCGCGTCAGGGGCGGGGCACGGCGTCGGTGGCGCGTCATCGCCATCGTGACATTCTCTCTCTAAGGAACCTCTCCATGGCACACACGATCGATCTTCGCGGGCTGGTCCGCCCGCAGCTTGTCGAGATGACGAAGCGCGAGGACCATGCCAACGCGGCCGAGTTCCGGCTCCAGCCGCTCGAGCGCGGCTTCGGCCACACGCTCGGCAACAGCATGCGTCGGATGCTGCTCTCCTCGCTCCGCGGCGCCGCCGTCTGGGGCTTCCGGATTGACGGCGTCCTGCACGAGCATCAGACCATCCCCGGCGTCGTCGAGGATGTCCATCAGATCATCGGCAACCTCAAGACCCTCGTGTTGGCGCTCGACGCCGACGTCGAGGAGGCGGTCCTCCGCCTCAAGGTCAAGAAGGCGGGCGCGGTGACGGCAGGGCAGCTTGAGCTGCCGGCCGGCGTCACGGTCGTCGAGTCGTCCCATCACCTGCTCACGCTACAGGACCCGCGCGAGCTCTCGATCGAGCTGCATGTCAACAAGGGGCGGGGGTATGTGGAGGCCGAGCAGCATCCGGTCGATCGCTCCCTCCCGGTGGACCTCGTCCGCATCGATTCGATCTATTCGCCGGTCAAGCGCGTGAACTTCGCCGTCGCGGAGACTCGCGTCGGGCAGCGCACCGACTACGATCGCCTCACGCTGACGGTCGAGACCGATGGCACCGTGTCGCCCGAGGAGGCGGTGAGCTACGCCGCGGCCCTCGCGCAGACGCACTTCCAGTACTTCGCGAGCTTCGGCTCCTCGGCCGCCGCAGCGGTCGCGGTCCCGGGCGCGGAAGGGAGCTCGGACGCCGCCCGCCTCGCGGAGCTGCTCCGGACGCCGATCGATGACCTCACGCTCTCCGTGCGCTCCGTCAATTCGCTGAAGAACTCCAGCATCCGCTCGCTGGGCGATCTCGTCCGCCAGACCGAGACGCAGATCCTGCAGGTCAAGAATTTCGGCAAGAAGTCCCTCCAGGAGATCGCCGACCTCCTCGAGAAGGAAGGACTCAATTTCGGGATGCGGTTCGAGGAGTCGACGGCAGGCGTCCGGGTGGTCGATTGGGGCACCCCGCCGAGCCGTGCGGCCGCGAACGCGCCCGACGACGAAGAGGATTAGGACCGATGCGTCATCGTAAGGCAGGCCGGAGCCTCCGGCGTACGTCGGAGCAGCGCCTGGCGCTCCTCCGCAATCTCGCGACCTCGCTGATCGAGCAGGGCGCCATCGAGACCACCGAGGCCAAGGCGAAGGAGCTGCGGCCGTTCGTGGAGAAGCTGATCACCAAGGCGAAGTCGGGGACGCTCCACGACCGTCGCCTCGCCGGCCGGCACGTGCAGAAGCGCGCGGCGGCGGACAAGCTCTTCCAGGATGTCGGCCCCAAGCAGGCGGGGCGCACCGGTGGCTACACGCGCATCCTGAAGACCGGGCACCGCAAGGGTGACGGGGCGGATATGGCGCGCATCGAAATCATCCAGGAGGGCTGACCCATGGCCATCCAGCGCAATCGCTGCTACGTCTGCGACAAGGGCGTCGCCCATGGGAACTCCCGCTCGCACGCCAACAACTCGGTGCGCCGCACCTGGAAGCCGAACCTCCAGGTCGCCCGCATCGTCGAGGATGGCAAGGTCATCAAGATCAAGGTCTGCACCCGCTGCCTGAACGCGGGGAAGATCCAGCGGGCCCCGCGCGGGGCCGCGGCCGCGGTCTGAACACGGACCGGGCGTCCATGATCGTCGACGGGGGGAGCGTGGTGCGCTCCCCCCGTTTTGACGCGTGGGGGTGCGGGAGCGTGTCGCGATGAGTGAGACGAAGACCGCGCTCATCACCGGGATCACCGGGCAGGACGGCTCCTACCTCGCAGAGCTCCTTCTCGCAAAGGGCTACCGGGTCGTCGGACTCGTGCGCCGTTCGTCGACCACGCCGTACGATCGCATCGCGCATCTGATCGATCGGATCGAACTCGTCTCGGCCGACCTCCTCGACCAGACCTCGCTCGTCGATGCGATGGCCGATGTCACGCCCGATGAGATCTACAACCTCGCCGCGCAGAGCTTCGTCGCGACCTCGTGGAATCAGCCGGTCCTCACCGGGGAGTTCACGGGCCTGGGGGTGACGCGGATGCTCGAGGCGATGAAGCGCACGGTGCCGAAGGCGCGTTTCTATCAGGCGTCCAGCTCCGAGCAGTTCGGGATGGTGCAGGAGACGCCGCAGCGGGAGAGCACCCCCTTTTATCCGCGCTCGCCGTACGGGGTGGCGAAGGTCTACGGGCACTGGATCACGGTGAACTACCGTGAGTCGTTCGGACTCTACGCGGTGAGCGGGATCCTCTTCAATCATGAGTCGCCTCGGCGCGGACTCGAGTTCGTCACGCGCAAGGTGACCGATGCCGTCGCGCGGATCTCGCTCGGTCAGGCGAAGGAACTGCGGCTCGGGAACCTCGAGGCGCGGCGCGACTGGGGCTTCGCCGGCGATTACGTCGACGCCATGTGGCGCATGCTCCAGAACGAGCGCCCCGCCGATTATGTGATCGGGACGGGGGAGACCTGGACGGTGCGGCAGCTCTGCGAGGCGGCCTTCTCGCATGTCGGGCTCGACTGGCAGCAGTATGTGGTCACCGACCCGCGCTTCGAGCGCCCCGCCGAGGTGGAGCTCCTCGTGGCCGACGCTGCCAAGGCCGAGCGCGAGCTCGGGTGGACGCCGACGGTCCGCTTCCGCGAGCTGGTCCGGATGATGGTCGATGCGGATCTCGCGCGGCATCGCTCGCGCGCCGAGGGAGGGGTCGCGGTCGCAGCGCCGCCGCCGGCCAGGGGCTAAGGTGCGTCGCGCCCTCATCACCGGCGCCGACGGCTTCGTGGGCCAGTGGCTCGCGAAGACGTTGGTGGCTCAGGGCTGGCGGGTCACCGGGACGGCGTGGCGCGGGATCCCAGCCGTCGGCACGCTGACCGCCAAGGAGCAGGCGCAGGTCACCTGGGAGGTCGGGGATCTGACCGCCGCGCGGGATCTGGGGCCGATGCGGGCGCTCCTCCGGCGCGCCACTCCCGACGCGATCTTCCACCTCGCTGGGATGTCGTATGTCCCGACCGTCGGGGACGACCCGGTCACCGCCCTCGAGACCAACGTCGGCGTCGGGATCCGCCTCCTCGAGGCGATGCGGGCCGAGCGGGTGGCGTCGGGGCTCGACCCCACGATCCTCGTCGTCGGGAGCGCGGAGCAGTACGGGCGCCACGCGGCGTCCTCGATGCCCCTCCCCGAGACCACCCCCTGCGCGCCACGCTCGTTCTACGGGGCGACCAAGCAGGCGCAGGAGGAGTTCGCCCTCGCCGCCGCCCGGGCCCATGGGCTTCGGATCATCGCGACCCGCTCCTTCAACCACTGCGGACCGGGGCACGCCCCGATCTTCCTCCTCCCCGCGCTCGTCCAGCGCGTGCGCGAGGCGCGCCGCACCGGGGCCACCACCCTCCCGATCGGGAATACGGAGACGGTGCGGGATTATCTTCATGTGCGGGATGTGGTCGAGGCCTATCTCGCCCTGGTCGAACGGGGGCAGGTGGGGGAGGCCTACAACGTCTGCCGTGGCACGGGCGTCACCGTGGGGGAGGTCGCCGCGTTGGTCATCGTCCGGGCCCACGCGACGGTGCAGTTCGTGCAGGACCCGACCTTGCTCCGGCCCGCGGATGTGCCGGTGCTCGTCGGCCAGAACACCAAGCTGTGCACTCACACCGGGTGGACGCCCACCCGGACCCTGACCGACATCATCGACGATCACCTGCATGCCGCGTCGTGACGACCTGAAGCGCATCCTCCTCATCGGTTCCGGCCCGATCGTCATCGGGCAGGGGGCCGAGTTCGATTACTCGGGCACGCAGGCGGCGAAGGCGCTGCGCGAGGAGGGGTACGAGGTGATCCTCGTGAACTCCAATCCCGCGACGATCATGACCGATCCCGAGCTCGCGGATCGGACCTACATCGAGCCGGTGACCCCGGAGTTCGTGGAGCTGATCATCGCGCGTGAGCGCCCCGATGCGCTGCTCCCCACCATGGGCGGACAGACCGCGCTCAATGTGGCGATGACCCTCCATGAGCGTGGCGTCCTCGAGAAGTATGGCGTTGAGCTTATCGGGGCCAATGCGCGAGCGATCGCGGTCGCCGAGGACCGCAAGCTCTTCGGTGAGGCGATGGAGCGGATCGGATTGCGCTGCCCTCAGGGGCGCATCGCGACCACCTGGGAGGAGGCGCTCGAGATCGCGGAGTGGACGGGGTTCCCCGCGATCATCCGTCCCGCCTTCACCCTCGGGGGCTCCGGCGGTGGGATCGCCTACAATCGCGAGGAGTACGAGCGGATCGTGAAGCGCGGGCTCGCCGAGTCGCCGATCTCGCAGGTCCTCATCGAGCGCTCCCTCATCGGATGGAAGGAGTACGAGCTCGAGGTGATGCGCGACTCCGTCGACAACGTGGTCATCATCTGTTCGATCGAGAACATCGATCCGATGGGGGTCCACACCGGCGATTCGATCACCTGCGCGCCGGCGATGACGCTCTCCGATCGCGAGTACCAGGCGATGCGCGATGCCGCACTCAAGGTGATCCGGGAGATCGGGGTCGCCGCGGGGGGCTGCAACATCCAGTTCGCGGTGAATCCGGCGAACGGCGAGATGGTCGTGATCGAGATGAATCCACGCGTTTCGCGCTCCTCGGCACTCGCCTCCAAGGCCACCGGCTTCGCGATCGCGCGCATCGGGACCAAGCTCGCGGTGGGGTATCGCCTCGATGAGATCCCGAACGACATCACCAAGACCACCCCGGCGAGCTTCGAACCGGTGCTCGACTACGTGGTGGTGAAGGTCCCGCGCTTCGCCTTCGAGAAGTTCCCCGGCGCCGACCCCGTGCTCACGACGCAGATGAAGTCGGTGGGAGAGTCGATGGCGATCGGGCGCACCTTCAAGGAGGCGTTCCAGAAGGGGCTCCGCGCCCTCGAGACGGGGCGCGCCGGCTGGGTGGTCGGTGAGCGGCCGGTCGATGACCGCGTCGCCGACGATTCGCTCGCGGCCGTGGAGCAGGCGCTCGCGAAGCCGGTCCCGGAGCGCGTCTTCCAGATCAAGCGCGCCCTCCTGCATGGGATGTCGGTAGAGGAGCTGCATCGGCGCACGGGCGTCGACCCCTGGTTCCTGCGGCAGTTCGAGGAGCTCGTCGAGGCGGAGCGCGCGTATGCGGCGCTCGCCGAGGTCGATGCGGTGAGCCTCCGCCACATGAAGCGGATGGGGTTCTCGGACCGGCAGCTGGCCGCCCTGCGGAAGGAGACCGAGGGCGCGGCGCGCACGCGCCGGTGGGCGCTCGGTGTGCGGCCGAGCTACAAGATGGTCGATACCTGCGCCGGTGAGTTCCCCTCGAACACGCCATATCTCTATTCGAGCTACGACGAGGAGTCGGAAGCGCCGCGCACCGGGAAGCCCTCGGTGATCATCCTCGGGTCGGGGCCGAACCGGATCGGGCAGGGGGTCGAGTTCGACTACTGCTGCGTCCGCGCCGCGCTCGCGCTCCGTGAGGCGGGGTACGAGACGATCATGGTCAACTCGAACCCCGAGACGGTCTCCACCGACTACGACACCTCGGACAAGCTCTACTTCGAGCCGCTGACCTTCGAGGATGTCCTCGAGATCGTCGAGCGGGAGCAGCCCCTCGGTGTGATCGTCCAGCTCGGTGGGCAGACCCCGCTCAAGCTCGTGAAGCCGCTCGAGGCGGCGGGGGTCAGGATCCTCGGCACCTCGCCCGATGCGATCGATATCGCGGAGGACCGGAAGCGCTTCGAGGCCCTCGCGCGCGAGCTCGGGGTCATGCAGCCCCCCAATGGCACGGCGACGAGCGTCCCTGAGGCGGTGGCGATCGCCGAGCGGATCGGGTATCCGGTGTTGGTCCGGCCCAGCTATGTGCTCGGCGGGCGCGCGATGGAGATCGTCTACGACGAGCCGTCGTTGCGGGAGTACTTCGAACGGGCGGTGCGAGTCTCCGAGGAGCGGCCCGTGCTCGTCGACGCCTTCCTCGAGGATGCGTTCGAGGCGGACGTCGACGCGCTCTCCGACGGGAAGACGGTGGTGATCGGTGGGGTGATGCAGCATATCGAGGACGCGGGGATCCACTCCGGCGACTCGGCCTGTGTGTTGCCGCCGCACCGGATCGCGAAGGAACACCAGGACATCATGCGTGCCCACACCATCGCCTTCGCGAAGGCGCTCGGGGTGGTGGGGCTGATCAATGTCCAGTACGCGGTGAAGGATGGTGTGGTCTATGTGATCGAGGTCAATCCGCGCGCCTCCCGCACGGTGCCGTTCGTGTCGAAGACGATCGGACGCCCGCTCGCCTCGCTCGCGGCGCGCGTGATGCTCGGGGAGACGCTCGAGCAGCTCGGGTACACGCAGGAGATCGTCGCACCGTATGTCGCGGTGAAGGAGGCGGTCTTCCCCTTCACGAAGTTCCGGGAGTTCGATCCGATCCTCGGCCCCGAGATGCGCTCGACGGGCGAGGTGATGGGGATCAGCCGGCACTTCGGTGAGGCCTTCGGCAAGTCCCAGCTCGCGGCGGGGAACGGTCTCCCACGCGAGGGACATGTGATGCTCACCGTGAACAAGAGCGATAAGGCGGGGGCGGTGCCGATCGCGCGGCGCTTCCGCGACATGGGGTTCGGGCTCGTCGCCACGCATGGCACCGCCGACCATCTCGAGTCGGTGGGGATCGCGTCACGTCGGGTCTTCAAGGTGAGCGAGGGGCGTCCCCATGGGATCGATCTCATGGTCAATGGGGAGATCCAACTGCTGATCAATACGCCGCTCGGGAAGAGCGCGCAGCGTGACGACTATTCGATGCGGCAGGCGGCGGTCGCGAATCGCGTGCCGTATACCACCACCCTGTCCGGCGCCGATGCGGCCTGTGCGGCCATCGAGTCGGCTCGCGCACATCCCGCGAGCGTGAAGTCGCTCCAGGAATGGCAGGCGGAGCTGCGATGAGTACCGCACCGACCATCCATGATTCGGCGTATGTCGACGAGGGGGCGATCGTCGGCGAGGGGACGCGCATCTGGCACTTCTGCCATGTGAATCCGGGCGCCGTGATCGGTGCACGGTGTTCCCTTGGGCAGAATGTGGTGGTGATGAGCGGGACGCGGATCGGGGACAACGTGAAGATCCAGAACAACGTCTCGATCTACGAGGGGGTAGAGCTCGAGGACGATGTGTTCTGCGGCCCGTCGATGGTGTTCACGAATGTCATGAATCCGCGGAGCCATGTGAGCCGCAAGCATGAATACCAGCGGACCCTCGTGAAGCGTGGGGCGAGCATCGGGGCCAACGCGACGGTCGTCTGCGGCGCGACGCTCGGTGAGTACTGCTTCATCGGCGCTGGCGCGGTCGTGACGAAGGATGTGCTGCCGTACGCGTTGATGGCCGGGGTGCCGGCGCGGCGGATCGGGTGGATGTGTCAGTGCGGGGAGAAGCTGGAGAAGAGCGCCGAGGGAGGCGCGGCGTGGCACTGCCCGGTCTGTCGGGCGCGCTATGCGGCGTCGGGGGAGGGGATCGCCCCCGTGGCGCCCCGGGAAAGGGCCTGATGTCGGCCTCGCGCGCGGCATTCCGGGTCGCCCTCGTCGGGTGCGGGCGGATCAGCGCGAATCACGTCGAGGCGATCGCCAAGATCGACGGCCTCACCCTCACGGCGGTCTGCGACACCGATGCGACGCGCGCACGAGCCGCGGGCGAGCGGATCGGGGTCCCCTGGTACTCCGACTACGCGACGATGCTCGCCGAGGCGCCGATCGATCTGGTGACCGTCGCGACGCCTTCGGGGCTGCATCCGGAGCACGGGATCCTCGCGGCGCGCGCGGGGAAGCATGTCATCAGCGAGAAGCCGATGGCGATCTCGCTCGAGGGGGCCGATGCGCTGATGCGCGCCTGCGATGAGGCGGGGGTCCGGCTCTTCGTCGTGAAGCAGAATCGGTTGAATGCCACCATCCAGCTCCTGCGGCGTGCGGTGGAGAAGGGGCGGTTCGGCAAGCTCTACATGGGGAACGCCACTGTCCGGTGGGCGCGGCCGCAGGAGTATTACGACCAGGCGCCCTGGCGTGGGACCTGGGCACTCGATGGTGGCGCCTTCATGAACCAGGCCTCGCACTATGTGGACCTCATGCAGTGGATGATGGGGCCGGTGCGCAGCGTGATGGCGAAGACGGCCACGATGGCGCGCCGGATCGAGGCGGAGGACACGGGGGCGGCGATCGTGACCTTCGAGAGCGGGGCGATCGGGGTCATGGAGGTCACCATGCTGACCTATCCGAAGAACCTCGAGGGGTCGTTCACCCTGCTCGGGGAGAAGGGGACGGTCCGGATCGGCGGGACCGCGGTGAATCGGATCGACCACTGGGAGTTCGCCGAGTACGACGACGATGACCGGCTGGTGGAGGCGGCGAACACGGCCCCCCCCTCGGTCTACGGCTTCGGGCATGAGCCCTACTACCGGAACGTCCTTCAGGCCCTGCGCGGGGAGACGACGCCGGATACCGATGGGGCCGCCGGTCGGAAGTCGTTGGAGCTCATCGTGGGGATCTATGAATCGGCGCGGACGGGGCGCGAGGTCACCCTCCCGATTCGTTGACGGGGCGGGGGCGGGGCGGCGATATTTAACTGCTTGGCATCATTGCACTTCCGCCGCCTTTTCCCTCTGCTGAGATCTTGCCGAACATGGCTGTCCCGCTTCTCGATCTGAAGGCACAGCACGCGACGATCCGGGATGAGGTCCTCCCGGGCCTCATCCAGCTCATCGACGATCAGGCCTTCATCCTCGGCGCCCCGGTGGGCGCGCTCGAGTGCGAAGTGGCTGGGCTCTCCCAGGCGCGGTATGCGGTGGGGTGTGCGAACGGGACCGATGCGATCCTGATCGCGTTGCGCGCCCTCGATATCGGACGTGGGGACGAGGTCATCACATCGCCCTTCACCTTCTTCGCGACCGCCGGCACGATCCACAACGTCGGGGCGACCCCGGTCTTCGTGGACATCGATCCCGCGACCTACAACATCCGCCCCGACCTCGCGGCCGCGGCCGTCACGTCGAAGACCAAGGCCGTGATCCCCGTCGATCTCTTCGGGCAGATGGCGGCGATCGAGGAGATCCGGCGCTTGCTCCCGTCGATGCCGATCATCGAGGATGCGGCGCAGAGCATCGGGGCGCGTCGGAAGATCGATGGGGCGTGGGTGATGGCGGGGCAGGCGGCGACCATCGGGACCTTCTCCTTCTTCCCCTCCAAGAACCTCGGCGGCTACGGGGATGGCGGGATGATCGTCACGCAGGACGAGGCGATCTTCAAGCGGTTGCAGCGCCTGCGCACGCATGGCTCGGTGCAGACCTACCTCCACGAGGAGGTGGGGTACAACTCGCGCCTTGATGCGTTGCAGGCGTTGGTGCTGAGCGCCAAGCTCCCGCATCTCGCGGCGTGGAGTGCCAAGCGTCGGGAGAACGCCGCGTTCTACACGCAGGCCTTCGCCGACATCGCGGAGATCGTCCCGCCGTTCATCGATCCTGCCAACGAGTCGATCTTCAACCAGTACACGATTCGTGTCGCGCGGCGCGACGAGCTCAAGTCGCATCTCGCCGCGAAGGGGATCGGTCACTCGGTCTACTATCCCCTCCCGCTCCATCTGCAGCCCTGCTTCGCCTACCTCGGGTACCGTGAGGGGAGCTGCCCCGAGGCGGAGCAGGCGGCGAAGGAAGTCGTGTCGCTCCCGGTCTTCCCGGAGCTCACCGGGGCGCAGCGCGACGAGGTGGTCGCCGCGGTCCGTGGGTTCTTCGGGAAGTAAGACCAGGCGACCGGCATGTCCGCGCAGCAGACCCTCCTCTCCCGCATCGGGGATCGCTCAGCGGTCTCCGCTGTGATCGGCTTGGGCTATGTGGGGCTCCCGCTCGCGATGGAGCTCTGCGAGACCGGGTTCACGGTCGTCGGCTTCGATGTGAGTGAGCGCGTCTGTGCGCTCCTGATGCGGGGCGAGTCGCACATCCAAGACGTGCCGGCAGCGCAGGTCGCGAAACACGTGGCCTCCGGGAAGTTCCTCGCGACCACCGATGCCACGCGGCTCGCATCGGCGGACACGATCTCGATCGCCGTCCCGACTCCGCTCGCCAAGACCCGCGACCCCGACATGTCGTACGTGGTCGCCGCCGCGGAGACGGTGAGCGCACAGGCGCGGGTGGGGATGCTGATCGTGCTGGAGAGCACCACCTACCCGGGGACGACGCGCGAGCTCCTGCAGCCGCGCCTCGAGGCGCGTGGACTCGTGATCGGGCGCGATCTCTTCCTCGCCTTCAGCCCTGAGCGGGTCGATCCAGGGAACCCGGTCTATCATACGAAGAACACGCCGAAGGTCGTCGGCGGGATCACGCCGGCCTGTACCGAGGTCGCGACCGCCTTCTACGCCTCGACGATCGACACCGTGGTCCCGGTGTCGTCACCGGAGGCCGCGGAGCTGGTGAAGCTCCTCGAGAACACCTTCCGCTCGGTGAACATCGGGCTCGTCAACGAGATGGCGATCGTCTGTGATCGGCTAGGCGTCGACATCTGGGAGGTCATCGAGGCGGCGGCGACCAAGCCCTTCGGCTTCATGAAGTTCACGCCGGGCCCGGGGATCGGGGGGCACTGCATCCCGCTCGATCCGCACTACCTGGCGTGGAAGATGCGGTCGCTCAACTATAAGACGCGCTTCATCGACCTCGCGAGCGAGGTCAACTCGTCGATGCCCGACTTCGTGGTGGACAAGGTCGCCTGGGCGTTGAACGACGAGGGGAAGGCGGTGAAGGGGAGTGCCATCCTCGTCCTCGGCGTGGCGTACAAGCGCGACATCGATGATATGCGCGAGAGTCCAGCGCTCGATGTGATGCGGCGGTTGGAGGAGCGTGGGGCACGGGTGCAGTACCACGACCCACACGTCGCGCGCTTCCAGGAGGATGGGCACGCGATGGCGAGTGTCCCGCTCACGCCGGAGTTGTTGGCTGCTGTCGACGCGGTGGTGATCATCACCGACCACTCGTGCGTGGACTACCGGAACATCGGCGCGCATGCCTCGCTGGTCGTCGATACGCGAAATGTCATGGCGTCGCTTGGGGCCACCCGCGCGCGCGTCGTGACCCTGACCTCAGCGCGCCCGGTCACGGGCGCCGTAACGGAGTGAAGGCATGAAGGTGACGGTGGTGGGAACCGGGTATGTGGGCCTGGTCGTCGGCGCCTGTCTCGCCGAGACGGGGAACGACGTGATCTGCGGTGATGTCGATGCCAAGAAGATCGAGGGGCTCAAGCAGGATGTCCTCCCGATCTACGAGCCCGGGCTCGAAGAGTACGTTCATCGCAATCGCGTCGCGGGGCGCCTGACCTTCACGACCGCTATCCCCGCGGCGATCGCCGCTGCCGATGTGATCTTCATCGCGGTAGGGACCCCGCCAGATGAGGACGGCTCCGCCGACCTCAAACATGTGCTTGCCGTCGCCGATCAGATTGGGAAGCACGCCGTCCGCGAGGTGGTGGTCGTCACCAAGTCCACCGTGCCGGTCGGGACCGCAGAGAAGGTCGCCGAGGCGATCCGTCCGCATGCCAAGGTCCCGTTCCACATGTGTTCGAACCCCGAGTTCCTCAAGGAAGGGGCCGCGGTCGACGATTTCATGAAGCCCGATCGTGTGGTCATCGGCGTGGCGAGCGACGTCGCGCGGGAGCGGATGGGGGAGCTCTACGCGCCCTTCGTGCGCACCGGCAAGCCGATCATCTTCATGGACATCCCCTCGGCGGAGATGACCAAGTACGCGGCCAATGCGATGCTCGCGACGCGCATCTCCTTCATGAACGAGATCGCGAACCTCTGTGAGCGGGTCGGGGCGAACGTCGATCTCGTACGGAAGGGGATCGGGAGCGATACGCGGATCGGACCCGCCTTCCTCTTCCCAGGCCCTGGCTACGGGGGCTCCTGCTTCCCGAAGGATGTGAAGGCGCTCATGCGCACCTCGGAGGAGCGGGGCGCCCCGATGGGGGTGCTCAAGGCGGTCGAGGAGGCGAACGAGCGGCAGAAGCATCGGCTCTTCGAGAAGGTGAGCACGGCCTTCGGCGGGGCGCTCCGCGGCAAGCGAATCGCGCTCTGGGGGCTCGCCTTCAAGGCGAACACCGATGACATGCGCGAGTCGCCGGCCCTCGTCCTCATCGACGAGCTCCTCGCAGCGGGGGCGACCGTCGTCGCGCACGATCCGGCGGCGATGCACGAGACGCAGCGGCGGATCGGGGACCGGATCACCTACGCGGAATCGAACTACGCCGCCGCCGAGGGCGCGGATGCGCTGGTGATCGTCACCGACTGGAACGAGTACCGCTTCCCTGACTTCGCACGGGTGAAGGCGGCGCTCAAGCGCCCGGTGCTGATCGACGGCCGCAATCTCTACGATCCGGCGAAGATGCAGGCGCTGGGCTTCACCTACCGCTCGATCGGGCGGGGGGCCGAGTGAGGGTCCTCATCACGGGCGCCGCGGGCTTCCTCGGGAGCCATCTCGCCGACCGCTTCCTCGCGGATGGCCACGAGGTGGTCGGGCTCGACAACTTCCTGACCGGCCGGCCGGAGAACATCGCGCACCTCATGGGGCACGAGCGCTTCGCCTTCATCCGCCACAACATCTCCGAGTACACCTACGTCTCGGGTCATCTCGATGGGGTGTTGCACTTCGCCTCCCCCGCGAGCCCGGTCGATTACCTCGAGCTCCCGATCCAGACGTTGAAGGTCGGTTCGCTCGGGACGCACAACGCCCTTGGGCTCGCGCTGGCCAAACAGGCGCGCTTCCTCCTCGCCTCGACCTCCGAGGTGTATGGCGATCCGCTCGTGCATCCGCAGCCGGAATCGTACTGGGGGCATGTGAACCCGATCGGGCCGCGCGGATGCTACGACGAGGCGAAGCGCTTCGCCGAGGCGATGACGATGGCCTATCATCGGGCGCAGGGGGTAGACACGCGGATCGTCCGCATCTTCAACACGTACGGCCCTCGTATGCGCCCGGGCGACGGGCGCGTCGTTTCGAATTTCATCGTGCAGGCGTTGCGTGGCGAACCGCTCTCCATGTACGGCGACGGCTCGCAGACCCGCTCCTTCTGCTACGCGTCCGACGAGGTGGAGGGGATCTATCGCCTCTTCCTCAGCGAGGAAGGGATGCCGGTCAATATCGGGAACCCGAACGAGTTCACCGTGCGGGAGCTCGCTGAGCTGGTGATCGAGCTGACGGGCTCGTCTTCCATGATCGAATCCCTGCCGCTCCCAGCTGACGACCCCAAGGTCCGTCAGCCGGACATCACGCGGGCCAAGGCCATCCTCGGCTGGGAGCCCACCGTGCAACTCCGCGAGGGGTTGCTGCGTACCATTGAGTACTTCCGCACCCTCCCTGGGACGGCGCGGCTCCAACCCCCGACCTGATGCGTCGCTCTCTCCTGTTGGTCGTCGGTCTCACGCTCGTCTCCGTTGGATGCTTCCGTGCCTTCAACGTGCGGAACTATCCGACCTCGATCTCGCTCTTCGAGGCGGGGCTCGAGCGCTACGACGCCGAGAAGTACACCGATGCGGCCAACGCCTTCGAGCGGCTGACCCTCGACCTGCCGAGTCGCGACTCGCTCCTCCCCCGCGCGCACTGGTACCTCGGGCAGTCGCGACTCAAGCGCGATGAGCGCCTCTTGGCGGCCCAGGCCTTCATCCGGTTGGCCGAGAGCTTCCCCAACGACTCGTTGGCGGATGATGCGCTCTATGCGTCGGGGCAGTCCTACCTCGGCCTCTGGCCGAACGCAGCGCTCGATCCGCAGTATGGGCTCCTCGCGCAGACGCAGTTCCGGCTCCTCGTGGGTGTCTATCCGGACTCCCCGATGGCCGACTCCGCGACGGCAGCGCTCGAGGCCCTCGACGAGCGCTTTGCGACCAAGGACTACGAGACCGGGATGCACTACCTGCGCCGCAAGGCGTACGACTCGGCGATCCTCTACTTCAAGGACGTGGTGAAGGGGTGGCCGGAGTCCGATCGCGCCCGTCAGGCGATGGTGCGGATGGTCGAGATCTACCGCCTCCCGATCCTCAACTATACGGATGACGCCGAGGAGGTCTGTGTGACGCTCCGCGCCGCCTATCCGAAGGACCTCGACGTGCTGCGCCTCTGCAAGCTCCCGACCGCAACGGACGGCATGCCGTCGTCTGCCACTCGGCCACCGCGCCCGTAAACCCGGTGGGGGAGCGCCTCGGCATCCTCGGCGGGACCTTCGATCCCCCGCACATCGGCCATCTCCTCCTGGCGTACGGCGCGATCGAGCAGCTCGCGCTCGATCGGCTCATCCTGGTCCCGGCCCGTCGGCAACCGCTGAAGGCTGAGGTGGCGATCACCGATCCGGCGCATCGTCTGGCCATGGTCCGATGCCTCGCGGAGATGGATCCCCGGCTCCACGTCGATGCCCTCGAGCTCGATCGGCCCGGGTTATCTTTCACGGTCGACACGCTCCGCGCGTATCGGGCGCAGTGGCCCGAGGCGGCGCTCCATCTGCTCCTCGGGGCGGATGCCGCGCGGACCTTCGCGCAGTGGCGCGCGCCGGCGGAGGTCGCCGGCTTGGCGCGGGTGGTCATCTGCACGCGAGGGGAGGAAGCGATGCCTGCCGCGCCGGCGGGGATCGCGTGGGACCGGCTGGCGACCCGACGGGTCGATGTGTCGGCGACGGAGGTCCGCGCGCGGGTGCGGGCGGGGCTCTCGATCCGTGGCTTCGTCACGGAGGCCGTGGCCGCGTACATCGCGGCGCATGGGTTGTATCGTACCACCACCGAGTGAGACCGGATGTTCAAGACCCTGCTGGCGAAAGTGATCGGGACGCGGCACCAACGCGAACAGAAGCGGGTGCAGCCGATCGTCGACGAGATCAATGAGATCGGCGCGCGGGTGCGCGACCTCTCCGATGCTGACCTGCGGGCGCAGACCACCACCTTCCGGGCGGCGATCGCCGAGGCGACCGAGGCGCTGCGCGGACGGATCGAGGCGCTGAAGGCGGAGAAGCATGCGGCGGTCGATGTCGCCGCACGCGAGGCGATCGATCTGCAGTTGTCCGGCGCCGATGGGCAGGGAGGGCTCGAGCACGAGTACCGCGAGGCGATCAAGGGGGTGCTGGACGAGATCCTCCCCGAGGCTTTCGCCACCGTGCGTGAGGCGGCGCGTCGCCTCGTGGGGACCACCGTGGTGGTGACCGGGCGCGATCTCCCCTGGGACATGGTGCACTACGACGTCCAGATGGTGGGCGGCATCCAGCTCCACCTCGGACGCATCGCGGAGATGGCGACGGGCGAAGGGAAGACCCTCGTCGCGACGCTGCCGCTCTATCTCAATGCCCTCCCGGGTCGCGGCGCGCATCTCGTCACGGTCAATTCGTATCTGGCACGGCGCGATTCCCAGTGGATGGGGCACCTCTTCCGGTGGCTGGGCCTCACGGTCGGGTGTCTCGATGACACCGAGCCAGGGACCCCGGAGCGCCGCGCCGCCTACGCCTGTGACATCACGTACGGCACCAACAACGAGTTCGGGTTCGATTATCTGCGCGACAACATGGTCGTCTCGCTCGATCAGCGCGTGCAGCGTCCGCACATCTTCGCCATCGTCGACGAGGTCGACTCGGTCTTGATCGATGAGGCGCGGACCCCGCTCATCATCTCAGGCCCGGTGGGGAACGAGGGGGATCGCGCCTACGCCGAGCAGAACCACGCGATCACCCGCCTGGTGCGGAAGCAGACCGAGCTGGTGAACGATCTCGTGGCCAAGGGGGAGCGTGCCCTGGCGGAGGCCGAGGGCGGCGTCGCATCCAAGGGGGCCGCGCCGCGCAAGGAGGCAGGTCTCCTCTTCTACCAGGCGCGCCTCGGCGGCCCGAAGAACAAGCGCCTCCTCAAGGCGATGCAGGAGACGGGGGTCAAGCAGCTGATCCAGGAGGCGGAGCTCGCCCATCTCGCGGATCGCAAGCTCCCGCCCGCCAAACAGGAGTACCGCCACATCGAGGAGGACCTGCTCTTCGTCCTCGACGAGAAGGGGCACTCGGTCCATCTCACCGATCGTGGGGTCGACTTCCTCTCGCCGGACCAGCACGACGAGTTCGTCCTCCCGGACATCGCGACGGCGATCGGGCGGCTCGAGAAGGATCTCGCCCTGGATGCGGCCGCTCGCCTCGAGGCGCGGCGGCAGATCGAGACCGAGTACGCGCTCAAGTCGGAGAAGCTGAACATCGTCCACCAGCTCCTGCGCGCCCACGCCCTGTACGAGAAGGACGTGAATTACGTCGTACAGGATGCGCAGGTGCTGATCGTCGACGAGTTCACTGGCCGTACCATGCCGGGCCGTCGCTGGAGCGAGGGGCTCCATCAGGCGGTGGAGGCGAAGGAGGGGGTGCAGGTGAAGGGGGAGACGCAGACCCTCGCCACCATCACCATCCAGAACTACTTCCGCCTCTACGAGAAGCTCGCGGGTATGACCGGGACCGCGGAGACCGAGGAGACGGAGTTCTTCCAGATCTATGGGCTCGAGGTCGCGGTGATCCCGACCAACCGCGCGATCGTGCGCGAGGATCGGCACGACCTCGTCTACAAGACACGGCGCGAGAAGTACAACGGGATCGTCGAGGAGACCCGCCGCCTCCATGGGCTCGGCTTCCCGGTCCTCGTCGGCACGACGAGCGTCGAGGCCTCGGAGACCCTCTCGCGACTCTTCCAGCGCGGCGGCCTCCCGCACAACGTCCTCAACGCCAAATACCATCAGCGCGAGGCGGAGATCGTCGCCCTCGCGGGGCAGCCGGGCGCGATCACCATCGCCACCAACATGGCGGGCCGCGGGACCGACATCAAACTCGGTGCCGGCGTGCGCGAGGCGAAGGCCTCGACCGTGAAGGACCCGGACGGCAAGGAGCAGAGCGTCACCGAGCCGGGCGGGTTGCACATCATCGGGTCGGAGCGGCATGAATCGCGGCGCATCGATCGTCAGCTGCGCGGTCGCGCGGGGCGTCAGGGGGATCCGGGGAGCTCGCAGTTCTTCCTCTCCCTCGAGGACGACCTGATGCGGCTCTTCGGGTCGGACCGGATCGCGCGGCTCATGGATTCGCTCGGTGCGCAGGAGGGGGAGGTCCTCACGCATCCCCTCATCACGCGCTCGATCGAACAGGCACAGAAGCGGGTCGAGCTCCAGAACTTCCAGTCGCGCAAGCGCCTGCTCGACTATGACGACGTGATGAATCAGCAGCGCGAGGTGATCTACTCGCTTCGCTCGTTCGCGCTCGATGCCGGCGAGGAGCTCCGTGGTGAGGCGGAGCGCATGGTCGGGGCGGCCGTCGCGCGGCGGGTCGAGATGGAGCTCGGCGAGGCGGAGTCCCCCGAGGCGTGGGATCTCGCCCTCGTCCGGCAGGAGCTCCTGATGCAGTACCTGCTTCAGGTGCCCGCCTTCGAATCGGAGGATCGACTCCCGGCCACGCTGGCCGCCGCACAGGAGGCGGCGACCGAGGCGGCCACGACGGCGTTCCATGCGAAGATCGACTCGCTCGGTGAGTTCGCGTCGCGGCTCCTCTCCCTCGTGATGCTCAACGTCCTCGACGAGAAGTGGAAGGACCATCTCTACGACCTCGATCAGCTGCGCGCCGCCATCGGTTATCGGTCGTGGGGGCAGAAGGACCCGCTCGTGGAATACAAGCAGGAGGCCTTCTCGATGTTCGAGGACCTCATGCGCGACATCCAACACACCTTCGCGGAGCGCTTCCTCAAGGTGCAGCTCGTCTTCGAGCCGCCGCCGAGCGCCTCTGCGCCGTCGCCGGTGGCGGAGGCCCCGCGCACCTTCGATCCGTTCGGCGTCGCGACCCCGCCCGCTGCGCCAGTGGAGCCGCCGGCGCCGCGCGTCGTCGGGGCAGGGCGAGGAGTCACCAACCTCGATGGGCCCGGTGCCGCATCGACGGGGGAGTTCGCCGACGTCGGCCGGAACGATCCCTGCCCCTGCGGGAGCGGGAAGAAGTTCAAGAAGTGCCACGGGGCGTGAGCGGGCGGTAATCGCGCCTGATCGCGGTGATCGTCTGGTGAGGGGGCGAGGGCTCGTACGAGCTTTCGCCCCCGTTCGCATCCAAACGGTGTTGGGCCCGGTGATCGTCGGAGCGACACTGGCCCCATGCCCTCCGTCCTCGAACTCCCCCCGGCCGATCGCCCTCGCGAGCGTCTCCGTGCCCTTGGCGCCCAGTCTCTGACCACGAGCGAGCTCCTCGGGCTCCTCTTGGGTTCCGCCCCGAGTGGCTCGAGTACGACCGAGGTCGCCGCAGCGCTCTTGGCGCGCGCCGGTGGGTCGTTGCGGCGGCTCGGGCAATTGCCACTGGCGACCCTCGCCGAGCTCCCCGGCCTCGGGGAGACGCGCGCCCTCGCGGTGCAGGCGGCATTGGAGGTCGGGCGACGCCTCGCGGGGGAGGGGGTGGTCGAAGGGGAGCCGATGCGCGGACCGCGCGATGTCTGGCGCTACTTCGCCCCGCGTCTCGAGGGACTCCCCGTGGAGGAGTTCCACGTCGCGATCCTCGACAGCCAGCACCGACTCGAACGGGATGTGCTGATCAGTCGGGGGATCCTGAATGGCTCGCTCGTCCACCCCCGAGAGGTCTTCCGCGAGGCGATCGCGGAGCGGGCGGCCGCACTGGTCCTGGTGCACAACCATCCCTCGGGGGATCCCACGCCCAGTCCCGATGACCGTGAGGTCACGGCCCAGCTCGTCGCGGCGGGCCGGCTCCTCGATATCCCGGTCCAGGACCACATCGTCATCGGGCGAGGGCGCTACCTCTCCTTCGCGGAGGCGGGGCTGTTGTAGGCGGGGCGGCTGGAGGCGGGGGGGGACCCGAGGGGGCGGCGCCGGGCGCGCTTGCACCTTTTCCCTCGGTCGGCGATATAACGAGATATGACCGCCGCGCCGCCCCTGATCGACATCATCCCGGGCTGGGATCTCCGGGTCTCGGAGGTCGCCGGGCGGCTCGATGCCGACCTGCTCGGGCGGGCCTACCGCTTCAGCGAGAAGGCACATGTGGGGCAGACGCGCCTCAACGGCGATCCGTATGTGACGCACTGCGTGGAGGTCGCGCGGATCCTGGCGGAGCTCCACCTCGATTCGGTGACCGTCGCGAGCGGGCTGATCCACGACGTCGTCGAGGACACCGGGCGCACGGTCGAGGATGTGGAGCGCGAGTTCGGGCGGGAGATCGCGCAGATCGTCGATGGGCTGACCAAGATCGGTCACCTCCCGATGGCGTCGCGCGAGGAGCGGCAGGTGGAGAGCTATCGGAAGCTCCTCCTCTCGGTCGCCAAGGATGCCCGCGTCATCCTGGTCAAGCTCGCCGATCGTCTGCATAACATGCGGACCCTCGAGTGGATGCCCGAGGAGAAGCGGCGGCGCATCGCGCTCGAGACGCGGGACCTCTATGCGCCGATGGCGCACCGCTTCGGTCTCGCGGCGATGAAGGCGGAGCTCGAGGACCTCGCCTTCAAGTGGCTCGAACCCGACGAGTACAAGGCCCTCGCCAAGCTGATCGCCGAGAAGCGGGCCGCACGGGATTTGCGCATCGCCGAGATGATCGAGCCCCTCGAGGCGACCCTCCGCGAGAACCAGGTGCGTGTGCATGAGGTGAACGGCCGGCCCAAGCATCTCTGGTCGATTTATAAGAAGATGCAGAAGCGGGATGTACCCTACGATGAGATCTACGATCTCTACGCCATCCGCGTCCTCGTCGACAGCGTCCCGGAGTGCTATCACGCGCTCGGCGTGGTCCATGGCGCGTGGACCCCGCTGCAGGAGCGGATCAAGGACTACATCGCGCAGCCGAAGTCGAACGGGTATCAGTCGCTCCACACCACGATCTTCGGCCCGCGCGGGACCCTCTTCGAGATCCAGATCCGCACGCGTGACATGCACCGCACGGCGGAGTACGGCATCGCCGCGCACTGGCTGTACAAGGAGGGGGAGAAGGGGAGTCGCGACCTCGATCGTCACCTCTCCTGGTTCCGGCAGGTGCTCGAGCTTCAGCTCGACGCCGAGACGCCCGACCAGTTCCTCGAGTTCCTGAAGCTTGATCTCTATCAGGATGAGATCTTCGTCTTCACGCCGAGCGGGGACGTGATCCAGTTGCCGAAGGGGGCGACGCCGATCGACTTCGCCTTCGCGGTGCATACGCAGGTGGGGCTCCACACGCAGGGCGCGCGGGTCAATGGCCGCATCGTGCCGCTCTCGCGCGAACTCCGGAACTCCGAGACGGTCGAGATCATCCGCTCGCCAGCGGCGCGCCCCAACCGCGATTGGTTGGCCCATGTCCGCACGGGGCGCGCGCGGCACAAGATCCGCCAGTGGCTCCGGAACGAGGAGCAGAAGACCTTCGTCGCCGTCGGGCAGGAGATCCTGGACCGCGAGCTCCGCCGCCGGCGGCATCCGAAGCTTGGCGAGGCCGAGCTTCGGACGATCGCGGCGGGGCTCAAGCTGCCCACCATCGAGCATGTGCTGGCGGCGATCGGGTCGGGGGACATCGGGGTGACGGCGGTGCTCAAGGCCCTGCACCCGGAATTGGACGAGACGCAGGAGGTCGCGCTTCGCCCGAGTCCGATCGAGCGGCTGATCGACCGGATGCGCCGCCCCGGCACCTCGCGTGGGTTGCGGATCCAAGGGGCTGATGGGCTGATGGTGCGCTATGCCCAGTGCTGCCAGCCGGTGCCTGGGGATACCGTCGTCGGCTATGTCACGCGCGGTCGCGGGGTGAGCATCCATCGCGGGGACTGCCCGAACCTCCTCGTCCTGGTGCACGAGCCGGAGCGGCGGCTCGAGATCGACTGGCAGGAGAGTGCAGGGGAGCGCTTCGTGATCCGGCTCGCCATCGAGGGGCAGGATCGCCGCGGGCTCTACGCCGATCTCGCGACGGCGGTCAGCGCGGCGGGCACCGACATCCG
>Ga0222713_10001392_pt1 | contig 27096 bp, 34 predicted proteins | sample C33_649DmetaG_FD_165061 | JGI IMG/M metagenome (GOLD analysis project Ga0222713, IMG submission 165061) | Estuarine water microbial communities from San Francisco Bay, California, United States - C33_649D | ecosystem: Environmental > Aquatic > Marine > Unclassified | place: USA: California... | reverse complement strand
TAGAAGAAGCAGACGATATGGCTCTTGTAGCTGATCTTGAAGCTGACCTGAAAGAAGGATATGAATCTCTAAATGAAGATTTAGCATCAGCTCTTACAGCTCTTATAATTTCTATAATAGCTATCCCCGCTGTACCAATAACTGGAGCATTATTAATGGGATTAATTGACTATCTATTTAATGACTTACCTGATCAAAGAGCTGAAGCAAGATCATTAAGATCATATAAGGGACCTGATAAGCAAGAAAAAGTTCTAGCTTTAGCCAAAGAAATTGAATCTAAATTATCCCCAGGTAAAAAGAAATACTTAAAAACATTAGTTAATCGTATTGGTGCAGCAAAACTTGAAGACAAAGCTAGAGAATACCGCGAATTAGATAGATATGCTCAAAGTCAAAAATTAGACGAAAACTTAACTACTGATATTAAAGCTGCTTTAAAAGATCTTCCTATTCCATCTAACGAAATGGAAGAAGGATACAGCGAATTCCAGCGTGTTGGTAAAGGTAAAAAGAAAACAGTAGCTAGAAACAAAGGTGAAGAAGAAGTTTACGGAGCTGGAGTTAAAAAAGGTGAAGAAATTGAAAAGAAAAAACTTAAAGAAAGTGTAACATTCCCATTGTGGAATAAATTAAACGGTTAATATTATGACATCACAAGAACTATATACTAAAATGGCTGAATTGTTTGAAACATTAACAATCGAACATAACAAACCAGCTAAAGCTGCTCATGGTCGTGCTCGTAAAGCAGCAGGTGAGCTTAAAAAACTTATCACTGAATATAGAAAAGCTTCTACATTAGAGGATAAAGCAAAATAAAATGACACCAGAAGAAAAAGCTAAAGCGGACGAAATCTATAAAGCCATCATTGGCAAGGAAAGAAACTCTTTAGTTAAACGTTATGGTAAAGGTGCAACCGCTGAAAGAGTTGCAAAAGGTAGAGCAATAAAAATAGCCCAAAAATTAGCAGAAAAGAAAATGGAACCATCAAAAGATAGACTTAAAGAAATGGTCAAATCAGCCCTAATGGGTACCAATGAGGAACTCAAAGGAGGTCAAAAGAAATTAGACGTTGCAGAACCAAAAGGTAAAATCACTTCGGCTGACTTTGAAATGCTAAGAAAAGGCAAAATGGAAGAAGCCATTAATCAAGCTATTGTCTTAACAAACACAGACCATAAAAACCTAATGAAAAATGGCTCTGTAGCTGTAAGAGTAGGTGACCAAACAGTAGTAGTTGCTCTTAAAGACTTTGATGTTGATACAGAAGACTACGAAGATGTAAGTGACATCAGTTTAGAAGAAGATCTTGACCTAGGCCACACCGACAACGAACCACACATGCTTAAAGGCGACCTATATCGTATTGGAAAATATGCTATGGAACTCTACCAAATGGTAGATCAGTTCGAAGGAATGGGTGAGGTTGATTTTCCACACTGGTGGCAGTCAAAAATCATCAAGGCCAAAGAAATGATCTCTAGTGCTAAGCATTACCTTGATTTTGAAACAAGAGAACCAGAAATTGATGCTATGGTAGATGTAGCTGCAGCTGAGGATATTATTCCAAATGTTCCTACTGAGCCATTAGCTGATGAAGTTGGAGAAACTTTAGCTCAAAGAATAGCTAAAAAACTTAAAGAAGATGTTGTTAAAGGTTCAAACATAAGAAAAGACAGCAAGGGTAAATGGAGAGTTTTATCTGGTAAAACAGGTAAAATGTGGCCTCAAACCTATGATTCTAAAGCAGATGCTGAAGATGCTCTTCAAGCCTACCACGCTACTAAAGGATAAACAACATGACTAAAGACGAACTAAAGGACAAAATTAAAGTCTTAGTTAAACAAGTCTATGTCGATAAAGCTAAAACAACATTAGCAGCAGCCGAATATGATGAGTTAACTAAATTCCCAGAGCTTAAAAAAGTTTTGGTAGATTTACTTACTCCTGACTTTGATTTTTTCCTAGCCTCAATTGATTGGGTTGCTCCTCGTCCTACAACATTCCGTATCAATCTAAAGAATGGTACTAGTTTCTATCTTATCTTTACCCCACGCTCTTGGATCGCTCAAGTAGAAGGTAAAAAATATTACCTCTTAAACTTGAATGAGGAAGAAGCAGCTTGTGAAGCTATTGCTCGTCAATTACGTTACCAGGTGCCTGTTAAAGATAAACCTGAAGCACCAGCTGGAGGTGGAACAGAAGAAGTAACAGCAACTGATACAGAAACTGAAACAGAAGAAGTTCCAGCAGAAGCATAATAGACTATGGCTGAATTAAATACATATGGTGATTTAAAAAAGGCAATCAGAACTATTTCTCTTAAACAAAAAGGAGAAAAGATTGGTAATGTAGCTATTGATATTGTTCTAGGAGCAATTCCTGGAGTTGAAGCTGCCAAATCTACATTTGATTTTATAAGAGCAGCTTTTTCTAAACCAGATATTAAAAAAACTAACACTTGGTTAGACAAATTAGATATTGATGATGAAATGTCCTCTATTATAGATGATACAGTAGAAAATGGATTCTTAAAAGCTCTATCCCAAACTATTGATTCAGAATCAGACGATACACCCCTAGAATCTGATTTTAATATGAATGCCAAAATGGTTGATTATTTAAAAAGAACTTATGGGGGTAGAACAATAACAGGTATAACTGAATTTGAAATGAAAGATAGATTCCAACAACTAGCAGGCATCAAAGAAGAAATTAAACAAGATCCAAGTGTAGATACAATATCTAAAGACTTAAGTGATCAAACTTCTAGTTTTAAAAATATTAATTCTAAAGAAAAAACAGAGCAACTTTTAGATGCTTTAATGAACAAATTAGATCCTAAATTTAAAGAAACCTCAGCATTTAAACAAGCTGTTATCGCTTTTTATAACAAGTACAAGTAATGAATCCGTTCGATAAATTTTTTAAGCAATACGCTTGGAAGTTTCCTAAAGGATATCCTGACATGAAAAATGAGCAGGATATTCTTTTACTCGAGTCATTAGTAAGTAAAATTTTAGGGGAAGAAATAATACTTGAGAAAGCCTTAGAGTGGTCTGACTTAAGTGATGCCTCTAGAAAATACTACCGTTTAGGAGTTATTGATGATAAAATTAAAAGAGGCAATCCTTTTAAACTAGAGGATGGTAGAGAAGAAGTTTTAACTTACTCTGATGAAGACTACAGTATTCCATTTGCAAATCAAAATGTAGAAGACATAAAGAGAATAGGTGGTTCCTCAATTAACACTTTCCCATTCTTTAAAGACTCAAAAGGTAATCCTATAGGCTTTAAACAAATAAGCAAAACTAAAGAATTAGGAGGAGCAGGAGGCTCTAAAGCCCAAACCTCAGAACGTCAAGAACGTGGCTTAATTGACCTAATCAACTCAGTTGAAGGAACCAAAACTATTGTTTCAAAAGATGGTTCTAAAATTGAGGGTGTGGTTAGAGCAGAAAAAGTAGAAGAATCCTCCGAGGCAGGTACTGAACCATACTCAGATGTTAAACTTGTAATGGCTGATGATTCTGAACTCCTAGTATCAGCTAAAGGCCCTTCAGCACCTACCTTAGGTGGTGGGGGTATGGAAGGTATCAAACTCTTAACTAGAGGAGGAGCAAACCCAGAAATATTAGACTTCATAGATAATTTTTATAATGATGCCTACGCCTACTATAAAGAAATAGTAGATAGAGAAGGTCTAGAAGGAAAAAACCTCTATAAAAATGAATTAGTACCTGATGTATCAATTAAAGTACCAGAAAAAATTATATCAACTATCTTAAAAGGTACACCTGAAATGGGTGGCCCTGTCTCTTATTATTATATTGGTGCAATGGATGTTCAAGGAGAAGTTGATGGGCAAACTATCAAAATAACAAATGGTAATTTTATTCCATTAGACACCTTTATTAAAGAAAAAACTGGTAAACTATACGCTCACATTAGAAAAAGAGATGGTGATTTATACTTTACTAGAGCAACCCAAAATATAAATGATAGAACAGTACCACGTATCTTCTCTAAAAAGGTAGATGGCAGTGGTGGTGCCCAATCTCGTTTTGGTATAGTTGATAAAATCAGGGGAGTAGAAATATCTTAATATTTATAAGTATGTGTGACTGTGGATGTAATGTATGTGATTCGCCTAAAGCTCCGTTATTAAACGAGAGCCTAGTTAAGCGCCAGGCCTTGTCTGAAGGTCTAAATTATCACGTTTCTAAAGCGATACCTTTAACAGAGAATGTTTACAGAGCAGGCTCTGAAAAATACTTCCAATTATGGAAAGAAGCTCGTAACTTATATGTTCGTGACTTACTAGAGGTGCAAGGAGATGATTTAGATATTATCCTAGAAACAGATCTAGGTTATACAGGTATCTATGAAGGTAAAGAAGTATACTTAGACTTTATCTTTGAAGAACAAGTTAAAGAAGCAGAGTACCAAGGTAAAGATGTAGAATTAGGAAAACCAAAACGTGGTGGCTCTAAAAAATTCTACGTTTATGTAAAAGATCCTAAGACCAAGAAGGTTAAAAAAGTATCATTTGGTGCCAAAGCTGGAGGTCAAAACTTACGTGTTAAAATAAATGATCCTAAAGCACGTAGAGCATTCGCTGATAGACAAAACTGTGATCAAAAGAACGATAAAACAAAACCAGGATACTGGTCTTGTCGTTTACCTCGCTATGCTAAATTATTAGGATTAAAATCTAACTTCTCAGGATTCTGGTGATATGATAAAACTAGTCAACATACTAAGTGAAGCTGAACTAAATAAATGTCCAGCCCCAACTCAAAATATTGAACTTAACCTTCAAAACAGACAGAAGGCCATCAATGAATATGGTTATGGTCCATTAAATCCTAATGAACCAAATAACAAATTCTGGCAAGCTAAAGCTGATATGTGGAAACTTGACTCTGTAGAGGAAGCTAAAACATCACGCTGTGGTAACTGTGCTGCATTTGACATCACTGAAAAAACATTAGATTGTATCGCTAAAGGGATAGGTGATGATGAAGGTACAGAAGATCCATTTGATGTTATAGAGGCTGGTAAGTTAGGATATTGCCGATTCTTAAAATTCAAATGTGCTGCAGCACGAACATGTGATGCTTGGGTTGTAGGTGGTCCTATTGTATGAAACCATACACTGATCTAGAAGTTACAGACAAATACATCATCCGAGAATTTACTGAAGACATTGACCCAATAGAGTTAATGTGGCATAGGGATGATGAAGATAGAACTTTAGAGATAATAGGAGAGACAGATTGGTTAATCCAGTTAGATGATAACTTGCCTACTTCCCTAAAAGGACCTATATTTATACCACGACATATGTGGCATAGAACTATTAAAGGGACAGGCCCATTAAAAATAAAAATATATAAAAGCTAATGCCTAACTATATAACTACAGGATATGTTTTTTGGTACCCTACTCAATCTTTAGATAGTGGGCAAGCTGGTGTAGTTAATGATCCTGATAGAAGATGGTTTTTAACTTCAACACCTACCTCTATAGTTACTAATTTCTGGAGAGTTTCTGGATCTACAACTTCTACTAATGGAACTCCTATTAATGATTTAGGTTTAACCTTTGCTACTGGATCTGAACCAGCTACAAAAGTCATTAAAACAGCTCAAGAAGTTAATGGACCTAATGCTTATAGTGCTAGTTTAGGAGGTCAAAATACTCAAGCAGCATTATTTAGTACTGCTCTTAATAATAGAACAGGTTCTACAATTCTACCTTCATTTTTATTTGATACTGTAGATGGTGGTAATTATGATTTTAGTTTAGGAGGAGGTATTATCCTTTTAACAGGATCATTTATAACAGGTCCTGAAACTGGAATTAAAGAAGTAAGATGGTACTGGACAGCTGAAGATGATTCTAACTCAGGAGTTTATACACCTAATGTTTACATAAACCCAGAAGACCAAGCTGATTTTTTAATTAGAACTTTTGGAGCCTCTAATAATGGAACTAGTGGTGAACAAAAGTTAGCTGGAGCTGTAGCTAGTATAGGAGGTATATTTTTAGTTCCTAAAGATTTAGGTGGGGGAGAATTTATTTTAGATATTCCTACTAATTTTAAACCTGGGGGGAGTTATCCAATATATAAATTGGTTACAAACCCTTAATTTTATAGACGGATTCATAGCCCGTCGCCTTATTTAAAAACAATTTTTTAGAGAGCTGTGGCCTCAATTTTGAGTCCCGGCTCTCTTTAATTATCTTAATGTGTAATAAATAAAAATATGAAGGAAAAGAAAATCGTAATCGTAGGTGCAGGCGTAGCAGGAGTTAATGCTGCTACTAAACTTGTAGATAAAGGTTATCCTGGTGAACTGATCACAATCATTGATATGGGTAAAGACCCATACAATCGCAAACCTGAAGAAGTAATGACAGGTTTCTTAGGTGCAGGTGGTTGGTCTGATGGTAAACTTACTTACCACACTGCAATTGGAGGCCAATTGTCTAAGTATTGTGGTGAGGAAAAAGCAATGGAGTTGATGGATCAAGTAATTACCAATTTCAAGCGTTTCCATCCCAAACCAGAGGAAGTACAATGTTCAAATCCTGAAGCAGAACCAGATTTTATTAAACCATATTTTGGTTTGCGTTTGTTTCCTGTGTGGCACGTAGGTACAGATTACCTATCTGAGATTGGAAAGAATTGGTATGATTATCTAGTATCTAAAGGTGTACAATTCCATTGGGAGACTAAAGTATCTAACATCGATTTTAGACACAACGAAGTTATCATGAAATCAGTTAAACCTGAATTCGCAAATATGGATAACGATAGTATGTTTTATGATGAACTTATTTTTGGTGTAGGTAAATCAGGCATTGACTTTGCTCAAGAATTAGCCAACAAATATGAACTTCCAGACGAACCTAAATCAGTTCAGATTGGTGTTCGATTTGAGGCACCACAAAAACACTTCCAGAAACTAATTGATATATCATACGACTTTAAGTTGTATAAAAAGTTTGAAGATAAAGGTGTTTCACTTCGTTCATTCTGTACAAACAATAACGCCGCTTATGTTGCTGTAGAAGAAACATATGGAGATCATAGTTACAATGGTCACGCTAAAAAAGATATGCGTTACCGAAACGATATGACCAATTTTGGCATCTTGATGGAAATCAATGGTATTTCAAATCCATTTGAATGGTCAAGAGAGGCAGTTAAAAAACTTCAAGTAAATGGTACTGGTACTTACTATAGCCCTTCACGTAAACCATCTACTACATCTGAAGGTAATGAAGTATCAGCAGTTCAAGTTGATAATATGGATCCCTTGTTTGAAGCATTAGGTGAAGAATATGCTCAATACATTGAAGATTTTATTACAGAAATGCAAATTGTATTCCCAACATTGGGTGATGATTGGGGAATTTATATGCCTGAAGTAAAATATCTTTCACCTGAACCACTTGTAAGCTACCGCAACTTGTCTCTAACTAAGTTCCCAAATGTACACTTTGTAGGAGATGCTTTGTCTGCTCGTGGTATCACAGTTTCAGGAGCTCAGGCAATTTATGTAGCTGAAGATATTCTTAACTACTTCCATCACCCAGATCTATACCCAGACTTTCATGACCATTTACACTTCGTTTAATATTTATAACGAAAAAGATGGCCAATATTGTCTTACTAAGCTGTACTAAGTCTAAAACAGACCATGCTGCTCCTGCTCAGGAGTTATACTCAGCCTCTCCAATGTTCCGTAAAACATTAGAATATGGTAAAAGACTTAAACCAGACAAGATGTTCATCTTATCTGCAAAACATCATCTTGTACCTTTAGATCAAAAGTTAGAACCATATGATCTAACTCTAAAGGATATGAAAGCAGATGAAAAAGCAGCCTGGGGAGAAAAAGTAATTTCTCAAATGAAAGCAAAAGGAATTAATCCTGAAAAAGACACTTTTACTTTTCTAACAGGAAGTGAGTACATGAAACCATTAACTGGTGTAATGAAGAATGTTGAGACACCTTTAGCCAATAAAAAATTTGGAGAACGTCTAAAGTGGCTAAATAGTCAATTAGGTGAAGCTATCAAATACATTAAAAACCTTATCCATGAAGCTATCAGCAAAAGATTTAAATGAGAATATTCGTCTGTTCTTAAACGATATAGACGATTATAGTGATGATGCTCACTATAACCTAATGTGTGAAGCCACCTTAGGTAAATTTACCCAGTTACTAACTGAGTCAAGTGACATCTATGGAATGCTATTAGAGTCAAGCAAAAACGAGGTTAATGGTCAAGTATTCAAAGATTTCTTAGACTACATTGAAACCTCAGGTTTGGCCTAATAGGATCTATTTGTTATCTTTAGATATAATTAATAAAAACAATAAGTTATGTACGGCAAACCCCGCGTTTACGAAACCAAAACCATCAAGTCTAATGGTTGCACTATTCATTTGTTCAAAGAAAAAGACCAAGATGGTTGGAAAATGCATAATTGGGATGGACCAGCTGTAGAACCTCTTACTGAGGAAGATAAATCTAAAAAAGAATATTACCTATACGGTAAAAAAATGACCCTGGAGCAGTGGGAAGAGGCTCGTAAGAATCGTGAAGGTTTGCCTTGGTATAAGAATGCTTCAATGAAGGGCGCTACCCGATTCTAATATGAGAGAACATTCACTTCAAGCTCAACCTTATGAAGGTAAACGAGTAGAAAAAGCTTGGGGCCATGAGCTTTGGATTATCAATAATGAACTCTATTGTGGTAAACTTTTAGTGTTTAAACAAGGTAAACAATTCTCAATGCACTACCATTTGCTTAAAGATGAAGCATGGTATGTTTCTAAAGGTGTCTTTACATACAAGTATATTGATACTGAAACTGCTTACCAAAATGAAATCCTAATTAAAGAAGGAGATTGTATTCACCTTCTCCCAGGACAACCTCATCAGCTCTTGGCCTTAACAGATGGAGCTACTATATTTGAAGTATCAACTCAACATTTCGATTCAGACAGTTATAGAATTAAACCCGGAGATTCACAAGCATGAAAATAGGTTTTTGTGGTACTATGAGTGTAGGTAAGACTACACTAGTAAAAGCTTTACAGGAGTTACCTGAATTTAAAGATTACAACTTTAGAACAGAACGTTCTAAGTATCTAATGGAACAAGGTATTCCTTTAAACACTGACTCTACTCTAAAAGGTCAGTTAGTATTTCTAGCAGAACGTTCTATGGAATTAATGCAAGAAAACATTATTACAGATCGTACTATCATTGATGTTATAGCATTTGCTAAGGCATCCAATTCAATGTCTCATACAGAAAAATATGATTTTGAGTCATTAGCCTGTCTTCTAATTAAAGAATATGATTATATTTTCTATATTTCTCCTGAAGGAGTAGAAATGGAAGACAATGGAGTTCGTGAGACTGATCTTGAATATAGAAAACTTATTGACTTTGTTATTGTTAGACAAATTGAACGATATAAGTCACTTATGAAAAATTATGGTATATTAGAAGGTCCAACTGAGGAGCGTATCAAACAGCTTAAATTTCAGTTAGGTCTATAATATTTATAAGAAAACCATAATTTATTAGAGATGAAATTATCTGAATTGAAGCTCGCAATCCGCGAGATGATTGTAAGCGAGCTATCTGAAGGCACTTATGCTGGAAAAGGAGCTAAAGATGATATACAAACCACCCCAGAATTTAGTAGCTTAAATACTCAAGCTAAAACTAATGCCCTTCAAACCCTTGATAAAGGTGGTAGTGTAAATCTTCAAGAAGAAGACCAACTAAATGAATTCGCAGCCTTCTACAAAATTAAAGATGATGTAGATAAAGAAGAAGCCAAAGCTGCCATTGATAAAGCTATCAAAGATAACCCAGGACAAAAGAATTTACAACTTGCTTTAAGAATACTTAAAGATGAAGAAAAAGTAAACTTTGAAAAACTAGCCCAAGCATTAGGTAAAACTAGTATAGCTAGCTTTAATAATGTACCTTCTAGAAAAGTTTTAGACGGTGACTTAGCCCCATTTATTAGCTCAGCTAGACTTAAAGGATCTGAACCAGTTGAACCTGGAGAACCTAAAGAACCAAAAGAACCAGGTAAAAGAGGTCCTAAAAAAGGAAGTAAAAGATCTTCAGATGCTATAGCTTACACTATGGGAGGTGATGTTAAGGTTGTAGGTAAAACTCCTACTAAAGCATTTGTTAAAAGAGCCCTTAAAGCAGCAGACTTATCTCAACCAAAAACATCTTTTGATGCTAAAGGTTTAAGAGCTTTAGGAATTAGAGACCTTGATGGTATTGATACTCAAATCCAAGACTTAAGCGCTGATTTAGAATCTAAACTAGCTAGAGCAAAAGAAATTGCAGCTAAAGGATCTACTAAAAAATACACTCCAGAAGAGGCTGAATTTATGGATGATCTAAAAGCTAAAACTGAACTTAGAAAAAAATTAAAAGCTAGCCGTGAAGCATTTATCAATAAAAAAATCAAGAAACAAGATCTTGATATTGATATAGTTTCAACTGACGAGGATTAATATGCTTAAATATACTAGAATTTTAAGTTACATTGCTCTAATCCTTGTTATAATAGCTATTTATAGAAGATTAGATCAGGGATCTGACTTGAAAAATAAAATCAACGAGCTTGAGCGAGCTAATGACTCGCTTCAAGCTCAAGTTGACTCTACCCATATTCAAATAGCTAAACTAGATAGTATAGCTGAAGGTTATAAGCTTCAAATTCAAGAAGACAAAGCCCAATTAGCAAACCTTCAAGCCAAAGCAGATACATATAAACAAAAATACAATGAAAAAAATAATCGTATTTCTGGGCTTACTGGTAATGCCTTGGTTAGCGAGTTCACAAACGCTTTCCAATAAAGAAGAGTACTGCTCTGTACCTTGCCGTACACTAAAAAACGCCTTAATATTTAAAAACGAGTGTGAACTTGTAAAGGGTCAACTAGTGGTAGCTAGAGACTCTATCTCCATTCTAAACAATATTACCTCTAGGCAGGATTCCTTGCTTACCAATAAAGAGAATGTTATCTTCCTACAACGCGAGAACGAGGTTCGTTACTTGGAAATGATAGAGAATAAAGATAAAATTATTGGAGTAAAAGATAAACAAATTAAACAAGAAAAACTTAAAGCATTAGCCGGATGGGCTGTAGCTGTTTTAAATACAACCTTTCTTGTAATTAAGCTTATATGAGTGATCAGGATTTAAGAAAAATTATTCAACAGGAATACATAAAATGTGCTCAAGATCCAGGGCACTTTATGCGTAAATACTGTTACATCCAACACCCACAACGAGGCAGAATCACCTTTAACCTATTCCCATTCCAGGAAAAAGTACTCCATTTGTGGAGAGACAATCCTTACTCTATTGTTTTAAAATCTCGCCAGTTAGGTATTTCAACCCTAGCAGCTAGTTATTCTTTATGGTTAATGACTTTCCATAAAGATAAAAACGTGTTGTGTCTCGCAACTACTCAGGAAACAGCCAAAAACATGGTTACCAAGGTTCGTTTCATGTATGACAACTTACCTTCCTGGCTTAAAGTAAAAGAGATAGAAAACAACCGTTTGAGTTTAAGACTAGCAAATGGGTCACAAATTAAAGCCAAATCATCAAATAGTGATGCAGCACGTTCAGAAGCAGTATCTTTGCTAGTAATTGACGAGGCTGCATTTATCGATAACGTAGCAGAAACATGGGCATCAGCACAACAAACACTTGCAACAGGTGGTGGAGCAATAGTACTTTCAACACCGTATGGAACTGGAAACTGGTTTCACCAGACATGGGTGAGAGCAGAAGCGAGCGAGAACGACTTCTTACCTATCAAATTACCATGGTATGTCCACCCAGAGAGGGATGAAGAATGGAGAAAGAAACAAGACGAATTACTAGGTGATCCTAGAGCAGCAGCCCAAGAATGTGACTGTGACTTTAGTACCTCAGGTGATACTGTTTTCTATTCTGAATGGTTAGAATTTATAGCCCAAACCACTATCAAAGAACCTGTTGAAAGACGAGGTGCAGATAAAAATCTATGGGTTTGGGAACCCGCTGATTACTCTAGAGATTATATGGTAGTAGCTGACGTAGCTAGAGGTGACGGTAAAGACTTCTCTGCAGCCCATGTCATGGACATAGCCACTAACACACAAGTAGCTGAATATAAGGGGCAATTAAGTCCTAAAGAATTTGGACATTTCCTTGTAGGTCTAGCTTCAGAATATAATAATGCTTTATTAGTAGTAGAAAATGCCTCTATTGGTTGGGCTACTATTGAAACAATCCAAGAAAGGGGCTATCAGAACTTCTATTTATCACCTAAGAGTGATCAATTAACAGCTGAGTCGTATTTTAATCGATATGAGTTTAGTGATAATTTAACTCCTGGTTTTACTATGTCTATGAAAACAAGACCACTTGTGGTAAATAAATTTAGAGAATATGTTGGTGATAGAAGTGTTACCATCAACTCTAAACGTTTACTAGAGGAAATGAAGGTGTTTGTATGGCGTAATGGTAGACCAGAAGCACAATCAGGCTATAATGATGACTTGGTAATGTCATTTGGTATAGCAATGTTCTTAAGAGACACTTCACTCAAATTCCAGCAACAGGGCCTAGACATGACTAGAGCCGCTCTCAACAATATAACTAAAACCACTACAGCTGGTATATTTAGTGGCAATTCAGTTCCAAACCCATACATTCAAGAAATGGGAGGACAAAAAGAGGATCTCCGTTGGCTCCTTTAATATTTATGATAATAACCTAAGCAATGGCTGATACTAGTATTTTTTCAAGATTAAGAAGACTCTTTTCAACTGATGTAGTCATCAGGAATCAAGGAGGAAGTCAATTAAAAGTAATTGACACTGATCATATCCAAACTAGTGGTGAATTTCAAACTAACTCTTTAGTAGATAAATTCAATAAAATATATACAAACCCAGCTGCTACCTCTCTTTTAGGTCAGCAGTTCAATATGCAGTATCAGTATCTTAGGACTTATCTGTATAATGACTATGATACAATGGATACAGACGCAATTGTAGCCTCTGCCTTAGATATTATAGCTGATGAATGTACTCTAAAGAATGATATGGGTGAAGTACTTCAAATTAGAAGTAGCGATGATGATATCCAAAAAATCCTTTATAACTTATTCTATGATGTACTTAACATTGAGTTCAACCTATGGTCTTGGATTCGTCAAATGTGTAAGTATGGTGATTTCTTTATCAAATTAGAAATCGCTGAAAAATTTGGTGTTTATAATGTTGTACCTTATACAGCTTACCATATTCAAAGACGTGAAAACTTTGATATGGCTAATCCTTCAAAGGTACAATTCCTTTATTCACCTGATGGATACTATACTGGAGGTTCAGGTTACTACTCAACCCCAAACACTAAACCAGATGCTAACCAAATTGCATTTGACAACTATGAGATAGCTCACTTCCGTTTGTTAACAGATGTTAACTATCTTCCTTATGGTCGCTCTTATCTAGAACCAGCACGCCGTCTATTCAAACAATATGTGTTAATGGAGGATGCAATGCTTATCCATAGAATTGCTCGTGCTCCAGAAAAACGTATTTTCTATGTTAACGTAGGTAATATTCCACCTCAAGATGTAGAAGCATTTATGCAAAAGACTATCGCAACTATGAAGCGTACTCCGCTAATAGATGAGAAAACAGGTGAGTATAACCAAAAGTATAACATGCAAAACTTACTTGAGGATTTCTATATCCCAGTAAGAGGAAATGATTCAGCTACTAAAATAGACACTACAAAAGGTCTAGACTATGATGGTATTCAAGATGTAACTTACTTAAGAGATAAGTTATTCGCTGCCCTTAAGGTACCTAAAGCCTTCATGGGTTATGAAAAAGACTTAACAGGTAAAGCTACATTAGCAGCTGAAGATATTAGATTTGCTCGTACAATTGATCGTATTCAGCGTATTGTATTATCTGAACTATATAAAATTGCTTTAGTACACCTTTACACTCAAGGATTTGATGGAGAAAGTTTAACAAACTTTGAATTAAGTTTAACTACTCCTTCAATCATTGCTGAACAAGAAAAGATTGCTCTATTAAAAGAAAAAGTAGCCTTAGCTAAAGAAATGCTAGATACTAAAATTATTCCTTCAGATTGGATCTATGACAATGTATTCCAATTCAGTGCTGATCAATATGATGAGTATAGAGACCTAGCAGTTGAGGATGCTAAACGTAACTTTAGAATCCAACAAATTACTGAAGAAGGTAATGACCCAGTTGAAACAGGTCGTTCATACGGTACACCACATGATCTAGCTTCTCTATATGGTAGAGGAAGATATGAGGATGGTTCAGTACCTGATGGATATGATGAGGATAAAAAATTAGGCAGACCTGAAGAAAAGGCTTCTAATATCAATACTCAACAAAATGCATTTGGTAGAGACAGACTTGGTCGTCAAGACAATAAAAAAGACGATCAAGAAGGATATGGTACTCCTAATTACAAAGGAGGTTCACCTTTAGCATTAGAAAGCAAAAATAAAGCTTTATTAGAATCATTAAGTAAAGAAATAGTTTACGCTAAAAATAAGTCGGCAGAATCATTATTAGACGAATCTAATCTGACTGAGTAAATATCTTTATATATTTATAATAAATCCTAGATAGAATGAATATTAAGCATTCAAAATATAAAAATACTGGTATTCTTTTTGAATTGCTTGTTAGACAAGTAACAGCCGATACACTTAATGGAGGTCAATCACCTGCATTAAACATTATCAAGAAGTATTTTGTAAAAAGTGAATTAGGTAAAGAGTTAAAACTATATGAAACTCTAAGCAAGACCAACAAAGTAAATGAGGCTAAAGCAAACATTCTAATTCAAACTATCTTAGAATCATCTAAAAAATTAAATAGATCTTCTTTACGTAGACAAAAGTATAACCTAATTAATGAGATTAAGGAATATTACGATCTAGATGAATTCTTTAAAACCAAATTAAATAGCTATAAACCATTTGCTGCTTTATATACTTTAATTGAGGCTGAACATACAACTGATGCTACTAACCCTACTCAGTTAATTGAAAATAAATTTACTCTATTAGAACATTTATCTACCCCAGTAGTTAAAGAAGAAAAGGTGAAAGATGAAGTTCTTCAAGAATTCCAGACCTATGACAAAGATGTAAGACTTCTTACTTACAAAATCTTACTAGAGAAATTCAATGGTAAGTATTCAGGTCTATATGAATCACAAAAAGAAGTATTAAAAGAATTTATCACTTCAGTTGATTCAACCCCTAAACTAAGAACATTCTATAATAACAGAATCCAGCAACTTAAAGAAGAGTTAGCTGCCATTAGTGAAACCATAACAGACAAGGCTGTTCAAATTAAACTAACTGAGGTATTACCTCTAATCGTTGAAGTTGAAAAAAATCAACCTATTAGAAACGAGAATATAGTTGACCTACTCCAATATTGTGAACTAGTAGAAGAACTTAAAATAGCCAATGGAACTAACAAATAAAATCAAGGAAGCTTTACGCGGTAGAAAATTTAAACTTGTACCTACTCCAGGTGGAGAGGCTGAGTTTGAATCAGACGTTATTTACATTCCTGATTTTGAAATGTTAGTTAAGGATCTAAACAGAGCTTTAGAGACTTTAGAAGGTATGGCTACTACTGATGACATTAGAAAAGATCCTGAGTTCTTAGCCTATATCAAAGAATATAGAGAATTAAGAAATAGAATTAGAACTCATATTAGAAAAACATACCCAGCTGAATACAATGCTATCAAAGGCTTATTTGAAATGTCTGGTGTAGGAGGTGGACCTGGAGCAGGAGGATTTCAAGTAGGTCAAGGTCCTCAATATGGAGCTAAGTATGCTTATAAATTAGCTCCTAAAATGAAAAAATTAGGTGAAGCTAATCCTGGTGCCTCATTAGGTAAAGGACCTAAAGCAGGAACCACTGGTGTAAAAAATAATTACTATACTAAAAACTTTGGTTTTAAACCTGTTGATAGTAAGAAATTAGCTGCTCAATCTAAGGCTATAGACACTAAATATTTATGGGGTAAGTAATATTTATAAGCATGTATAAGTATAAATTAGTCAAAGAAAGAGCATTCACTCAACCTCAAGATGCCAAAGTGTATCAAGAGGAGCGTATTGCTTCTTTTGATAAAATCACTCAACGCTTAAATTCACTATACCCAGCTATAGATAATGCTAAAGACGAAACTATAGCATTCTATAATGAAAAACCAGAATCATACGCAGTTGTTAAACCTACAGACTTGATTTTAAGTTACTTAGACGACATTGAACAATTATTAACAGGAGAAGAATAAAATGCCAAATATCCCCGCAAACGCTTCCGGAATTGTAACCACTACCTCAGTAGTAGGTGGTTTCGCTGGTTTTACTGTAGTATCAGGATCAGCAACTATAACAGGCTTAAAAGATGCTAATGGAGTTGAATTAACTACAACTGACTGGATCTTACCAGCAGGAACAACTGTACCCCTCTATGTAACAAGTGCTTCTTTATCTTCAGGAGCTGTATTATTTTACCTATAATCATGAAAACACTACAAGAACAATACAATCTAATCCAGGAAGGAAAAGGACATAAGGATATGTTCTTGAAATCTGCTAAAAGATTATTCCCTGAGTACATTACTAACTTCGCCACTTATGGTGAGGCTACAACTATCCTAAAACAAAAGGGTATTTTAAATGAAGGTATTGGTGGTGTAGTTACTAAGCGTGTATTTGATCCTTTCCAAGCATTTAATTCTTATGTAAATGAAGAATATAATGTAGCTACAGGTGTAGGTAAAACATATGCTTCACAACAGGAAAATCCTATCAAGGCTCCTAAGCCAATGGGTCCTCAAAACACTAAAGCTGTTGAAGGTAAACTTTCTAAAGAAGTAGTTGATAGCCAAGAAATGACTGGTTTAGATTACACTAACAAAGAAATCATTGATAACATCTATGGTCAAGAGTTCTTAGAAGGATACTATGCTGAAATGAAGGATCCTAAGAATGCTGAAAAAACCATTGACGAATTAAAGGAAATTGTTAGAAAGAATTTATCTAAAAATCCTTCATACTATGTAGAAAATGCTGCATTCGGTATCAAAGGAATTGGCTACACAAAAGACGCTGCTGGTTTAGGTGAATCAGGAGAAGCTAAAGGAAAATACAAAGCTAGTGGATACGGCGACATGCCAAAGAAAAAGTAATGAAACAAGTACTTATTGAAACCCTACCATTCCAGGTTGCACCTGTTCAATTAACTGAGGGCTATAAGTCTCCAGCAGGCAATCCTATTGTTGAAGGAATCTTAGCTACTGCTCAAGTTAAAAATGGTAATGGTAGATATTACGCTAAAGATCTCTGGAAAAGAGAAATAGAAAAATATATGGATGTGGTTAGACAAAGTAGAGCCACAGGTGAATTAGATCATCCAGATTCGTCTATAATCAACTTAAAAAACGTTTGCCACATCATCCGTGATTTATGGTGGGACGGCGATAATGTCATAGGTAAAATCGAAATTCTACCGACAGTATCAGGCAACATTCTAAAAGCACTTATCGACAATGGAGTAATGGTAGGTGTATCATCAAGAGGTATGGGTTCATTAAAACCTATGTCTGGTGGTATGATGGAAGTACAAGACGACTTCGAACTCCTATGTTGGGACTTTGTCTCAACCCCTTCAAACCCAGGTTCATATATGCATTTGGTAAATGAAGGAAAAGAATATAAAGCAAACTCTTATGGTAAAGTAAATGGTATCCTAACAGATATCTTATGTGCCAAAGGAACTTGCCCAGTTTTCTAAGGATATACGACTTTAAGTAGATACATACATATGTATCACCGACCCTAGTATGTTATCTTTTATATAGCATTGGGTTTATGTATAATTCTTATTACGGTTCACAAAGATAATAACCGTACCCCGCAAACTAAATTTTGAGGAAAATGTCAAACAGTAGAGACCTTTTAAAGGAGGCTATTGCTGATGCTAAATCTGTTAAAGAAGCAGCTATCGCAAATGCCAAAGCAGCTCTCGAGGAAGCATTTACCCCTTACTTACAAGAGAAATTTGCCGCTAAATTAGAGGAAATGGAAATGGAAGAAGAGGAAAATGTAACTGAAGAGATGACTGATGAGAACTACGGTGAGGATGGTCCAATGGAAGAACGTTTAGGAACTTTAAACGATCCAGATGAAGAAGGTGTTGGTAACGCATTTAGCGCTGCACCTAAAGGTAATTTGGAAGAAAAAGACCTAGATGAACTTGACCTAGAAGAACTCCTAGCCGAACTCGATGAGGAAATGGAAACTGAAGGCATGGAAGAAAAGACCGAAGAAAGTCTAAACGAAGCTGAAGAAGAAGATGAAATGGAAATGGATTCTGACGAAGAAGTAGAAAGTGATGACGTAGAAATCGATCTTGAAGACATGTCTGAAGAAGATCTTAAAGCCCTAATCGAAGACGTAATTGCCGATATGGTTGCAGCTGGTGAATTAGAAGCCGGTGACAACTATGAGGAAAAAGAAGGCGATGAAGATGAAGAAGAAATCGATATCGATATGGAAGATGAAGAGTCTGAAGACGAGACAGTTGATGAGCTTCTTAAAGAAGAAGAAGTAAATGAGGGTGTAACTTCTCAAGTTCTCCAATTTATTTCTAAAAATGCTCCAGAAGTAATGAATGCATTAAATAAGTTACAAGCAGCTGTACCTGACTTAACCCCAGAAGCAGCCCTTACTACAGCTGGTGCATTAGGAGGCTTAGCTTTAACAACTTTAACTGTGAATGCTTTAACAAAAGATAATTCTGCGCTTGAAAAAATTGCAAAAGGAGCTACTAATCTTTTAAGTAGAGTTAAAGGATCAGTTAAAATGGAAGAAATGGAAGACCAAATTGAAGAATTAGCTTCAACTCTTTCAGAAGTAAAACTCCTTAACGCTAAACTTCTTTACACTAATAAGATCTTCAGAGCTAAGAACTTAAATGAAACCCAAAAAGTAAAGGTATTGGAAGCTTTTGATAAAGCTGCCTCTGTAAAAGAAGCAAAACTTATCTACGAAACATTAACTACGATTAAGGAAACTAAATCACCAGTTACTGAATCAATGAGAGGTATGGCTTCAAAAGCAGTAGGTATGGCCCCAGAAAAGAAACCAATCCTTGAGGTAAACGATCAATTCGCTAGATGGAAAGTCTTAGCGGGTATCAAAAAATAATTAATTAAAACTCGATATATAAAAATGTCACAAGTACAACAACTTCTTGAGTCTGCAGCTTCTGGATGGAAGAACATGCAGTCTGACGCAGCTAAATTAGCTGCCAAGTGGGAAGTGACTGGACTTCTTGAAGGTCTTCGTTCAGAAACCGACAAGAACAACATGTCTCTTATCCTCGAAAACCAAGCCAAGCAACTTGTAGTTGAGCAGTCATCAGTAGGTGGCGGTTCTGGCTACGGTAACTTCACAGTAGGTCAAGGTGCTGAGTGGGCAGGTATCGCTCTTCCATTAGTACGTAAGGTCTTCGGACAAATCGCTGCTAAGGAATTCGTTTCTGTTCAGCCAATGAACCTTCCTTCTGGTCTTGTATTCTACCTTGACTTCCAGTATGGTACTGCAAAGAACCCATTCACTGAAGGTCAATCACTTTACGGTAACACTGGTTCACAGTATCCATTCTCAACTCCTGCAGCTGAAGGTGGTCTTTACGGTGCTGGTAGATTTACCTACTCAACCAACCAATTCTCAGCTTCTTACACTGTAGCTACTGCTTCTGCTGTAACTACAGCCTCTTGGGCTGACTTAAACTACGATTCAGCTTTCTCAGCTTCTATCGCTTCTGGTACTGTTAAGAAGATCACCTTAGGTGCTCTTGGTGCTGTATCAGCTTCTATGGACACTGACGCAGTTCGTGGCTTTATCCTAACTTCTGGTTCAGTTCTTAACGTATCTAGAAACTTACCAGCTTTCACAACCTTCAATGGTACAACTACTCTTACTTTCTACTTAACTGCTTCTACAGCTGAAGTTGGTGTTGGTGGTGATTACGTACTTGAGTACAACAAGAAGACTACAATGTCTCCATACCAAGTTGGTGATTTCGAAGCTGGAAATGCTTACGCAGTTCCTAACGCTGAAAGTGCTACTGAAATTGTTATCCCAGAGATCAACATCGGTATGCGTTCAGAGGCTATCGTAGCCAAGACTAAGAAATTAAAGGCAGTTTGGACACCTGAATTCGCTCAAGACTTGAATGCTTATCAAGCTCTTGACGCTGAAGCTGAGGTTACAAACATCATGAGTGAGTACATCTCTCTTGAAATCGACCTCGAAATCTTAGACATGTTGATTGAAGACGCTGCCGCTGGTACTGAGTACTGGTCAGCCATCAACAACTTCGTTGTTACAAGTTCAGGTCAAGCTGCTCCAGTAGCTTCTCCAAGCGCTTTCTACAACACTCAGGGCCAGTGGTTCCAAACCCTTGGTACTAAGATGCAGAAACTTTCTAACAAGATTCACCAGTTAACTCTTCGTGGTGGTGCAAACTTCTTAGTATGTTCTCCAACAGTTGCTACTATCATCGAGTCAATCCCAGGATTCGCTTCTAACAGCGATGGTGATGCTGCCAAGATGGAGTACGCATTCGGTGTACAGAAAGCTGGTCAATTGAACAGCCGCTACACAGTTTACAAGAACCCTTACATGACTGAAAACACGATCCTTATGGGCTTCCGTGGTACTCAGTTCCTTGAGGCCGGTGCTGTGTTCGCTCCTTACATTCCATTGATCATGACTCCTCTTATCTACGATCCAGATACCTTCACTCCAAGAAAAGGTCTCTTGACTCGCTACGCTAAGAAGATGCTTCGTCCGGAATTCTACGGTAAGATCTACGTAAACGGTTTAAATACCCTTTAATAGATTAACCATAGAAGTTAAATAGGGAGTCCCGCGAAAGCGGGACTCTTTTATTTTTCTATATTATATTTATAAACACATGAATATCTTTGAAGAAATATTGTGGCCACAGTTCATTAAAATTGAACGTATAAGTAAGTTGCCTTTAACTGAACAAGTAGCAGCTTACCAACAATATATCTATGACTTAGATAGTGCAAGACAAAGTTGGATAGCTTATCAGAATAAAGGACCTGAAGAAAGATATTTAGCCCAAGAAGAATCATTTAGTAATAGTGGAGTGTTAGACTATTATCTTATATTACAAGAAGATGGTTCTAAAATTATAATCACTTAAAATCATGCCTAATTTACCTATATCTCAATTACCTGTAGCTAGTTCATTAACTGGAACTGAATTATTTGCTACTGTACAAGGTGGTATAACAAAATACACTACTTTAAATAGTATATTTCTAGCTCCTATTGCTGGAAATACTTATGGTTTATTTAATCAAACAGGATCCAGTATCCCTGTTACAGGAAGTGGAAACGGAACTATAGTTTCTGGGAGTTTATTAGATGGAGGTATCGGCACTTTAACTGTACCTGCGAATGGGTTTAAAGTTGGAGATGCTTTTAGTGCCGCCTCTTCAGGCTTTATAACATGTGGTAATAATCATGATTTTGAAATCCAAATCAAAGCAGGTAATACTGTTTTAGTTGATACTGGTGTATTTGAATTAGCTCAAGCTACTAATAAAGGCTGGGTAATGGATATAAATTTTTCTATTCAAGAAATAGGACCTGCAGGTACAGCTAAAATTGCTACTTCTGGTATATTCCATTATAGAACAGACTCTGGAGGTAACGTAGAAGGAGAAATTTTTAATTTTATAAATAGTTCTAGCTTTGATACCACAGTATCTAATACTCTATTAGTAGAGGCTGTATGGGGGACAGATTCACTTGTAACTGATTCTGTTTACTCAAACATCTTTACCTTAACAAAGACTTTCTAATTTTTGTCTAACCCAATTTTTTATTTATGGCTTCACACCACCACGAAGATCCTATCTTCCAGGAAAAGCGCAAACCCAAAACTCCAATTAAGTTTAAAACAGAATTAAACCCCGAACAAAAAGAAGCCAAAGCAAAAATATTACAACATACAGTTACGTTGTTAGCCGGTTCAGCAGGCTCAGGTAAAACATTTCTAGCCTGCCAAATAGCACTAGAGAAGCTATTTATGAAAGAAGCTGAAAAAGTTATTATTACTAGACCTACAGTATCAAAAGAGGAAATAGGATTTTTACCTGGTGATTTACGTGAGAAAATGGACCCGTGGGTACAACCGATATACCAAAACATGTACGCGTTATATGACAAAGTTAAAGTGGAACAACTCATACAAGCTGGTCAAATCGAGATAGTACCTTTAAGCTTTATGCGAGGCCGTACATTCCTTGATTCAGTTGTCATAGTGGATGAAGCTCAAAATGTAACTCATGAACAAATGGAAATGATTGTAACCAGACTTGGTTTACGTTCAAAAATGATCATTTGTGGAGATGATGCTCAAGTAGATTTAAAATCAAAACGTGATTCTGGTTTTAGATTCTTATATACAGCAGCCAAAAAGATAAAGGACTTATGTGCTATTTCTCTTAAAACAAACCATAGACATCCAATTGTAGAGGATCTTATAACATACTATGAAGAAGCTGCTGAACAAGGAATTTCCTTAGGCAATTCAGGTTCAAGTGGTAGGAAGAACTAACCCCTTTTCCATATTTATAACGAAAAAACATGGCTGCAGGAAGATATTCATTTACAATAGAGCAGGGCGCTACACTAAGCTTTGAATTACAATATACAGATGTTGATGGATTACCTGTAGACTTAACAGGATACACAGGTTTCATGCAGATTCGTTCTGGATATAGTGGTAGTGCAGGCACTGTTACTTATCTTACCTTCCCAGCCTTATCAGGATCTCAATATGCTGGTGGTTTTCCTTCACAAAGTTCTTTTTTAAGTTTTTCAGGAAGTAACTTAACTACTCCTCCTGTATCAGGATCTATAGGAGTATATGCAGGATGGTATGCCACTCAAGATATAAACTTTACAGGATCAGCTTACTACGATTTAGAAATCACCTCAGGTAGTATTAGAACAAGATTATTAGAAGGACAAGTACAACTTGCTAAACAAGTTACTTTACAATAATGGCTACACCTAATCAGATAAACATCAACTCAGATGTCAATAATGTTGACATCCAAACAAATGACAATAGCATTAAAATTGTCAATCAAGTTGACAATGTAGATGTAAATGTTACCCAACCTGTAACTACTGTAGTTCAAGTAGCCACAGCTGGCCCACGTGGTTCTTCAGGTACAGCAGGTAGTTCTGGTACAGATGGTACTTCAGGTTCTTCAGGTGTGGATGGCACATCTGGTTCTTCAGGTACAAGTGGTTCATCGGGAACTTCTGGTAGTTCAGGTATAGATGGCACAAGTGGTTCATCAGGAACTAGCGGAAGTTCTGGTGTAGACGGAACTTCAGGTAGTTCAGGTACAGATGGTACTTCGGGTTCATCTGGTACAAGCGGTTCTTCGGGTTCATCGGGAACTTCTGGTAGTTCAGGTATAGATGGCACAAGTGGTTCATCAGGAACTAGCGGTTCTTCAGGAACATCGGGTAGTTCGGGTACAGATGGTACTTCAGGTTCGTCCGGAACGAGCGGTTCATCGGGTTCATCGGGAACATCCGGTAGTTCGGGTATAGATGGAACATCAGGTTCATCTGGGACAAGCGGTTCTTCAGGAACATCGGGTAGTTCTGGTACTGACGGAACCTCAGGTTCATCAGGTACAAGCGGTTCTTCAGGTTCATCAGGAACATCTGGTAGTTCAGGTATAGATGGAACATCAGGTTCAAGTGGTACGTCAGGTTCGTCAGGTACAGATGGAACTTCCGGCTCTAGTGGTACATCAGGTTCATCAGGAACAAGTGGTTCAAGTGGTACCTCGGGTTCGTCAGGTATTGATGGAACATCTGGTTCTTCAGGTTCATCAGGAACATCGGGTAGTTCAGGTACAGATGGAACATCAGGTTCATCAGGAACATCAGGTTCATCAGGAACAAGTGGTTCAAGTGGTACCTCGGGTTCAAGTGGTTCTTCGGGAACGTCTGGAAGTTCTGGTACAGATGGAACATCAGGTTCATCAGGAACATCAGGTTCATCAGGAACAAGTGGTTCTAGTGGAACATCGGGTAGCTCAGGTATAGATGGTACAAGTGGTTCTAGTGGTTCATCCGGAACATCAGGTTCTTCAGCTACTTCAGGTACTAGTGGAACTTCAGCCTCTTCAGGTTCAAGTGCCTCATCTGGTACATCAGGTACTTCAGGAACATCTTCTTCTTCAGGTACAGGAGGAACAAGTGGTACAAATGGCTCAGTAGGTTCTTCTGGTAGTGCCGGATCAAGTGGATCTTCAGCTACTTCAGGAACATCAGGCACTTCAGCAACTTCTGGTTCTTCAGCTTCTTCAGGTTCATCAGCCTCATCTGGTACCTCAGGTACAAGTGGAACATCTGCTTCATCTGGCACTTCAGGCTCTTCAGGTTCATCTGCTTCATCAGGTACAAGTGGTACCTCAGCCTCATCAGGCTCGTCTGGTTCTTCAGCCTCATCAGGCTCATCTGGTTCTTCAGCTTCATCTGGTTCATCTGGTTCTTCAGGAACTTCAGGCACTTCAGCAACCTCAGGTTCAAGTGCTTCATCTGGTACTTCTGGAACATCTGGTTCTAGTTCATCCTCTGGTACAGCTGGTACAAATGGTACAAGTGGTACTTCAGGAACAGGTGGTACTTCCTCTAGTGCTGGCACTTCAGGTTCTACAGGAACTTCAGGCTCTTCAGGTAGTTCAGCCTCTTCAGGCTCATCTGGTAGTTCAGGCTCATCTGCCTCTTCAGGAACTTCAGGTTCTTCAGGCTCATCTGCCTCATCAGGTACTTCAGGTAGTACTGGATCTTCCGGTTTAAGTGGCGATAGATACAAAACTACATCAGCTACATCATTTACCTTAGGTAACGCAGGTACAATGGCTATAGGCACGGATTTAGCGTATACTCCTGCCCAATCTATCATCATAGTATTCAATGCTACAAATTATCAAGAATGTGAAATTAACACATACAATCCTAGTACTGGTGAACTTGTATTCTTTGCTCCTACTCGTACAGTAGGAGGTGGAACATACTCTTCTTGGACTATAAACCTTGACGGTGCCTCTGGTGGTGATGGTTCCTCTGGAACATCCGGCACTTCAGGTTCATCAGCCTCATCAGGTACATCAGGTACTAGTGGTTCAGTAGGTACTTCTGGTAGTTCAGGTTCCTCAGGAACTAGTGGAACATCAGGAAGCTCAGGCAGTTCAGCCTCATCTGGTTCTTCAGGTACTTCAGGTACAAACGGAACTTCAGGTACTTCCTCAACAGCAGGTACAAACGGAACAAGTGGTTCTTCAGGTACAGATGGTACCTCAGGTTCAAGTGCTTCTTCTGGTACTTCAGGAACAAGCGCTTCTTCTGGTACTTCAGGCTCTTCAGCTACATCAGGTACTTCAGGTAGTTCAGGTTCTAGTGCTACAAGTGGTACTTCAGGTAGCTCAGGCTCTTCAGCCTCATCTGGTTCATCTGGTTCTTCAGCTACTAGCGGTACTTCAGGTACTTCAGCCTCAAGTGGAACAAGTGGAACTTCAAGCAGTTCAGGCTCTTCAGCTACTTCAGGTACAGATGGTACTTCTGGCAGTTCAGGCTCTTCAGCCTCAGCCGGCTCATCTGGTTCTTCAGCTACTAGTGGAACATCAGGTTCATCAGGTACCTCAGGTACAGATGGTACCTCAGGTTCATCTGCCTCTTCAGGTACTTCAGGTACAAGTGCCTCAAGCGGTACTTCAGCCTCTTCAGGTACTTCCGCCTCAGCAGGTACTTCAGGCTCATCAGCCACCGCAGGTTCTTCAGGTACTTCAGTATCTTTAAGTGGTACTCAAGACTTCATTGTTAAGTTTACAACAAATACTACTGTTGGAGACAGTACAACTTGTCAACAACCAAATGGTGACTTACTAGTAAATGGTAATGTTTCTGTTGGTATGGGTGGAGGTAGTATCGCTATTAATACAGCTTTAGGTAATAGTGCTTTAGCTACTAACACCACAGGTGTTGGTAACTCTGCAATAGGTGCATGTGCACTTTTCTCCAACACCACAGGTTTTGGTAACTCTGCAATGGGTTTAAATGCACTTTACGCCAACACCACAGGTTTTTGTAACTCTGCAATGGGTTTAAATGCACTTCGTTTCAACACCACAGGTAATAATAACTCTGCAGTAGGTGCAAATGCACTTTACGCCAACACCACAGGTTGTTGTAACTCTGCAATGGGTTTAAATGCACTTCGTTTCAACACCACAGGTAATAATAACTCTGCAGTAGGTGTAAATGCACTTTTCTCCAACACCACAGGTTTTGGTAACTCTGCAATGGGTTTAAATGCACTTTACGCCAACACCACAGGTTTTTGTAACTCTGCAATGGGTGCATGTGCACTTCGTTTTAACACCACAGGTAATAATAACTCTGCAGTAGGTGCCAGTGCACTTTACCGCAACACCACAGGTTGTAATAACACAGCTGTCGGTACACTAGCTCTTAGAGACAATACTACAGGTACACAAAATATAGCAGTAGGTTCTAACGCCTTACAGAAAAACGTAAGCGGTAACTTTAATATCTCTGTAGGTGTAAACTCCTTATACAGTAACTTAACCGGAGCTAAAAACGTAGCTATAGGTAAAGATGCTTTATACTGTAATACAGTCTCAAACAATACAGCCGTAGGCTTTTATGCATTAAGAAGTAATACAACAGGAACACTTAATACAGCTTTAGGTTGTGGTGCATTAAGAGATAACACAACGGGTTGTTTTAATACTGCTGTTGGTAACGGTGCTTTACAAGCTAATACTACAGGAGGTA
>Ga0222713_10001387_pt1 | contig 27227 bp, 25 predicted proteins | sample C33_649DmetaG_FD_165061 | JGI IMG/M metagenome (GOLD analysis project Ga0222713, IMG submission 165061) | Estuarine water microbial communities from San Francisco Bay, California, United States - C33_649D | ecosystem: Environmental > Aquatic > Marine > Unclassified | place: USA: California... | reverse complement strand
AACGATTATTATTAAGCTGATTAATCTCCCTGGCCTTTGAATTATCCATTAATTGAATATTGATAATTTTAAGAATCTCTGATTTTATTTCCTGATCAAGAATTGGGAAACCAACCTCAACCCGATTATCAAGATTCCGGGCCATTAAATCAGCAGAGGTAAGGTACACTTTTTCTACTCCAGAATTTGCGAAAATCCAAACTCTAGCATGTTCAAGAAATCTGTCAATGATGCTAAATACCTCAATGTTCTCGCTAAAACCTGTAACTCCGGGAATTAAGCTACACATACCACGAATAATAAGCTTAATTTTCACTCCTGCATTGTTAGCATCATACAATTTACTGATCACCTCTTCATCGGTTAAACTATTCATCTTTAATGTGATAAAAGCAAGCTTACCTGATTTGGCATTTTTAATTTCTTGGTTAATTAGCTCATTCAATTTTGTTCTGCTCTCTAGAGGAGAAACAATCAAATATTTATATCCCTTGAAAAAGGTCTGTGTTTGTAAGCCTTCAAATAACTTGACAAGTTCGCTGGTAATTTGCGGATTTGCAGTAAATAGACTGTGATCACAATACAATCCAGCTGTTTTTTCATTGAAATTACCGGTAGCAAGATTTGCATAGAATACATACTTTCCTCTTTCCTGCCTTTTTACCAGGCAAATTTTTGAATGGACTTTATAGTCAGATATTCCGTAATTAACAATCACACCTTCCTCCTCGAGTTTGTTTGTCCAGAATATATTAGCTTGCTCATCAAATCTTGCTTTTAATTCCAATAAACAATATACCTTTTTGCCATTTTTTGCTGCATTGATCAATGCATGTATTACCTTAGAATTCTCAGCCAAACGGTATAAAGTCATGCTGATTTCTTTTACTTTAGGATCAATAGCTGCTTCTATTAAAAAATGAATGATGTAATCAAATGACTGATAAGGTAAGTTTATCAGATAATCCTTTTTGGCTATATGCGCAAAAATACTGCTTACAGTAGATAGATCCTGAACGGGTAGCGCAGGCATTTTAGGATATTCTAAATCTGGGCCACCCACATTAGGGAAGCTTATAAAATCTTTGAAATTATGATATCGGTTTCCGGGAATTAGTCCGTCGGTACTCAAATCTAGTTTATCAACCAAATATTTAAGCATATCCAATGGCATTTCCTTGTCATACAATAAACGCATTGGTCGTCCTTTGGCCCGTTTGTTCAAACTTTTTGTTAATGCTTCAATGAACTTCTCACTCACATGCTTATCTAGATCTAGTTCAGCATCGCGGGTAAGCTGAATAGAATAAGATTCAATCTGGTCATATTTAAAAATAAAGAATATATCATCCAAACAATATCTTATGATATCATCAATCAAAGTAACAAACTTTAAATTATTAGTTTCCGGAAGCACCAAAAACCGCTTTAATCCATCGGTTGGAATTTCGATCAGGGCTAACCTAGATTTCTCAATATTTTTTTTCTGAATAAGTCTTACAAAAAAATAAATAGCACGGTCTTTTAATTCTGGAAAGATTTGATTCTTGTCAATCATCACAGGTACTAATGTTGATAGTACCTTTTCTCTGAAATATTTTTCAACATATAAGCCACGCGAAACATTTAACTGTTTTTCGTTGATTATGAATATTTTTTCTTCCTCAAGCCCTTTGAGAATCACATCGTTATACTGGTGATTAAATTTGCGCTCTTGACGAACAACAATATTCTTGATTTCATGTAAGGTTTTTCGCGGATTAAAACCCAACAACTCTTTTGACTTCGCATTTAAACTTGAAAGTCTGTTAAGGGTAGCAACTCTGACACGGTAAAATTCATCAAGATTAGATGAGAAAATAGCTAGAAACCGAATACGTTCAATCAGGGGAACAGATTTATCAGCCGCTTCCTGCAATACCCGATCGTTAAACGATAACCAGCTAACTTCACGATTTATAAGCGGAATATTCTTAGGCATTTCATAAAAAATAAACAGTCCCGTTTCCTGGAAGACGGGACTGTAAAAATCAAAAATAAATATTAATTAAATATTAAGTTCTCATTAAGTCTGTCGCCAGATGTTCAATGGTTAAATTAATTTGAAGTAGTTTTATTATTCTTCCTGGTTTTTTTTGCTACCGGAGCAACGGTTACTTTCACCTTCTTAACGATAGGCTTTTTTGCGACTATTTTTTTTGCTGGTGATTTTACTGATTTAACAGCTAAAGGCTTATTTGCAGCAGTTTTTTTAACTGCAGACTTTGTTATTTTCTTTGCAGCTGTAGCTGTACTCTTAGACACAATAGGCTTTACAACTTTTGGAGTACTCTTTTTTACTGCTTTTGGCTTAAGTAAAATTGCCTTTGGCTTTACTGGAGCTACCTTTTTTACTGGAGTTGCCTTTTTTACTGGAGCTATCTTTTTTACTGGAGCTACTGCTTTCTTGGTAGAAATTGTAATTGGTCTTTTAATGTTTTTAATTTTGATTTCAGTTGATTTAGTATCCAGCTTTTCTTCAACCGCAATTTTTACTTCAGCATACTTTTTAGTAAGTTTTTTAGCAAGCTCTTTACTTGTCTTTTTAATATCTTTTGAAAATTTATCTGCATCATGACCCAGACTTTTCAAAGCTTCCAAAAACTTATTTGTAATTGAAGCTTCCAACTCTTTTTTAACTACCTGCTTAGCTGTCTTTTTATCAGTTTTTACAGAGGTTTTTACTTTATTTGTTTTCATGATTTTTCTATTAATGATTGTAATTTTGGAATTATTTAAATATATTAACTAATCTTTGTTTTACAAATAGAATAATAATTATGCCAACATTTGATATTGTAAGTAAGATTGATGGTCAGACCCTCGATAATGCAATAAATACAGCAAAAAAAGAGATTCTTAACCGTTACGATTTCAACGACTCCAAAAGTACAATTGAACTCGATAAAAAATCTAATGAAATTACTATCGTTACTGAAAATGATATGCGTCTAAAGGCTATTCAGGATGCGATCATTTCTCGAATGGTGAAACATAGTCTTGACCCGGGAAGTATGGATCTTGGAAAGGAAGAATATGCATCCGGCAATATGCTTCGCAAAGAAATCAAGATTAAAGAAGGCATAGATAAAGAGGTTGCCAAGAAGATAGTCAAAAAGATAAAAGATAGTGGCTTAAAAGTTCAAGCTTCAATAATGGACGACCAATTAAGGGTACAAGGCAAGAAGATAGATGATCTACAGGCGGTTATATCTTTATGCCGGGCTGAAGATTTTGGACAACCCTTGCAATATATTAATATGCGAAATTAATCAAACATCAATATCCCAACTCAATTTATACCGTTTTTACAAATTTGATATCCTATTAATCGATATCCAAAATTGTAATCACCAGCTTTGATCTTGATTATGTTAAAGTAAAATGCTTGATGGAAAGTAGTAGATCTGCACTACCCGGGCAAACATTATTCATAAATTTGAGTTTAAAATCAAAAACTAGTTTCGATTCCAAATTTCTAATGCCTTAAAATGGATAACCTATATTGGATCTAAACAGACATTTTTCTATTAGAATATCTTCAGCGGATTCAGAATTCCATTAGGATCAAAAACAGATTTTATCCCACGCATAATATCCAGATGAGCTTTAGTGTACTTAATATCCATATATTCTCTCTGCACTAAACCTATCCCATGTTCGCCTGAAATAGTCCCACCCAGAGCAACGGTCAGTTCAAATATCTCTCTGATTCCCTGCTTCAATTTTGTATTCCAGTCAAGATCAGACATTGTTCCCTTGATAATATTTACATGCAGATTACCATCACCTGCATGCCCGTAACAAATAGACTCGAATCCAAAACGCTTACCTATTTCCTTAATTCCACGAATAAGTTTAGGTAATTCAGAACGTGGAACAACAGTATCTTCTTCTTTATATATTGAATTAGATTTCACAGAAAGAGGCATGGTTCTTCTCATTCGCCAAATGGACTCCTTTTGGACTGAAGTTTCTGCTAATAAAACCTCAGAACATGCGTTTTTTTCCAAAACGATATTTATTTTTTCACAATCAGCAAATAGCAATTCAAGATCATTACCATCTACTTCAATCATTAAAAAAGCCATTGCTTCATCTTTCAAATCAAACTGAAAATGATCATACTCAATTACCCATTCAACTGCTCGTCTTTCCATAAACTCAAGAGTTGATGGAATTATACCTGCCCTAAAGATTGCCGAAACTGCTGCACAGGCCTGTTCATTATCTGGAAATGAGGCAAGCATCAACAAACTTTGCGAAGGAGCAGGTATCAACTTTAAAACTATTTTAGTGATTATTCCCAATGTACCTTCAGAACCAATCATTAACTGTGTTAAATTATATCCTGAAGCATTTTTTAGCGTATTAGCACCAGTCCATATAATTTCTCCTTCGGGCAAAACTAGTTCAAGATTTAAAATGTATTCTCTGATTGTTCCATACTTAACCACTCTTGGGCCCCCGCTACCATGTGCAACATTACCTCCAATATAACAGGAGCCCTTGCTCGACGGATCAACCGGGTAAAGAAGTCCCTTTTCTGCTACTGCATTCATGAAAAATTCAGTGATCACTCCCGGTTCTACGGTGGCTTGCAAATTGCGTTCGTCAATTTCGATTATGGAATTGAACCTTTCCATTGAAATAACTAATCCGCCTTTTACAGGCAGCGCGCCACCGCTTAATCCGGTTCCTGCCCCTCGTGGAGTGACAGGTATTTTATACGTGTTACATAACCTCATCAAATCTGATATCTGATTCGAGGTATTAGGCCTTACAACCGCCTCAGGATAATATACCAAATCTTCAGTTTCATCGCGAGCATATTTTTCAAGATGTTCAGCCTCAGAAAAAACGTTTTCAGTCCCTACAATTTCTATGATCTTAGCTAAAAAATCGGAGGTGATAGGATTGAATTGCATATTATCGTTTAAAAATCAATTCAATAGCGGAGTTTTTCACTTCTGCTCCCATTGGAGGATACATTTTACGGATGGATACGCGAATATATTGAACAGCTAAAAATTCATGTCTTATTCTCTCCAATATTCCATGAGCAACCGTTTCAATTAATTTCCTGGGGATTTTCATCTCCTCAGATGCGATCTGAAACAAGCGTACATAATTGACTGTATTAGATAAATCATCTTCTCCATCACCAAATACGCTCAGCATAGTATCAATGTCTAGAATGAATTCAGCACCCAATACTTGTTCTTCAGGATAAAATCCATGAAACGAAAAAAAACGAGCGCCTTCTAAACTAACTTTTTGACTGATTGTTCCCATGAATACAAAAATATATTATTTAAGGCACATATGTGATGAATGTACCATCTGAATAAATAAAACAAGAATTAGATTAGAAAATATTATCTTCATTTTCAGAATTATTTTATTGATTTATTTTCGAAAAAAATTAAACTATGAAACGTACATTTTTGTTCAATGCAATTTTAATATTTGCTTTTAATAGTGTGAAAGCTCAACAAAGCGCGAACCCAAAAGATACAGAAGCTTGGTCGCCAGTACCTAAAATAGTGAGTTTTCAAAACACACCAGCAGATGCAATCATTCTGTTCAATGGAGAGAATCTCAACCAATGGCTAACTGTTAAAGACAAATCAGTCGCAAAATGGACTGTTAAAGACAATATATTTACAGTAAATAAAGGGACTGGGAGTATCGAAACAAAACAATCCTTTTTAAATTATCAGCTACATATTGAGTGGTTGATCCCTGCAAATATTACCGGAAGTGGACAGGCACGAGGTAATAGTGGACTCTTTTTGGCTTCAACTGGCGTAGGAGATAGAGGTTATGAACTTCAATTACTTGATTCTTACAATAACTCAACTTACAGCAATGGCCAAGCTGGAAGTATTTACAAACAAGCAATTCCTCTAGTAAATGCATCTAAAAAACCTGGAGAATGGCAATCATACGATATCGTTTGGAGTGCTCCTGTTTTTAATGATAACGGTAGCTTGAAATCTGCAGCAAGAGTTACAGTATTACATAATGGAATTCTTATACAAAACAATGTTGAGATAAAAGGAGAAACAGTATTTATTGGTGCTCCATTTTATAAGAAACACGGACCATCCCCAATAAAATTGCAGGACCATGGTGACCCAAGTGAACCAATAAGTTTTCGTAATATCTGGATAAGAGAACTATAAAAGAACGGAATCTTAATTCGAATACCATTTAATAAAAAATAGCTGATCTGGCATTGCTTCATAGCTTCTTGCCGGTTCAGCTATGGTATTTATTTGAGTTAATAATTTTAATAGGTCAATAAACTCATAATAAGGGTCTCATCTCAAATTCTTGTATTATCCGATAGTTTTAACAAGTTAAAAATTAATTACTTGCCCTTCTCCTCTAAAATTCGTAAATTTGTAAAAAAGCACTAGCTATTCCTTATTCACACCTGCAGATCAATTCGTCAAATCTGGATTTCGGACATCACTGTTTCATAAACAGCAAATCCTTAACCTGATTAATTCTCCTAGTCGAATTCTCTTTATCTTTCAGCAGCGAAATATAACCGGATAGTAATTTTTTACTTAAAACTACAATATATGGCTAAATCACAGGCTACCTTCATGAAGAAGCAACTCGAAAAAAATAGAGCGAAAAAGAAGGAAGATAAAGAACATCGTAAACAGGAACGTCAACAAAATTCTACAGGCGGAAAATTAGAAGACATGATGGCTTATGTCAATGAGAATGGTGAACTTTCATCAACCCCGCCAGAATTAAAACAACCCACTAAACAAAATGAGCGGAAAATCTTGTAGTATAAGATTTGATATCCTCAATCAATAGTTCATTGCAAATCTATTTTAGGGAATGTATGATTACTTTCATGTTAAAATTTGATTTTATCCATGAAAATAATATTACAATCCTTAAAATTTAGATAACAAGGTATCTTTAAAGCCTTGTTTATAAAAAGACTTATTTTGAAGGAAATTCAGGTAAAGTCATCCAGTGAGTAAAATCTTCTAAATCAACCTTATCATCTGCAACTACAAACTTATTATAGATCTCACTGTAAAAACCAAAATAAATTTGACCACCATCAAATAATAATACATCTTTTGCCTGCTCAGGCAACTCATCTTTAACCAATTTCCAAATCATATCATAAAGATATTAAACTATTATCAAATTGGATTATTAGATGAGTGATGTTACGATAAATTTTTTCGATTTTTTTTCAGAATATGTAATTAACCCAAGCATTTTAAAAAATAAACTACTCTTTGCTTTTATAGAATTCATGAACTAATTTTCATTTAAAATATTGCTATTTGATTGAATGGTATTACAATCAAATTTTCAAACCTATTTTAGTAATTTTGAAAAACTAACCAAAGTCTATGCAAAGTTCAGAAAGCAATGCGATTCACAGATCATCCAAAAAAGATCTTTATGAAGCACCCGATTATTATCTTATAGATGATCTATTAAGCGAGGAGCATAAGTTAATTCGGGATAGTGCTCGCAGCTGGGTAAAGAAAGAAGTGAGTCCAATAATTGAAGACTTTGCTCAAAAAGCTTTATTTCCTAACCATCTGATTCCGGGACTTGCAGAAATTGGTGCATTCGGGCCTACAATTCCGACAAAGTATGGCGGAGCCGGACTAGACTACATTTCGTATGGATTGATCATGCAAGAGATTGAACGAGGCGATTCAGGAATTCGTTCTACAGCCTCTGTACAAGGTTCATTGGTCATGTACCCTATCTATGCCTATGGGTCTGAAGAACAAAAAATGTATTATCTCCCAAAACTCGCCTCTGGCGAATTCATGGGCTGCTTTGGATTGACTGAACCTGATCATGGTTCCGATCCTGGCAGTATGATCACTAACATAAAGGATATGGGTGATTATTATCTGCTTAATGGAGCTAAAATGTGGATATCAAATTCTCCTTTCGCTGATATTGCGATTGTTTGGGCAAAGGATGAAGAAGGAATTATACGAGGGTTAATAGTGGAAAAAGGAATGGAGGGCTTCAGCGCACCCGAAATACATGGTAAGTGGAGTTTAAGAGCTTCTGCAAGTGGCGAGCTGGTTTTCGATAATGTAAAAGTGCCTAAAAAGAATATTTTACCAAATATAAAAGGCCTAAAAGGTCCGTTAGGATGTTTGAATCAAGCTCGTTATGGAATAGCATGGGGAGCCTTAGGTGCAGCAATGGATTGTTATGACACAGCGCTTCGTTATTCAAAAGAGCGGATTCAGTTTGGACGTCCAATTGGCGGTTTCCAGCTTCAACAAAAGAAGCTAGCTGAAATGATTACAGAAATAACAAAAGGACAGCTTCTAGTTTGGCGTTTAGGTGTATTAGTAAATGAAAACAGAGCTAGTCCTGCTCAAATTTCAATGGCAAAAAGGAATAGTGTAGAAACAGCAATAACTATTGCCCGTGAAGCAAGACAAATACTTGGAGGTATGGGTATAACAGGCGAATATCCGATAATGAGACACATGATGAACCTAGAATCAGTGGTAACTTATGAGGGAACTCATGACATTCATTTACTCATTACAGGCATGGATATAACCGGATTGAATGCATTTGAATAAAATTAGTAAATTATAACAATTAGAAGGAATTGGAAATTCGGCTATTTTACTATGCAACACCAAATAGAATGATCAGATTAATCTACATCAGGAGTAAACTGATTTAACGCGTTCTCTGAGATTATATCCCGAAGACATCACTTCTCCATACGCACCAGCGGTTCTAATAGCAATAAGATCACCTCGAACAGATTCGGGAAGTTCCACCTCTTTGCCAAAGCAGTCTGTACTTTCACAAATAGGCCCAACTACATCGTATTTAACATGGACATTAGCTAGTGAGCTAATGTTTTCTATCTTATGGAATGCCTGATAAAGAGCGGGCCGCATCAATTCGGTCATTCCAGCATCCAAAATCAAAAAATTCTTTTTAAGTCCATTTTTCACATAGAGTATCCTACTAATCAGACTTCCACACTGTGCAACCAAAGCTCTTCCCAATTCAAAATGAACTTCCTGGTGATTTCTACGCTCTAAAAACTGATTGAAAATTGCAAAATAGCTCCCAAAATCGTTAATTGAATTTTCATCAGGCGCATGATAATCAACACCCAAGCCTCCGCCAACATTTAAAATTTGTAATTGAAAACCATGGTCTTCGAACCAAGAATTAAGCTCATTTACTTTAATACATAAACTTTTAAAAACCTCCAAATTGGTAATCTGGGAACCAATGTGGAAATGTATACCAATAAGATTTAGGTTTGGACAAGCTTTCAGCTGTTCAATGCAGGAATCAAGCTCCCACTGATTCACACCGAATTTATTTTCTTCAAGCCCAGTGGTGATATACTGATGGGTATGTGCATCTACATTGGGGTTTATACGAATAGCAACCCTAGCAGTTTTTCCACGATCAGCTGCAAGTCTGTTGATAATACCAAGTTCCTGTACCGACTCTATATTAAAACAGTATATATTGTTATTCAAAGCTTCAATGATCTCCTTATCCGATTTACCTACTCCAGCAAAAACAACTTTTTCGGGATCGAAACCAATTTCAATCGCTTTTTTTACTTCATTTCCACTAACACAATCAGCCCCAAAACCTATCTTCCTGACAGCTTGTAAAATCTGCTCGTTGAAATTAGCCTTTAATGCGTAATGCACATGAAAACCAAATTTTTCTGCAGATGATCTGCAGGTTTCTAAAGTCTGATCTAACAGTGCCAGATCATAATAGTAAAATGGTGTTTCTAAATTTTCAAAACGCGAAATCGTATCCTTACTTAACATATATATATTTATACCTGTGCTAACAGATCTGTATTCTATTCAAATAAACGGCTATGTAAAGATCTCAGTACTTCAACTTTATCCCCATCTTTAACTAATATAGAGATATTATAATTACTCCCGCCATAGGAGATCATACGTAAGGGAATATGCTTAATTGCCTCTAGTACGCGTGCTGCAAAACCATGTTTTTCTACACCGAAATCACCAACAACACAAACAATAGTTTGGTTATAATCAACCTCGAAAGTACCAAAACTAGTCAGTTCCTTCATGATTTCCTCCAAATGCTGAGTATCATCAATTGTAACCGAAACAGCTACTTCTGAAGTGGTGATCATATCTATTGGGGTCTTGTAACGTTCAAAAACTTCAAAAACCCTTCTTAAAAACCCGTAAGCAAGTAGCATTCTGCTAGATTGAATTTTAATCGCAGTAATGCCGTCTTTCGCAGCAATAGATTTGATCTTTCCCCGCTCACTCTCATTAGTGATCAAAGTTCCAGATGCTTTAGGCTCCATTGTATTCAATAAACGAACAGGGACCTTATATTTTTGAGCAGGAAATACACTCTGTGGATGTAGTATTTTAGCACCAAAATAGGCAAGTTCAGCAGCTTCATCAAAAGATAAAACTGCGATTGGCTTTGTACCCTTTACAATTCTTGGATCATTATTGTGCATACCATCAATATCTGTCCATATTTGTATCTCTTCAGCTGCAATTGCTGCTCCAATTAGAGAAGCAGTATAATCACTGCCTCCACGACGCAAATTATCGATCTCTCCAAACGAATTACGACATATATAACCCTGAGTAACAAATAAGGTTTCTTCAGGATATTTATCAAGAAGCATTTGCAGATTTTCAGAAATAAAAGGAATTAACGGCTCATTATCCTCATCGATTTTCATAAAATCAAGAGCAGGAAGAAGTATTGAACTTACGCCAATTTCATTCAAATAAATATGGTAAAGTGTGGTTGATATAAGTTCTCCCTGAGCAAGAATGATCTTTTCTTCTATACTTGTGAAATGCTCATTGGCAAAAGATGATAATAAATTAAAATGATAATCAATAAGATCCTTACCGTGGTCATAGCCTTCGGCAGATGCGAAAAGTTCTTTTATGAAAATTTCGTACTTACCTTTTAATGCATCGATCAGTTTGGCGGCTTTCTGTTTATCAACTGCAAGATAAGCCTGAGAAATTTCTAAAAGGCTATTTGTAGTACCCGAAACAGCAGAAAGAACAACTATCTGCCTGTCTTTAGGGTTAATAATGTCTAATAATTTTTTAATGCGATCGGGACTTCCTACCGATGTTCCACCGAACTTTAATACCTTCATTTAATCTTGAATTTTAAATTGCAATAAATGATATTTATACTTGTGCAATTAGTTGTTAAAAATAGAAAAAAGCATTCTATTTTTCATGTCAAGCAAAATTTAATTTGGCGGGTTTACCATTGATCGTTTCTGATCGGATATAAACACAATTAAATATTAATAATTATGCACGAGCTGGAAACTTCCATATTAAATAAAATCAATCATTGGCTTCAAGGCAATTATGATAGGGATACAAAAAATGAAATCAATTCATTACTGAATTCCGAGTCATTTCTAGAACTTACTGATTCATTCTACAAAAATCTTGAGTTTGGAACAGGCGGACTTAGAGGAATAATGGGTCCAGGAAGCAATCGAATTAATAAATACACTATCGGTTCAGCAACGCAGGGGCTATCAAATTTTCTGCTAAAAAAATATCCTGCCGAAAAAATTAGTGTAGCGGTTGCTCATGATAGTAGAAACAAATCCGATTATTTTGCACAGATAACAGCCGAAGTGTTTTCGGCAAATGGAATTCATGTACATTTTTTCAAGGAATTAAGACCTACTCCTGAACTTTCATTTGCTATCAGGCATTTAGGATGTAAAAGCGGAGTCATGATCACGGCATCCCATAATCCAAAAGAATACAATGGATATAAGGCTTATGGATGGGATGGCGGTCAGTTTACATCACCAGATGACCAAATGGTTATGCATGAAGTTTCTGCCATTAGCACGATTGATTTGGTTAAATTTAATCGAATTGAAAATAATATTGAGCTGATCGATGAAAGTTTAGACGATTTATATCTGGATAAGATAACAGAGCTTTCCATGTCTATGGAGGCTATTGAAAGACAAAAAGATCTCAAGATCGTGTACTCTCCTATTCATGGAACAGGCATTACCCTGGTTCCTGCTGCTTTAAAGAAATTTGGATTTGAAAATATCCATATTGTTGAAGAACAATCCACGCCAGATGGAAATTTTCCAACGGTTATCTATCCAAATCCTGAAGAAAAAGAGGCGCTAAATTTAGCCTTAGCAAAAGCAAAGAATATTGATGCTGATCTTGTTTTAGCTACAGACCCAGATGCTGATCGTGTTGGAATTGCAATTAAAAATAATGAAGGTGAGTTTATTTTACTGAATGGCAATCAAACGGGTAGCTTACTGATCAATTATATACTAAGTGCCTGGAAACAAAAAGGAAAACTTACTGGAAATGAATATGTGATATCAACCGTTGTAACCACTAAGCTGATCGAGGATATTGCATTATCAAAGAATGTAGGCTTCTACGAAACCCTCACCGGATTCAAATGGATTGGAGCCCTGATCACAGAACTCCAAGGAAAGAAAATTTTTATTGCAGGAGGTGAAGAAAGCTATGGCTATCTAGTTGGTGAACTTGTTAGAGATAAAGATGCTGTAATATCCTGTGCATTTATCGCAGAAATGACAGCCTTTTATAAGGATCAGGGAAGCAGTTTATACCAGGCCATGCTAGATATGTATGAGCAATATGGGTTTTATAAGGAAAAACTTGTTTCTATAACCAAAAAAGGCAAAACTGGTGCTGAAGAAATTAAAGCACTTATGGAACGCTTCAGAACCAATACGCCATCATCACTGGGTGGGTCAAAAGTAGTGAGGTTGAAAGATTATGAACTTGGAAAAGAATCTGACTTGTTAACTGGATCTGAAAAAACGCTGAATTATCCAAAATCAGATGTATTACAGTTCATTACAGCAGATGGTTGTATTATTTCTGCAAGGCCATCAGGCACAGAACCAAAGATCAAATTTTATTGCAGCGTAAAAACTGCTCTTCCTGATAAAAATGAGTTCAGCAAAAAGGACAGGCTTCTTGAAGAAAAGATCGAAAGCATCATGAAAGATCTGGCGGTGTAAATTTAAAATTGTATTTCGCAAATTTCGTGTATTAATCTTATTCAAAAGGCTGAAAATTTCAGCCTTTTGAATAAGCACTCCAAAAAATCAGAGTATATTTGCACTATGAAAAAAGTTGTTTTAGTTGCACTTGCTAGCTTAATTTTTCAATCTTGTGTGAATACATCTGAAAGAAAACTTCCTATTTTAGGCGAGCGTGAACCGGTAGAGAAAACTGTAGATGGGAAACTACTAATTGACACTATTTATCAAACAGTTCCTGCTTTCAGTTATTTTAACCAGGATAGTATTCCAGTTACAAATAAAGATTTCGACAATAAAATTTATGTAACAGACTTCTTTTTTACTTCATGCAATACCATTTGTCCGATTATGCACCGTAATATGTTAAACGTGTATACTAAATTCAAGGGTAATCCAAAAGTTAAATTCCTTTCCCATACTATAGATATAAAATATGACCTGCCTTCAAAATTAAAATCCTATGCTTCAAAACTGGGTATAGAAGGCAATCAATGGGAGTTTGTTCATGGAAGCCGTGATTCTATTTTCGGCATAGCAGCAAAAAGCTACCTGGTATCTGCCTTTGAAGACAGCGCTGATCCACAGGGGCTGGTTCATCAGGGATGGTTTATTTTAGTAGATACCAAAAAACAGCTCCGCGGAGCGTATGATGGTACCAAGAACGATCAGGTTAATCAATTAATGAAAGACATGGAATTATTGCTGAAAGAAGAGTTTGGCAGTGAGAAATAAACTCATTTATTTTATTTTTTTAACTATTGCCTTTACAAGCATGATCCAATCATGCCAAAATGAGACAAGTATAAACTTTAAACGTTACTATGTTAATGGCAAGGGCCTTTACGAAAAGAATTGCCAGAACTGCCATGGATCAGATGGAAAAGGGTTAGGTACTTTATATCCGCCTTTAACTGACAGTAGCTATCTTAATTTAAACAGAAATAAATTAGCATGTATAATTAGAAATGGGCAAACTGGAACAGTGAGGGTAAATAATATAGCCTACGATGGAATAATGCCTGGCAACCAGACACTGGCAGATATAGATATCGCACAAGTAATTGTTTACATTACCAATTCATTCGGCAATAAACAGGATTTTTATGATTCTGAATTTGCTAAAAACGATCTCGTAAACTGCAAATAAATAACTTCTGAGAAGATGCAGGCTTTATCTTGTGGTTAACAGAACGATTTGTATTTTTGCAATTCATAGAAAAAAAATGGCTAAGCGTACACGAATTAAAGATCTTTTAGTTTCCAGCGATTTCGGAAAACAGGTTTCTGTAATGGGATGGGTAAGAACATTCAGAAACAATCAATTTATTGCTCTGAATGATGGTTCAACTATTAACAATATACAGGCAGTTGTAGATTTTAATTCGTTTGAAGAAAGCCTCCTAAAAAGGCTCACAACTGGAGCTGCAATATCCATCAATGGCGAAATAGTAGAATCACTAGGAAAAGGACAACGAATTGAGATCAAAGTAAATTCCCTTGAAATATTGGGTGATAGTGATGCAGATAAATTCCCCTTGCAACCCAAAAAACATAGCTTGGAATTTTTACGTGAAATTGCACATTTACGCTTTCGTACGAATACGTTCAATGCTGTTTTTAAAATAAGACATTCATTGGCATACGCTGTACACAAATTCTTTAATGATAAGGGCTTTGTTTACATGCATACCCCTATTATTACTGCTTCTGATGCTGAAGGAGCAGGAGAAATGTTCCGGGTTTCAACTTTTGATCCTGACCATATACCACGCAATGAGGATGGCACAGTAAATTATAAAGAAGATTTTTTTGGTAAAGCTACCAATCTAACTGTTTCCGGGCAATTGGAAGGTGAGCTTGCCGCTATGGCATTTGGAGATATTTACACTTTTGGACCAACATTCAGGGCCGAAAACTCAAATACAACACGCCATCTGGCAGAATTCTGGATGATTGAGCCAGAAATGGCTTTCTATGATCTGAATGATAACATGGATCTTGCTGAAGAATTACTTAAATATCTGATTGGATATGCCATAGATCATTGTGCAGACGAACTAGAATTTCTTAAGAATAGGCTCCTAGAAGAAGAAAAACAAAAACCTCTAACAGAGCGTTCTGAAACCGATCTTCTGACAAAACTTAATTTCTGTCTGGAAAATAACTTTGAAAGAATCACCTATACAGAGGCAATCACTATTCTTAAAAACTCCAAGCCAAACCAAAAGAAACAATTCAAATATTTGATCGAAGGCTGGGGGGCTGATCTTCAATCAGAGCATGAGCGCTTCTTGGTAGAAAAACATTTTAAGAAACCAGTAATATTAACCGATTATCCTGCTGACATCAAATCCTTCTATATGCGCATGAATGAACCAGATACGGAAGGAAGATCAACGGTTAGAGCAATGGATATTTTATTCCCTGGCATTGGCGAAATCGTGGGTGGATCACAGCGTGAAGAACGTCTAGAGAACCTAGAAAAAAGAATGAAGGAAATGCATATTCCTGCTGAAGATATGTCATGGTACCTGGATACGCGGCGCTTTGGTTCAGCACCACATGCCGGATTCGGTTTAGGTTTTGAACGCCTGGTTCTATTTGTTACCGGAATGACGAATATCAGAGATGTTATTCCATTCCCGAGAACTCCAAAAAATGCTGAATTTTAAATTTATATCTAAATTTTGCTTTTTTATTTTGCATATTCTTTATTCATGCTTGCATTACATCGTGAATACTTAGGGCGCATTTTATTTTAGTTTTTATATATGCTAATTAATATCTATCCTGAAAAGGCAAACTGGATCAATCTCTGAAAATCAGTTATTAAAAATCCTATATTATCAGCTTATTAAACCACTAAAAATATCCTATCAAGCATAATTTATTGCTTTTTTAAAATAAAGCCCTGAATTATTTTAGTATTTTGGTGAATATGGCTCAAGCAATAAACTTAAAACCTTTTAAAGATTTTTTAAAGTCCGAACAGATTGGTGGAGTGATTCTGATTATCTGCGTTATCGTTTCGCTAATCATCGCAAATTCAAATTTAGGAGCAGCATTTGAGAATTTACTGAGTACAAAAATTGGATTCAGCAGCTTAGCCATACCCTTAGAATTTTCCGTATCACTTTGGATCAATGATGGCCTAATGGCTATTTTTTTCCTTCTTGTTGGACTTGAAATAAAACGCGAGATTATTGAAGGTGAATTGTCAAGCCCTCAAAAGGCTGCTATGCCAATATTTGCTGCATTAGGCGGAATGATATTCCCTGCCAGTATTTATGCATTGATCAATTCAAACACTCCAACTATAGATGGCTGGGGTATTCCAATGGCTACAGATATTGCTTTTGCACTAGGGGTTATATCGCTATTGGGAAAACGAGTTCCCTCTTCGTTAAAAATATTTCTTGCGGCTCTTGCAATCGCTGATGATTTAGGTGCCATACTTGTCATCGCTATATTTTATACAAATGAACTGCATTGGATGCAACTTTTATATTCAGCAGGAATTTTAATAGCATTGATAGCACTAAACAGATTTGGGATAAAAAAGCTTATTTATTATATCATTCCGGGCTTCTTTTTATGGTATTTTGTTCACCATTCAGGTATTCACGCTACTATTGCGGGGGTATTGATAGCCCTAACCATTCCTACAAATACGGTTAAAGAGGAGTCGCCTCTTGAAAAATTAGAGCACCTCTTAGTGAGGCCTGTAAACTTTTTGATCATGCCTATTTTTGCTCTTGCAAATACTAATATTCGCTTTGAAAATAAAATGATTGATGGCCTTAGTAGTCCGCTTGGACTAGGTATAATTTGCGGATTAGCATTGGGTAAGCCAATTGGAGTAAGTCTTTTCTCATGGCTTTCAGTAAAGTTAGGCATGGCAAAATTACCTAACAAAGTAAATTGGAAACATATTTTTGGCCTCGGCCTACTTGCAGGAATAGGTTTTACCATGTCAGTATTTATTGCCTTACTTTCATTTAGTACTATTGAATATCAAATTCAAGCAAAATTTGCAATTCTTGTTTCTTCTGTCCTGGCTGGAATATCAGGATATGTATTTTTGAGCTCTCTCAATCATAAAAAAACAATGGTTTCACCTAAAGAAGCTTAGAATCAGGGGCGAATTGAATTGATAAATTCAGGAATTCGCTGCAAGGCATTTTCAGTATCCAAAAATTTTACAAAAGCACTACCAACAATAGCTCCTCGGGTATATTCAGCAGCTTTATTAAAACTTTTCTGATCTGAAATACCAAATCCAATCATCGTTGGATTCTTGAGTTTCATTTCACGGATTCTGGAGAAATAAGCATCTGCCTCATTTGAAACAGTTAAATTCTTGCCTGTTGTAGAAGAAGAGGAAAGGAGGTAAATAAAGCCATTACTTAAATCATCAATTTTCCGGATACGTTCTTCTGACGTCTGAGGAGTAACTAAAAAAATATTACTAATCGAATTATCAATAAAATAACCCTTGTAAAATTCCTCATACTCAACCATCGGAAGATCAGGAACAATCACTCCATCTACACCTACTGCAGCACATGAATCACAGAAATTCTTAACTCCATATTGTAATACCGGGTTAACATATCCCATTAATAATACAGGAATAGAAACACGCTTACGAAGTTCTTTTAACTGGTCAAAAAGAATAGCTAAATTCATTCCATTTTGAAGTGCCCTTTGTGAGCTATTCTGAATAACAGGTCCATCTGCCAATGGATCGGAGTAAGGAAAACCAATCTCCATGAAATCAGCACCAGCTTTTTCAATGGCTTCAGCAATATCGAGCGTACTATTCAAATCGGGATATCCTGCTGTAAAATAAATGGATAAAAGCGGTTTTTTCTTATTTTGGAATAATTCGTTAAGTCTGTTCATAGTAGTGCAGGTATCAATTGCTTGATGATTACATCAAATTAGTATTATTATAAATTAAAATAATTCATATAGGTGTCTAAATCTTTGTCGCCACGCCCTGAAAGGCAGATCACAACTGATTCCTTACCTGTAAATATCATTTTCTCGAGGTGTGCAAGGGCATGTGCTGTTTCAATAGCAGGAATTATACCTTCCAGTTCAGAACATAATCTACCAGCTTGCATGGCTTCATCATCAGTAATACTTACATATTCGGCACGGTCTTGTTTAAATAAATGAGCGTGCTGAGGGCCAATACCAGGATAATCAAGCCCGGCAGAGATCGAATAGGGTTCAATAACCTGACCATCATCGCTTTGCATCAAAATAGAGCGGCTACCATGTAATACGCCTTCTCTACCCAACAAGGTAGTAGCAGCCGATTCTCCACTAGTTACACCTAAACCAGCTGCTTCTACAGCGATCAGCCTAACATCCTGGTCATCCAGAAAATGATAAAACATACCCATAGCATTACTTCCACCACCAACACATGCCATGACAATATCCGGATTTTCAGAACCTGTTTGCTCAAAAAGCTGTTTCTTGGTCTCTTCAGAAATGATGGATTGAAAACGTGCAACCATATCCGGATAAGGATGTGGCCCAACAACAGAACCGATAATATAATGAGTATCTATTGGATTATTGATCCAGTCTCTCATCGCTTCATTTGTTGCATCTTTCAAGGTTTTGCTACCCGAAACTGCGGGAACAACCTTTGCTCCCATCATTTTCATTCTGGCTACGTTTGGCGCTTGTCTTTCAATATCAACTTCGCCCATGTAAATAATACATTCCAGGCCCTTGAGTGCACAAACTGTTGCTGTAGCAACGCCATGCTGTCCTGCTCCAGTCTCAGCAATGATCCGCTTCTTTCCCAATCGCTCTGCAAGCAAAATCTGACCTACAGTATTATTGATCTTATGGGCTCCAGTATGATTCAGATCTTCTCTTTTAAGATAAATTGTGGTACCATATCTTGCAGATAAACGCTCTGCATGAAATAAAGGAGAAGGCCTGCCTACATAATCTTTCAACAAATTATGGTACTCTTCCTGAAAATCAGGTTCATAAATAATGTTAAGATATTGCTGACGAAGTTGCTCTACGTTTGGATATAACATTTCTGGAATATATGCTCCCCCAAAATCGCCAAAATACCCCTTAGGGTTTACTCCCCATTTAACCGAACTGCTTATAAATTCTTTGTTCATATACTATATTTTTGTCTTTTCAGACTAATTTATTTACCAATTAATTCAAATACTGATTTAAGACTATTGATATCTTTGAGCCCTGGCTCCAATTCAAATTTACTATTCAGATCTATACCATATAACTGTTCAGGCTTGAAATTACTGATCTCAGAGATATTTTCAGGACTTAAACCACCACTCAGAAAGTAAGGTTTCAGTCCGCTATAGTGATCCAATATTTTCCAATCGAAGGCTATGCCTGATCCCCCATGTTCGGCAGTTTTAGTATCAAACAAAAAGTAATCAACCACATCGTTAAATTGTGTAAGCTGGTTGAAATCAAAACCGGGAAAAATTCCAAATGCTTTAATGATTTCAAGCTTTCTGAATGGCAACCTAACACGGAGTAGTTCTTTAAACTGCTGGCAATAGATCACCGATTCTGAACCATGCAGCTGAACTGCATTTAAATCATATTCATCAATTTTACTTATTATTTGATCGATTGTTTCATTAACAAACACACCTGTTAACTTGATAGAATCAGGCAATGAGCTTAATAAATCTTTATCTAGATTTGCAGCAAAGCGCTTAGACTGAGAATAAAAAATCAATCCAAGGTAATCTGGCTTCAATTGAGCAAGATCAATGATATTACCCGAATCTTTCATTCCGCAGACCTTTATTTTCATGATAACATTTTCTTAAAACTATTCAGGGCTTTCTTACTTTGCAATGATTCTTCTGCTTCATAAAAACAGTCGGCAAATGACTGCTCAGGTTTAATTGTATGAATAGCAACTGCTGCATTACAAACCACAACATTGTTTTGCTCGGTAGTTCCCACACCTTCCAAAACGGCTTTAAAAATATCTGCTGAATCTTTAACTGTACTACCTCCACCAATTTTTTCAGGATCAATTTTGTCAAATCCTAACTCTGCTATTGAATGAATATGTTCACCAGATGCCGAAAAAGTTTTAAAATCACAGGTTAAAGATATTTCATCATATCCTTCAAGTGCATGAACAATAGTATACTTCGTATCAGATTTTTGATACAGATAAGCATACAAACGTGCTAGCTCAAGGCTAAATACCCCTACCATTTGATATTTAGGTCTTGCAGGATTAACAAGTGGCCCTAACATATTAAAAAAAGTTTTCACGCCCAACTCCTTTCTAATGGGTGCTACAGTTTTCATTGCCGCATGAAATAATGGAGCATGTAAAAAGCAAATTCCAGCATTATCCAAAGATCTTTTTAAGTGATCCGTGTCATTTGAAAAAGTATAACCAAGATATTCCATCACATTTGATGAACCGCATCCCGAAGAAACACCGTAATTTCCATGCTTTGAAACCTTATAACCAGCACCAGCAACTATAAATGAAGCAAGAGTTGAGATATTAAAAGTATCCTTACCATCGCCGCCTGTTCCGCAAAGATCAATCAATTCATATTCATGCAGATCAGCCTTTAAACATAATTCCAGCATCCCATCTCTGAAACCCTCAAGTTCTTCAACAGTAATATTACGCATACAATAAGCAGCCATAAACGCTGCCATTTGTGAGGCATTGTATTTTCCCAGTGTGATATTTGTCAAAATCTCTTTCGATTCATCTCTTCCAAAGGTCTTTTGCTCAAAAAGGTGATTCAATATTTTTTTCATACCATTTTATATTTCAGGCTTTCTAGTCAGATATCTTATACCTAGAGATTTACACTGATTTTAACTCAAATTTATTTTTTAATAAAAAAGGGTTGCTCTTTGAGCAACCCTTAGTATTATTTTTTTATACAGAAAAATATATAACTAGCTGATTGCAGAATGTTTGAACATTTGCCACCACCAGATCGTATATATTTGCTTTAGTTTCATTGTTAAGCAAATATGAATAAAATTTCATTAGCTGCAAACCATTTTCCGAATTTTTAAAAATATGAGTATCAGCAGACAATCCAAAAGAATAATTAAGCCAAGACCGCTGTAAAAAAAATCAACGAAATCTGGAAAGTTTTCCTCTACTCAAAAACAAAGTATATACCAATGAAAGCAGGAATAACATTCCTACAAATTGGTGCAGAATAGCATAAATCAATGGAATTTCTGAACTAGTATTTAATACAGTGAGCACACCTAAAAGTATTTGAACGACTAAAAACAGTACAGGTAAAAACCTGAAGTTATACAATAAAGTTCCTGCAGCTAATTTTTGAGCCTTTAAAACCCAAATGATAATTGGAATACAAATGATATAGGCAAGCCCTCTGTGAATGAATTGCACTGTAATGAGATTATGAGTGATATCTTCTAGGAAACTTCCCTGGCTGAACATACCTGTGGGCCAAAGCATTCCGTTGATATCAGGCCAAGTAATTGCAGCAAATGCGGCGTGCAATCCGGCCATAAATGCTCCATATATCAACTGAAATGTAAGTAATACCAATAACAAAACATTGATTTTTTTTAGTTCAGGAACATGCAGAACCTGATTTTCAGAAATACTAAGCTTTAGTGCGAACCAAAACACATAACATAAAAGTATCAGTGCTGAAATAAAGTGAATAGCAAGACGAATGTGACTAACATATAAATTTTCATCGTTTAGTCCACTTTTAACCATGATCCATCCTATTGCTCCTTGTAAACCACCAAGTAGAAATAGCATGATCATTGGTTTGACCATATTCTGCTGAATTTTCTTACTAATAAGAAAGTAAATGAATGGAAAAATGAATACCAATCCCATAAGCCTTGCCCAATCACGATGAAGCCATTCCCAAAAGAATATAAACTTAAAATCACTTAAAGAGAAGTGACTATTGAGATTTTTGAATTGAGCAATCTCTTTATACTTATCAAAAGCATCTAGCCATGCTTGTTCATTCATTGGCGGGAAGGCCCCTAAAATGGGCTTCCACTCGGTTATAGACAAGCCTGATCCTGTTAAGCGGGTAATGCCCCCAATAACAACTTGTATCATGATCATGACCAAACCAACATACAACCAAATGACTACAGAACGATTATTTTTAGGCGAACCCATGGAAAGTGTTTTAGAATACTGGGACTGAAATAATAAATTCAAATATCTGCATTAAAAAATTATTGTGATGAAAATTTAAACAATTGAATGTCAAAATTCAAAAAATCATGAATTTTATCTTGCTGGCTAAAAAGCTTCCATTGAGATATTTTAAAACTCAATATTACATGAATCAACCTTGGTATTTTTATTTTTATCCATCAAATGATTTAACATGTTTGCAGCATTATTAATATTGAGAGTTATTAAAATAGTAAATAAAAATCTAGTATCTAATAAGGCCCAATTCTATAATTTAACTTTATAAGCATAAAAATTTAATCATCAATTCCTTGCACTATATTAACTTATTAAAAACCAGAAATAACCCTGTATTTTTCTCGTGTGAAATTCAATTAACGTTCAAAATAAAAAATATCTATTAAACTGCTTTATTAAGATACATATCAAGAAACATGAGTAAATTTAGAATACCAATTATATTCAAATTGCAAAAACCGCTGACCAAAAAAATAAGCTAATTCTTTATGTATGGAAATACAAACCAACACAGTCTTTAAGGCAATAAGGACAATTTCTTTATTCCTATTATTTTTTGGATCAAACACGGCAAACCTGATTGCATCAGGAATTCAGTCAAATTTGAGTGATTCAATCACTTTTACTCAATATAAAGGAAAGGTTTCTGACAGCAAGAACAGAAGAGAATTAAATTTTGCAACAATATCATTATTGGGGACCAATATTTCAACTATAACTAATAGCGAAGGTGAGTTTTCCATTAAAATTCCTATCGGTAAGATAAATGGTCAATTGATGCTTAGCTATATAGGCTATAAAAACAAAGTAATTAACCTGAAAGAACTAAAGGCAGAAAACAATCTAATAATTCTTGATCCTTATAATATTGCTCTAAATGAGGTAATAGTAAGTACAAATGACGCAGAATTACTTTTGAAAAAAGTATTGCAAAAAAGAGAAATGAATTACAGTGAAGATCAAAACCTGATGACAGGCTTTTATCGGGAGACTATCAAAAAACGTAAAACTTATGTTTCACTTTCTGAATCTGTGGTAGAAATTGAAAAACAACCATATATCAGCAATACAAATGATTTCATCCAATTATTCAAGGGGAGAAAAAATACAGATTACAACAAACTTGACACGCTAACCTTTAAACTTCAAGGCGGACCATACAATACCATTTTTCTGGACATCATGAAATATCCTACTATTATTTTCACTGAAAACCCATTAGCTAACTACACGTTTTCACTTGAAAACAACACGCAGATAGATAATAGAAAGGTTTTTGTTCTATCTTTCAAACAACGACCACAGATCACTGAACCACTTTATTTCGGAAAATTATACATTGATACAGAGAGTCTGGCAGTGATCAGTGCCACCTTCAACCTGAATGTTGAAAACAGAAAAGCAGTAAGCAATATGGTAACCAAGAAAAAACCTGTTGGTGCAGAAGTATATCCAACAATAGCAACTTACCAAATTAACTACCGTGAGAGCAATGGAAAGTGGATTTTTGGATATTCCCGTGGCGATATTATTTTCAGAGTAAACTGGGATAGAAAACTATTTAATACAACTTATGAATCAACGATAGAACTGGCTGTAACAGATTGGAAAAAAGGATTCAATGATCTAAAAAAGTCTACCGAAAAACTCAGACAAAATGTGATCATGATCGATAAAGTATCAAATTTTGCTGATTCTGAATTCTGGGGTGAGTTCAATATCATAGAACCGGAAAAATCAATTGAAACTGCAATTAAGAAAATTCAAAAAAGAATGTAATTTTTGATTTTTGAATGCATTTCAACGCATAGTTAAGATACTAAACATTAAAGCATCTCCTATTTTGAAAACAGTTTCTTATCGGCATAAAACGTACCAAATGGAATTAATGATGCAATAAAGCCCATTGTTAGTTTCCAGAATGACCATTTATACAAATAGGCAACCTGGATTAGCAAAATTATATAAAGAATAAAAAGTAATCCATGAATCATACCTACCACATAATTTGGGCCTGGCATATCAAACCTATATTTAAGTATCATGGTAAATCCGATCAAAAGGAATGAACAACCTTCAACAAATGCAATGAAACGGAATCTATCCAATGGAGTTTTAAACATGGCAGTGAAAATTTATAATTTTTTCAAAAATATAGAATATCAGGAAAAGTAAAATCAGCTGAAAGTAAATCCTTAAATTCTTCTTAAAAAAAAATACATCAACGATACTTATTCATAAAGGTTAAGATCATACTATACATTTGATTATGCCGAAAAATCATTTGCGCGATCATTGCTTTATGCTTTTTTCTTTTTATAATAGTAATTTCTACAGGTTTATTTGCCTCAGTTAGTACTTTATAAAGGCGATCTGACTGAAGTTTAATAGCAGGATAAGTACGCTCACCAACAAAGATCAGAAATGGGTTTTGTACATTTTCAAGGTAAAACATAGGCGAACCTGTTTTCCACTGATTCTGATCAGTTGAAAAAGTAGTTAAAAAGCTTTCTGTTTGCTTATTTTTCTCTGCTGCATTCAGATATTCTAACATATCAAGTCCAAATCCATCATTCAGGATCACTCCCTTTATTGGATTTATAATCCCGGCCTTCTTAAAAAATCTTGGATCATTATTAATCAATGCAGCCAGATGCCCTCCTGCAGAATGCCCCATTACAAAAATTCTGTCTGGACTTCCGCCATAGGTTGCAATGCTATCTTTTACCCACTTCAGAGCCTCAGAACAGTCATAAGCCATTTCTTCATATTGCGATTTGGGGCTTAAACTATAATTTATGATTACTGAGACAACATTTTTACTGGCCAAATTTTTGCCTAGCCACCAATAGGTTTCTTTTTTTCCACTGTCCCAGGATCCTCCGTGAATAAAAACCAAAACATCTTTAGGAGTGTCTTTATTTTTTGGATAATATACATCTAAAAAATTTCTGACATTTTGCGATTGACCTCTGTATGAGATATCTCGTTTTATCCCAATACCCCCAAAAGCAATTGAAATTTGAGAAAGCAAAAAAAGCATAAGAACTAAGTATGATTTCATTTAATTAGCGGATTTTTTTCTTTTGTAAAATGATTATAAACCAAGCCATCTAACCAAGAAGGCCATATTTTATTTAGGAATACAGTAAGTTTTCCTTGCGAGGTCATGATCAGTGAACGCTTACGCTGTTCAATTCCTTTGACAATGATTGCTGCTACTTCATCAGAACTCATCATTTTGTCTTCGTCCATACTGGTTTCACCCTGTGAGGTTCCATCTTTTGCAAGTGCAACATTTCGAATATTAGATGATGTAAATCCGGGAGATGCGATCATTACATGTAAACCGGTTTTTAAGTTTTCAACCCGCAATGATTCCAAGAAGCCATTTAAAGCGAATTTTGAAGCAGAGTAACCGGTTCTTCCTGGAAGACCGCGGTATCCAGCTATCGATGAAACTCCAACAACAGAACCCCTATTTTTAATTAATTCAGGCAAGGCATATTTGGTACAATAAACAGCACCCCAAAAATTAACATCCATCAAATTACGTAAAACAAGCAAATCAAGATCCTTAAATAAGGCACGCATAGAGATACCTGCATTATTTATAAGTACATCAATTCGATTAAAAGTAATTTTTGCCTGATTGATTAACTCCATACAATCTAACTCTTTTGAAACATCACACTGAACAGCAATAGCCTTAATTCCAAAACGTTGTTCAAGATCTTGGGCTATTTCACAAAGCGTAACATATTGACGTGCACCAAGCACCAGATTGGCCCCTCTTTTTGCAAACTGCTCTGCACAGGATTTACCTATTCCTGATGATGCGCCGGTTATTACAACCGTTTTATTTTTAAGATCCATTGTCAAGGATTAAAATTTATTTAAATCAAAATGATTGGCACCAAAATCATCTGGCAAGAGAATTTTCATAAGGAATGCGCGTTGCAATTGATCTACCCAAAGTAATTTCATCTACATATTCTAATTCTCCACCAAAAGCTATGCCACGGGCAATGGTACTGATTTGAATTCCTGAATCTTTAAGCTTCTTATACAGATAAAAAATAGTGGTATCACCCTCCATTGTTGCACTTATGGCAAGAATAACTTCTTTTATACCTCCTAAATTAACACGTTCAACGAGTCCATCTATGGTAAGATCTGATGGCCCAATACCATCCATTGGAGAAATTAAACCACCTAACACATGATAAACTCCCTGAAAAGTACCGGTATTTTCAATGGCCATCACATCACGAGTATCTTCAACTACACAAACTAATGATTTGTCGCGTTTTACTAAACTACAAATCTGACAGATAGGATGATCAGAAATATTATAGCATAATTCACAGAATCGAATATCCCTTTTTAAAATAGTGAGGGCATTACTAAACTTCTCAACCTCAGCATTTGGCCTATTAAGCAGATGCAATACTAAGCGCAAGGCTGTTTTCTGACCAATTCCAGGCAATGCAGAAAATTCATTGACTGCGTTTTCTAACAGTTTAGAAGAAAAATTCATTCTGCAAATTTAAATTTAAAACTTAATCTTTACACATCTTGTTGAAGGATAAATTCAGACACTAATCTTTATGCCGAATTGTACCAATACGTTAAATGAATTAAGAACTTAATTGTTAATTTAGCTTAGTATCAAAACAAATAAATTTTATGGCTCCAGGAATTTTACTTAGTTTTTTAATTGGATATTTTCTGATCTTATTAGGAATATCATATTTCACTTCAAAAAAATCATCTGATAACTCTACTTTTTTTACAGCAAATAGAAATTCTAAATGGTACCTGGTTGCT